>VFQP010005282.1_pt1 | contig 11408 bp, 9 predicted proteins | sample 3512351 | NCBI WGS metagenome assembly VFQP01 (sample SAMN10412372, study PRJNA504923) | tailings metagenome | isolation source: Relicate 1 Philex TSF1 revegetated site | place: Philippines: Tuba, Benguet | collected 2017-08-29
TTTTTATTCAAGTCAGAGCAAAAACTTACTTCGCAATGTACTTTCAATCAAAATACTATTTTTTAATCATACCTAAATCAGATGCTGGTGTAGAAAGAGGCTCGAGAATTTTATCAACCTCATGAAATAACTGTGTGATCATAGGCATAAATCTATCCTCGTCAAATTGAAGCTGTTGAAAATGATTTGCTTCATTGTGCGAGAGAGGAAATGATCGATTAGTTAGCTCAAAGTTGTTGTTATTATACGCTAAGCTATATAAATCTTGATGGACAAAATCTTGGTTATTTTGAAATTGCCTAGCCACATCATTAGAGATACTGCCATGTGGCACAACAGCCTGATTTTCTTGAAATTGTTCGGTAATACTATCACCGAAATAAAGAATCACGTTTGCTGTTTTAAGATGATTATTATGAACGGCTCGGAATTTTTCCTGTCCTGCTAAATTCCATATTTGATGTTTTACTTGTTCGATACTCGCGGTAATAAAATCGACGTTTGATGGGGTCTCATAAGATTTATTTAATTGAAAATAAAATTGATTTCTTGAATTTCCATCTCCTGATAGCATGACTTTAATGCATATTGATTTATCTTTAGTTGGCTCTTGCTTTTCATTAACTTTTTGACCAAAAATAGATTCGTAAAATGATTTAGGTTTTTTTACATTTAATGAGATTGTTTCGATGAAGGATCTAGGTCTTATCGAATTTTTTGTAATACCTATGGCTATAGGAAATAATATTTTTCTTTTAGAGGCTGCTCCGTTGTCAAAAGCTTGAATTGGTCGTACTTCTTGTGATTCTGGGGCTGCTCTAACATGCTCTTCAAGTTCGTCCCTATCAAGCTCCGTTAACAAATCTCTGGCATTGTTAATATGTTGTGTTTTTTCAGTTGCTGATGTTTCATCACCAACATTCTTATCTGGATGATTTTTTTTTAAGAGTTCAAGCGCGGCTTTTCTAATCTTTTTTTGATCAACTGTTGGGGCTATTTCCAATGTTTTAAAGGCTTTTATGACTTGATTAAGTGTTGCCATGATTTTATCCTTTTACTTTATTCGCCTGTTTTTAGTATGGTATATAGCCAGTCTGTTTTCCATTCTCTCTTCTTTTACGCTGATGCGCCTCAGAAAATGTTATCTTAGAATGGTTTTCGAATAAGTCCATGAAAGATACCTTAAAATATCCGACAACAAGGTACATCAACAATCAAAGGTGATCGCCAGTTGACGAGCAGGGACAACAAAAACAATCTATTAAATGATCGTTGACCAAGCCGTTGGCTTGCATGTAAGCATAAATAATGGTTGAACCAACAAAACTCATCCCTCGCTTCTTTAAGTCTTTAGACAAAGCATCAGACTCATCAGTCTTGCTTGGAACATCTTCCATTTTAATTGGGCGATTAATACGAGGCATACCATCGATAAAAGACCATACGTATTGATCGAAGGAACCAAATTCTTGTTGAATTTTGATAAAAGATTGAGCGTTTTTGCGTGTGGAAAATATTTTAAGGCGGTTTCGGATGATATCAGAATTAGATAGTAACGTGTTTAGTTCGTCATCTGTCATGGCTGCAACAGATTCTACATCAAATGCCTTGAATGCAAGACGATAACCCTCACGACGTTTGAGTATTGTTTCCCAGCTTAATCCAGCTTGAGCACCCTCAAGAATTAACATCTCAAAATGCTTTGTGTCATCATGCACAGGGATTCCCCATTCTGTGTCATGGTAATGTTCGTAATAAGGTTTATTAATCCCAACCCAAGGACATCGTTTCATAAAAGTTCTCGCAATTAGAAAGTTTCTTCAAGCTAATAGACCTCAAAAACCAGCGTCATGGTTTCACTGATGGTTTGACGACCTGCCTCGATATTTGGTGAGGCCATACTCACTTTTGCCAGACTGAGCGCATAAGGTCTAAGAGGGGTTTCTGCTGATTCAGGTGTGATCACGTTGATAATTCTTCCTAACTTTAATGAGGTATTCGCCGCTAAGTATTGAGCTTTCTCTTTGGCGAGGTCGATGGCTTTTTTTCTGAGTGATTGTTCGAGTTTTTCTCTATTAGAGAAGCGAAAAGTAATGCCTTGAATTTGATTGGCCCCATGTAACATCGCATCTTTAACAATTTTTTCTAATAAAGTTTTCGACTGATCAATCTGATTGATTTCGACCGTTATCGTTTGTGAAGTTTGATAACCGGTTATGGTGTTTTTTCCATTTTGATATTGATATATTGGGGCAGAATAAAATGCGCTGGTTTTAATATGTTGACTATTGATCTTTTGTTGTTTTAGAAATGCTACCACTTGGTTTGTTTTTTGAATGTTTTCATTTTGAACGTCAGTTTGAATGGCGCCTTCGGATAAGATGCCTAGATTAACAGTAGCAATATCTGGAATAATGTCTAAGCTTGCAGTTGCAGAAACCTGCATGGCTTGAGGTGTTGTTTTTAGGTTTCGTATTTGTCCGAGAGTGGCTAATATTAAAAATAGCAAGAGAACGAAGCCTAAACTCATAACTAACCATCGTGGTATGAGGATGTTGTTTTGCATCGTGATGTTCCTTGTGATTGACAATAAAAATTATTCTAACCCATTATTTATTGCGATCACATTCGTATATAAGCTTTAATTATTATTTTTTATTCGATAAGCTGAATTGAGATAGATGGTTTATCTGATGTCAGATAAAATAAAGGAGTTGTGATGCTGATAAGGTCGATGATGAATAAATCGATATGCGGTTTGTGTCTTTTTGCTGCCTCTGCCGTTCATGCGGCGAATGAATCAGATATGAGAAATAAAGTTTATTGCGAAATAATCACGAATAAAGATAGAAGTTTCACGACGTACGCTGTTTATACAACATGGGGCTTAAATGATTGTCCCCAGAGTATTTGGCAAAATATCACACCGTCATCTGTAAAAAAACAGACTAAATCTTGGTTTGTGCACTTAAATGGTCCCAGACACTGGATATTTGACGGGTTTCAGAATAGCAAACTAATCAGTAAAAAAATTCGTAACATTAATGGATTAAATCTCAGAGAGGCAGGAGAGATCCATTTGAGTGTATGGAGATTTTTAAAGGGCTTGCCGTCCTATGAGAAACAGATCATTCACCGCACAACCAATTGGATTTATGATGCCAATAAACCAGTGTACGAGCTTATTGATCCAAACGGCCAAGTTTATGTGATGCAATCATACAGTACTCAAAAAAAACCACAAACATCGGCATCCCTTGCTGGGCTTGGCGACGTCTTAAAACTTCCCTCTGGTTGGAAGTTTAAAACCGGACTCTTAAAGAAATCTGAAAAAATACCTACACCAGGCAATCAGGCGACAGTTATTCAAGATGATTTTTTAAACACTTATCAAGCTGTAGCTCATGATTTATTGCAAGATTAAAGCAGAGACATCAGGGGTAGGGAGATCAAATACTCGATTTGGCTAAAACTAAACTATGGGAGTTACCAAAAGAGTTTTTTCAGTTATTCTATCCCCAAAAGTGCTAGTTTTGTTCTGTGATGGCCTTTTAGCGCGATATCTTTAGAAAATGAATTGGAATAGACATGTGCACTTTTAGTGTGTTAATTTTTAATATCGGACATTAACCTTCATATTTCAAGGGATAGATATGTGCATACAAAGACTTTTTACGTTTATTTTCTCTTTATTTTTTATGCTCACAGCCGATGCTGCAATTAAAGATTTACCATCTTGTAATGTTGAATGTCGATGTATAGCTTCTCGCTGTGGTCCTGCTTATTCTTGCAAAGATCAATCTCCAATCAATTGCTGCCCAGGAACAGATCGCCTACAGTATTGTTTTAGTGCTGAAAATCGACCATGTGATAACTATCGAGTCCGTACAAGTTGTGCTAGATATTGTGAATTAATTCACACTTGTAGTCATTAATATTGTGATAAAAATGGGGAAAATATGGCTGAGCAAAAGACAGATGAGTTTGAAATCAGGAGGCTGGCTGAGGGCGCGATTGCGGTTTTACCTGAGCTTATAGTTGTTTTATCCATCGGCGGCCTTATAAATCCTTTGGCTAGACATATTGAGTTAGCGCCCAAAGCAGCTACACAAGATGAAATGATACAACTTTATAGATTGATCGATGCGTTAAATCGATTAAGTATTGAAGCAAGTGACTTTAACCTAGATGAGCGCAGACATTATATTTTGAAATGCAAACTAGACGATTTTTTATCTATCGTTGTCGAGTTAATGCACCTTAATTGTTTGAAACACCAAAAAAGTACGATTCATAGGGCTTCTTGTGAATTTTTAGAGCAAATGCTTGAGCATATCCAAGTGAATCCAATAAAAATTGGCCTACCAGGATATCCTGCTTATTTACGTCAACTCCAATTACTGGATGTTGTCATCCGGGATGTTAGACATGCGTTGATAAAAAGTCATTTAAATTTACACGACTCGGACCATCCCTTGCTCAATCCCTTTGATGGTGCAAGTTATTCATTTGGAAGTCTACCTCAAAGTATATTTGAATTTTCACAAAGTATTCAATGCAATCGAACTTGTATGACAAAATGGATTGGATATTTAGCAGAATATAATGACGATCTCAAAACACTTTCAAACTATGCATCACAAAAAAGTGATGAAATTCGCTCTCTTTCAACAGAGCACCCAGTGTATGCGGCTCATATTGTCAATCAACTCAAGCAGTTTACAAATTACTTAGCAGAACATCATGTCAATTTGTTTGGTTTAAATATTCTTAGTGATATTGCATTCAATGCGAACAGCCCAGTCAGAGATTATCATAGAAGAATGCGACAAGATTTACGCCGGCAAAAATCATCTTATGAATTATCATTAGATTTATTAAAAGAAAAAGCGGATGCATTATCGACAACAAACCACTTTAATAAAGACTTTAAAGCATTTCAAGCATTGCTATCCTCTAAATTTCTAGCGCACCCTGATAAGAAACAATTCCTATTGGGTGAGTTGCAGGCATATATCAATCAAAATCATAGGCGTAAAAATCATGCGACTATTTTTTTAACATATATTGATCGTTGTATTGCTAGACTTATTAAGCCTTTGCCCCAACATATCTCAGATCGTTATCCAGTATTACAATCTGAGTACGCTAAACCAACCGCAACCGAGCGTCAACAGAGAAAATTAAGGTTTATAGACGAATGGATAAAAATTATTCATGATTGCCCTGAAAAATCTTATCATCAAAGCTATCGCGAAGCGCTAAACCAAGTAGATCAAACAACAAAAAAAATGTTAAATGAAAATATTTATACCTTTTTTGCGATGCATCGTTTTAAATTTTTTGTCAGGGATTTATTGGCTAGTGATATTTCTGAAGAAAGTGTGGAACGTAGAGCAAATAGACGTCTAACTAAATAAAGTGTATTTAGGATGATAAGTGTTACGGATTATTTGAAAATACTGAACGCTCATGCGATGATACGTATTTGGATGGGAATGAACTACGGTTCTCTGCTTTTTTGGGCTTGTCATGGATAGCTAAGCGAATGATAGAATCGAATCTTGCTGTTTTTGAATTTGCTGTTCATTTTTTGCCTAAAGTAGCTTTGAGATTAGAGCGCTTGTTTAGTGCAGTAGAAGACGCTTGTCATGCCAATCAACCTATCATTCATCACTATGCCTTAAAGAACATTATTGAAATCATCAAGCTGATTGAAAAACCAGAGCTTAAAAGTCGATTTATTAAAGAATTAATGCGGATTGAGCATGTGTTAAATAAAAGTCCTCATCAAATATCTAATGCACGCTATGCTAGTTTATTCGTTCAAATTCAAATATTAAGCCATCTTGCTGGTCGGTTTGGTGGTTCTATTCATGAGGATCTATTTCTACAATCAATTCGTGTCGCTCAAGCGTCACACAACACTGATTGCGAGTTAAACTCGCCACAATTGTTGTTTTGGTTAGATAACGATGCCAAAATCCGTCAGGAAAATTTATTAGGCTGGCTTAGTCACTTGCAAATTTTATCTGATACAGTGAATACATATTTAGCTATACTGCGTGATATAGCTCGTTTTGAGTCGATTACCATGCAAAATGGTTTTTATCAACGGTCTTTGCCGCCACGCGTTACGTATCAGCTTATTTTGATTCGGATGAAGCGGGCGGAAAATGTTGTGCCAAAGGTTCAGTTGGGACAACATGGTTTGAGTATCTATCTTTGTGATGCATATACGATGCAAGAAGTTAAAAATAAACGAGATTTAGATGTGGAGTTAGCGATTTGTCAGTTATGAATAATGCTGAAAGGCAAGAATGACGGGCGTCTATTCGTTTCACATAGACATTTACCGGCTTAAAATGACAAGCCTTAATTGTGAGATTCATTCATCTCATCACCTAATTGAACATCACTCGGCACGATTATAATTCATAAGCGCTTCAATAATGGTTTGATTTGCTTCAGGAAATGAATATGTCACCAGATCTTGAGTGTTTACCCAACGTAAATCTAGTTGTCCCGTCAGGCGTTTTGCTTCACCCTTAAATTGAGTCACGTAAAATACAAACAGTTTGACGTGTTTATCTGGATAATCAAACTCGATTTGGTTTGCTTGATGTTGCGTCAGGATAACCAATCCAACTTCTTCTAAAATTTCACGTTTGAGCGCTTCAACAGGCGATTCCTGGTCTTTGATTTTTCCACCCGGAAATTCCCAGTATCCACCGTGTGAGACCTGATGCGGGCGTTTGGTAAGCAACACCCGCTGGTTTGAATCAAATATAACACCTACAGCAACTTGAATCGTGTTCATTAAGCGTGAATACTACCGTGACAGTTTTTGTATTTCAATCCAGAACCACATAAACAGGGGTCATTTCGGCCTACTTTACGCTCATCTCTGCGAAAAGTAGTGACTGTAGAAAGCTGTTCTTGATACTCATTATCAGTATTGGATGTATCGGGTCTATCTTCATGAATGAGTTGAAGGTTAAAATTTGCTTCTGAACGACGTTTTGCTTCAATTGCATCGAGATCTTGCTCTGTGGAAATTTGTACAGAGGCGTGCATTTGAATAATATCGTATTTTAACGTATTTAACATGGAGGTAAATAAGTTAAACGACTCGCGTTTATATTCTTGTTTAGGATCTTTTTGAGCATACCCGCGTAAGTGAATACCTTGTCTCAAGTAGTCCATGGCTGCCAAATGCTCTCGCCAGTGGTTATCTAGTGTTTGTAAAATAAGTGATTTTTCAAACTGTGCCAAAACCTCTCGACCTATAGCTTGCTCACGTTCTTGATATTGTCGTTTTAAAAGATCTAAAACTTTCATCTTAATCTGTTCTGGCAATATCGCGTGATCGTTGTCAATCCATTCTTGAATTGGGGCTTGCAGTTTAAAATCCTCAGCAAGTGTTTGCGTTAAGCCATCTATATTCCATTGATCTTCTAGACTTTGAGGTGGAATATGTTGATCAATAAGATGATCAATCACATCTTCTCTCATTGATTCAATGACAATGCCAGGATCGTTCATCGCCATGATGTTTGCTCGTTGCGCGTAAATCACCTTACGTTGATCGTTAGCCACATTATCATAACTCAACAGTTGTTTGCGAATATCAAAATGATGTCCTTCTAATTTTCTTTGAGCATTTTCAATCGCCTTGGTGACCAATGAGTGCTCAATTGGTTCTCCTGACTCCATCCCTAATCGTTTCATGATGGCTGCGACACGATCCGAAGCGAAAATTCGCATTAAATTATCATCTAGCGATAAATAAAAACGTGTGCTACCTGCATCACCTTGACGCCCTGAACGTCCTCTTAACTGATTGTCTATGCGTCTTGACTCATGTCGTTCAGAACCAATGATACGCAAACCACCGGCCTTTAGTACCATATCATGTCGTATTTGCCATTGTTTGCGAATAGTTTCCTTTTCTGCATCCGTGGTATCAGGTGGCAAATTTGCAAGTTCAGCTGCTAAACTCCCGCCAAGAACAATGTCAGTACCTCGTCCTGCCATATTGGTTGCAATGGTTACGACACCAGGTCGTCCAGCTTCCGCGATGATATGCGCTTCTTTTTCATGAAACTTAGCGTTAAGAACTTGGTGTTTGATTTTAGCTTTTTGTAATAAACTACTGAGCAGTTCAGATGCTTCAATCGAAGCAGTTCCTACCAAAACAGGTTGTTGGCGCTCGATACAAGCCCTAATATCTTTGATGATAGCCTCGTATTTGTCTGTTTGGGTTAAATAAACTAAATCAGCCTCATCTTGTCGTTGCATCAGTTTATTGGTCGGAATAACCACAACTTCAAGATTATAAATTTGTTGAAACTCGTATGCTTCTGTATCAGCTGTTCCGGTCATCCCAGAAAGCTTGTTGTATAATCTAAAAAAATTCTGGAAGGTAATAGATGCTAAGGTTTGGTTTTCATTTTGAATGCTGACGCGTTCTTTTGCTTCAATGGCTTGGTGTAAACCATCAGACCAACGACGTCCTGGCATGGTTCTGCCAGTGTGTTCATCGACAATCACGACTTGATTATTTTGCACAATATATTCGACATCTCGATGAAACATCGCATGTGCTCTCAGTGCGGCGATAACATGATGCATCAGGATAATGTTACTGGCATGATACAAGCTTTCACCTTCAACGAGCAGACCTGCTTTAGTCAGCAACTCTTCAATGCGTTGGTGTCCTGCTTCAGTTAAGTGAGCTTGCTTTTGTTTTTCATCAACGGTGTAATCACCTTCTGCACCTTCTTCTTGTTGCAGCTTCAGTTTAGGAATTAACTCGTTGATTTTGATGTACAACTGAGAGCTGTCCTCTGCGGCACCGGAGATAATAAGTGGTGTGCGTGCCTCATCAATTAAAATAGAATCAACTTCGTCTATGATGGCAAAATTGAGTTCATGCTGAACTTTATCACCCAGGCTAAACGCCATATTATCTCTTAAGTAATCAAAACCAAATTCGTTGTTGGTACCATAGACAATATCAGCTTGATATGCTTTTTGTTTGTCAGCATGTAACATATCAGGGTAAATCACACCAACTGTGAGCCCTAGAAATTGAAAAATCGGCTTCATCCATTCGCTATCTCGCTTTGCTAAGTAATCATTCACGGTTACGACGTGAACACCTTTCCCACTTAGAGCATTTAGATAAGCAGGTAGGGTAGCAACCAAGGTTTTTCCTTCGCCGGTACGCATTTCAGCTATTTTACCTTCATGCAGGACCATGCCGCCAATTAATTGAACGTCGAAGTGGCGGAGACCCAATGTGCGAACAGACGCTTCGCGAACGACAGCAAACGCTTCAGGCAATATATCATCAAGCGTTTCACGGTTGGCCAAACGGTTTTTTAAGTGTTGAGTTTTTGCAGCCAGTTCTGAGTCAGAACATGCTTGTAAATCCTTTTCCAGGGCATTAATCGCTTGAACGATTTTTTCCATACGTCGCAATGTTCTATCGTTGCGACTACCAAATATGCGTTTCATCAGTGTGTTGAGCATAGCCCTATGAACCTCGAGTCCTAAAGTCGCTTAATTTACTCGAATTTTCATAATTTCTCAAGGATATACATCTTGATACCCATGAATCGACAGGTGAATTTACCAAACTAAAAATATTTTAATGCATCGAAAGATACAATCCGATAAACTGTAAATAATTAAAATTAATCATTTTATGCGAATGGATCATGTCTGAGAAAAAAACCATACATTGCAAAACATTTTCTATTGCCTGGGGAGATATGGACGCTCTGGGGCATGTCAATCATGCGCGTTACTTCGATTATTTTCAGGAAGCTCGTATTGAGTGGTTGTCTAATCTTGGACTGCATTTATCTGAAACCACTGGGCCTGTGGTCATTCATGTAGCTTGTACTTACCTCAAGCCATTGGTTTATCCGGCTTCAGTCAGTTTGTTTAGTCGTTTACACAGTCTGGGACGCTCAAGCATGATGATAGATCATGACATATACCAAGACGACTGCTTGATGGTTCAAGGCCAGTGTAAAATTGTATGGGTTGATTACCAACAGAACCAAGCCGTTCCGTTCCCTGATGTCATTCGTTCAATTTTTACAAGTTGAACAAGTTCATGGAACACTTTTATAGATAGTCTAAATAAGGATTTTGTCGAATGAGAGGTATCTCTTTGCTAAACTCAGATAGGCGAATACACTCTTGAGTTAGTGAAACGGAAGTTTGATCCATCACCGCTTCACCGAAGCGATAAATGACTTTTTCTTGTCCGCCAGCAATTGCATGATCCATTTTAATAGATTCTTGTTGAATTAATTTGTTGTATTTTTGATATTCTTCCAAATGTGCCTGACCATATTTTTGCAACAACATGTGTTGTGTTTGTGCTGGAGATAAAATGAGTGCCGATGCGTTATTTCCACCAAACCCCTTAGAGTTGATAATGGTGGCTTGCATACCGGCGCCTTTTTCACCGACAAAATAATGATCTTGTAATATATTCAAATGAGACTGGCAAACATCTGGTGCTATGTGATCAATGGTTTTGATTCCAGGTATCCAGCCATACTGCCAGACCCCTAATGTTGCTGCGAGTTGATCTCCTGCAGCTGCACTGATTGAGTGACCGACGTATGATTTAACCGCTGTGACCGGCCAATTTTCAATACCAAAAGTTTTTGCAACTTCATTGAGAAGATGGCTTTCAGTTGTACGGTTTTGAGGTGTACCTGTGCCGTGTGCTTGGACGTAAGTATGCTGTTTGAGTCCATCCTCACCTAAAATAGCTTTGGCTAGTGCTGCTGCTTTAGCAACGGTAATGTAATTTCCAACACCTGGGCTAGCAATCGATTTTTTATTCGCATCAGCGTTGACGAATACGTCAGCAACCGAGCCATAAATGGTTAAGCCAAGTTTCAGCGCTAATTCATCCTCCATCAATACAAAAAATTGTACGGATTCAGCCAAGGTAAAGCCACTGTTGGTAGAAAAAGGACGACAAGCTCGACGATGATTTGGTGTATCTGTTTTATCTAGTGCACATAGGCTTTCGTCTGTAGCCAATGCACCCATCACGCGAAATCCCTCTACGATTTCTGGAACAATAGGTGCTTCAGCATTACCAACTAGAACGATTTTGGCTTTGCCGTATTGGATATCTTGCATGCCAAGACGAAGATTATATAAAAAAGATGCGCATGCTCCCATATTGTTGCCTGTTGCGCCAACACTGTTGATCACGTAACTGTTAACAAAATCAGCTGGCATTTCTGCAAGAGAAAGCGGTAGCATTTTTGAGTTGATTCGCTGGCCATTTAGAGGTTGGCTAATCAAGCCACCAAGAGAATGTTCATCCACTTGAGCCAAACCACTACCGGCGTACACTGCAATTTCGT
>VFQP010005283.1_pt1 | contig 11404 bp, 13 predicted proteins | sample 3512351 | NCBI WGS metagenome assembly VFQP01 (sample SAMN10412372, study PRJNA504923) | tailings metagenome | isolation source: Relicate 1 Philex TSF1 revegetated site | place: Philippines: Tuba, Benguet | collected 2017-08-29
GAGAGGACATCCTACGCAAAGGCCACGGCGCCAAACTGCATGCCGCCGTTCTGCGTGACGGGCTTGAGCTCCAGCCGCTGGAACGGCGTGCTGTCGGACGCGTGGTACAGGCCCTGCACGTGCCCCGTCGCCCGCTCCACCATCATGAAATAGAACCCTGCGCCCATCAAAACCAGCACAGCGTTCTCCTCGTCTCGCATCAACGCCGCCTCCCGCACCCCGCTCACTCCAAGTCCACCCTTACCTGTGATGGTGAGGCCGCTGCTCTCGGAGCTGGACGACACAAACGCGTGCTCCTTGAGCCGCAGGAACACCCAGGGGTGCGACTCGAGCTCGCTGCAGCGCCCCCGGTGCGGCCCCGGCAGCATGACCTGCGCCACGGCCACCGCACAACGACCGTCGCCGCAAAACAGCGTGAGTCGCGGAGGGTTCACCCGCCCCCCACCAGCCGCCCACACCCAGACCAGCAGCAGCGGCGGCCCCTCCCGTCTCACACCTGCAGGCGCATGCGCTCCGTGAAGGCGTGCTCGCCAAAGCGCGTCCAGTGCTCCAGGTCCACGTCCATGTTGGAGCCCCACCTGCGGCGCGCCTCACGCATCAGAGCAAACCCGCCCTCAGCGGGCCCGCCTGCTGCCACCCGCCTCTCGCAACGGCCCACCCGCGACGGCGCACGGGCGGCGTGTGCCATGCGCCCGGCAAGCCCACCGCACGCTCAGCACGCCGCATGCTGCTGCTCACTTGTCTGTGCAAAAGGTGTGGTGCAAGTTGTCGACGACCTCTGCCTCCCAAAAGGTGACAATGGTGGGCGGCGGCGTGCGGCGCGCCCACGTGCTGCTGGGCTGCTGCGCCTCCATCACGCCCGACAGCGTGCCCTGTGCATGCGCGCACGCGTCACCGAGCACGCGAGGCGCAAGTTCGACTCGGCTGCTGCAGCGTTCGGTCGCCGCGTGCTGATCGCCTGCCGCTCCTGGCCGGGAGAAACACCGCCCACGCGCGCGCACCTTGTCCCACTCGCAGTGGTGGATGCGCAGCACCAGCTTCCACTCTGACGACGGCTGCGAGGGCGGCGCGCCGCCGCCGGGCGCGCTCAGCCGCTGCACGCCGCTGAAAACCTGCGCGCCGCGCGCCGCAGGCAGCGCGTCACAACCGGCCGACCGCCCACGAACCACCCCCCAACCGAAAAAAACCACCAAACGCACCTGCCCCGCTTGGAGGAAGCTCACGGGCGGCGGCCCCCGCCTGAGCATCTCGTCGTGCCCGGCGTCGCCGCCCACCACCCGCGACGGCGCGGCGCTGGGGAAGCGCGCGCTGCGCACCAGCCGCTGCAGCGCCTCGTGCCGCCGCTGCATCGCCGCCTGCTCGCCGCCCTCGCCCGCCGCGCCCGGGCCCCATCGCTCGTCGTGAGGCTCGTCCAACGCACGGTTGAGCAGCAGCAGCGGCTCTGCCCGCGGCCCGCCCAAGTCCCCCATGTCGTCGTCTTCCAACCCGTCGCCGTCATCGTCGCCGTCGTCGTCGTACATGAGTTGCTCCTGCCTGTCGCCAGGCGCCCCACCGGCAGGCGCGCCGTCCCCGTCCTCCCCGTCGTCGTCGTCCTCGTCCGTCATCTTGTTCTCGTCGTCGGACGAGTCGTCGGGCCCGCCGTAGCCGTGGCTGAGCCGGCGGTAGGGGATGCCGGCGGCGCCGCCACCGCCGCCCCCGGCGCGGTTGGCCTCGGCCGTCGCGAGGATCGAGTTGATGAGCGTGCTCAGACCCGAGCTTGGCCCCGACACGCGCTCCGCCTCGGAGCGCAGGGCTTGCTGCGTGCACGGCAGGGCAGGCGTCGCGGCTTCCGAATCGATCTGCGCCCGTCTGACGCGCAAAAGGTCGCGCGCGGACCCGCCCCTCAGCAGCACCCATCCTAAAGGGCCCCTATGCGGTGTTAGCTGTAGCGCTTGTTCCCCAGCTGCGCATGCTGCTCTTGGAGAGCTCCTGGGGCGCCTGCTGGCTTGTGGGGCGTCGACGAGTTTCCGTCTGCTCGCCCAACACAGGGACGTGACGACAGCGCGCCACCGCCACGCCAGCGCTGCGCTGACGCCCGAGCACGCACTCACGATCGATCGCAGGATGTGGTGCGGGAGCGGCCCTTGCCGCGTCAAGTGCGACAGGAGCTCCATCACGCGCTGTGCATCAGCGTCCGCGTTCGCCGGCATCGTGAGTCCAATCCTGTACGCGCTCTGACGCACAGGCTTTCTGGTCCCGGCGTGCATGGCCCCAAAGCGTGGGCCCAAGAAACCGATCGTCGAGCAGCGCGGAGAGCGCAGGAGCTAGTGGAAGGCTCGGGCCATGATGTGAGTGTCATTGTCACCGCCAATGTCCGTCTCGGTGCTGCGGGCGTGGGTGCAGCAGGTGCAGGACTGGGCAGAGAGCAACGCGCAGCGTGCCAGCCAGCGTGCGGGCGCTGCTGACCACCTGGTGGCGCTGCTGGGCACCGCGGCGTGCCTGGCGCTCGTCCTGGGGTCCGTCCTCGCAGGTGATGATTGTCCTTACGCCAGTGCGTGGCTCGCGGCACAGATCCCGGTTCACGTCGTTCTGTGGCGGTGCCGTGCGGCTGCAGGGTGGGCCGTGCTGTGGCACACGGTGCTGCACAAGGTGGGCACGTTCCGAGAGCTCATGGGCCTCAACAGGTGGGAGCGGCGCTGGCCGCGGCCTGCACGGATGTCAGGAGCCCTGGGCACGCGGCACGCACACGACGGGCGGCTTGCCGGTGCGTGTATGTCCCACTCGGCGCGCAGGGCGAAGAACCAGGCGACCAAGCGGCAGGTGGAGCGGGAGATTCTGCTGCTGCAGGTGCGCTGCTGCTGCCACTGTCGCTGCGTCGGTGACGGGCGTTGGGGAGGTGTGCTGAGGTGGCCTGGTGTGCCCACGCATGCGCGCGCAGAAGCAACTGCGTCCAGGGGGCTCATCCTGATGCGCCGACCCCGTCACGTCTGGCGCGCCCTCGGCAGCGTGCAGAGTTCCGGTTGCAGAGATTCCGGGCAGGCAGGCGTGCAGGGGGCACTCGTTAGCCCTTGTACGTCTTCTTGCCCTTGTCTTGCCACTCCTGGACGCGGTGGTACGCCTCAGTGTTGAGGTCGTAGTCCACCACGGTGTAGAGCCCCGTCTCGACGGGCTTGCCGGCGTCGGCGATGCCCTTGTCCTTGGCGCGCTGGGCGATGATGCTGGCCGTCTCCTCGGCAGCCTTGGCCCTGCATGCAGCAGTCGAGTGGCAAACATGCAAACGCTGGTGATGCCAGCGCCAGCTGGATGATGAGCATGGCCACGCGGCAGAGCGCCGGGGAGAGCGCTCACTCGCGCTCCTTGGCCTGCTTGATGTCTTTGCGCGACTGCTTGACGCGCTTGTCCTTCTTGGGGTTGCCGGCGGGTCTGCAAGAGCTCATCGTGGGAGCAGCGCACGACCCTTTTGATTAGCATGTCCTGGCCATCAGTGGTGGTGGCGCAACGCGTCGCAGCAGCGCGGCACGGGGCCCTGGGCTTACCTGTTCTTGGCGGGCGCGGGGCTGGGCGCGGGCACCGTCTTGACCGGCTGCACAGCACACACGCATGAGTGTTGCATGCAGGTGGGTGGCCGTCCGTGCCTGCGACCACGCGGTGCTCCACGCGGTGCGCCCACGCACCACGGCCTGCACGGCGGACAGGGGCTCCCCCGCCTGCTTCTTGCCAGCTCCGCGGCCGCCCTTCTTGCCGTCGAATGAGAAAGTGCTGGCGTAGCCCGGGTCGCCGGGCTTCTTTCTGCCGGCGCCTCCGTGCGTTGCGGCCTGCGCGCCAAAGCGGTGCCGCGCCACACCCCGCGTAGGGCCGCTGGCTCCGTCGCATCACGGCGTGGCTGCATGCTGCAGAGCACACAAGCTGCGGACTCACCGCGGACGTGCTGGCTTGCCCAGCCCGCGCCCCGCGGCCCCCGTGCCCCTTCCGCGACTGCCACCACCGCCAGCACGCCCAGCCAGCCACGCCCGCCCCCACGAGCAGCAGTGCCGCTATGCCTTGCTGTTGCTGCCGTTGCTGTTGCCATACATTGCTTCTTGCTGATGCTGTGCCAGGTCGTCGCCTTTTGGCGACGGGCGGCTGCGCAGCGGGCTCGAGCAGCTGGTCCTGCAGCAGCAGCGCCTCAAGCTGCTTCTCGCTCGGCGGCGGGGGCACGGCGTCGGCGAGGAACGACGGAGGTGCCATCGATCGATCGAGTCACTGTGCGCGCTGGCCCGTCAGGCCGCCATTCCCCACACCAGAGCCACCATGCTCGCGACTCTGCACTCTGGTGGCCCGCAGGTTGTTGCAAACGGTGCAGAGGACAGGGGGCCAGGTCCTGTCCTCACGGTGGAGCTCTTCCCCTCCACGCAGATCGGCCGCGCACACCCACAGCAGCGCGCATAAGCACACCACCCCCCAGGAGACAAAGGGGGGAGAGCCAGCCTGGCCCAAGTACCACTGCTGCTGCTGCTGCTGCTGCTGCTGCTGCGTGAGCCAGGGCGCGCGAACGCCGCAGGTCCCGCCGCGTGGAGGACCATCCAGCAGCAGGTGAGGTTCCGCTGCTGCATGGGCACTGCCTGCATGGCCTGCCTCCCGCTGCTGCTGCAGCAGGCGCCAGACCTGCACTGCTGCGCAAGCTCCGCGCCCGAGGACGCCGCCAACTCGACTGCGCCTCCTGCCGCCACCCCCCTGGCCGCATGGAAGCCTCTACATGAGGGTGACGGCAGCCGCTGCTGATCCTCCTCCTGCTGCTGCGTGTTGCCGCCCTCCTGGTGCGATGTGCCGACCGAGCCGCTCTGCTGCCGCCCCACGCAGCCGCCAGCTTACTGCTTGTTGGGGCCGCCCTTCTTGCCGAAGCCCACCACTGCGCGCAGCAACACGCGCGTGCACGCCAGGCTCCGCGTCGGTGCGCGCACGCGCCGTGGCGCCCTGCTCGGGCCCACAGTACACGAGCTCGAGCCCCCCCACGCACGGTGCAGGCGACGCTGCGAGCCACGCACCGACGTTCACGAAGCGGCGGTTGTACTTGATGCGCTTCATGGCGCGGCCCTTGGGCTTCTTCTTCTTGTCCTGCTTGGGCACCTTGGGTGTCTGGCCGCGCACCTTACCAGCACGCGCCAGCGAGCCGTGGACCTTACCTGCGACACACAGGGCAAGAGGTGCGGCGATCACGCACGTCGCTCGGCGGCCTCCTCCCGCGGCAGGGTGAGGCTCGCACTGTGTGGATCGGCGAACTACGAGAGCTCTGGTGCTCTGCTGCAGCCCGCAAGGGAGCACTGCGCTGTGCGACGCTACGCTGTAGCTAAGCCACCAGCTGCAGCGCCGAGCTCCAGCTGCGGTGGGGACCTCTGCCTGCGGAGGCGCTCCCCTGCAGGCGAACCCCTGGCGACCTCTCAACCCACACGAATGCGCCGCTCACCCATGGTGTTGAGAGTTGAGACGCTCGAGAGGGCGAGGCCGGGGCGTGCGCGCGGCGATAGCGAGCGCATGGAGAGCTTTACGCGGGTCTACGCGGGTGCTCGCGTAGCAGCAGAGCTCGTGCAGCAGCAGGGTGGATGGCAAACGTCATCACTCCACTGTTGGAGGCTCTTGAGGCGGCGCTGGACGTGTTCAAGGGGCCGGCGGCCACGCAGGCGCAGGCGGAGCAGCCGCTGGCGGAGCGGCAGGCAGCGGTCAAGGGCTACGCAGACAAGCTCCGTGGCGACGCCGCCAAGCTGGGCGTCATGCTGGGCGACGGCAGCACGCCCCTCGCGCCCGAGGAGCTGCTGGGCCTGCTCGGTGCGGTGCAGTCGTCGGCGGCCGCGCTGGTCGTGTGCCTCCACTCCCTCACGCACCAGGTGGGCGCTGCCTCTCCTGCATTTCCATCTGGAGCCTGCCCAGGGCCCAGGGCCCAACGCCATCACGCGATGGCCAGCGGGCACGCTGCCACCCCGGCGCCCGCAGGCTGGCCCCACGCTCAAGCAGCTCCTCAAGTCAGGAGCCACCAGCGTCGGCACCTCGGCCATCGCCCTCATCAAGGCCGCCGCCGCGCACGCCGCCCCCAGCCCAGCCACGCCCGTCACCCACGCCATCGGTGCGCCACCCTCGAGCCCTGTGGGCTGGCGCCTGTTAGGCACACGCGAGCCCGCCGGGACGGCCACCAGTTGCTCAGTGGTGGCCCGACCGTGGTGCTAGTGGCATGGTGCCGCTGCTGCTGCCGCTGCTGCTGCTGCGCAGGCGCTGTGTGGGACGCGTGCGACGCCGTCAAGAAGCAGCCCTTGGACAACAAGGCCGCGCTGTTCAAGCACCTCGCCGCCACCATACGCGCCGCCAAGGACGCCGTCAGGGAGGTGCGCGCTCGTCGGGTGGCGCTCGCCGCTGCCGCTGGTCACTGGACACCCAGCCACCTCTCTGACTGGTTGGCCAAGTTGCCATCGCCCACCTCTATGCATGTGTGCCGCAGATGGATGAGCTGGCAAAGGAGAATGCGGCGGCAGGGGGTGAGTGCGGGTCAAGCCGAGCTGATTTAGCCAGCTGAGGGACAGGGCGCCGGCACCGAGGCCGCCGGGGCGCACCGCCACCCAACGGAGCCTTGCTCGCATCCCGCTTGCAGACTTGGCTGAAGGTGACGAGGAGGAGGTGGAGGCGGCAGTGGAGGAGGAGGACGGGGGCGTGAGCGGCTCTGGGCGCGCCGCCGCCCCCGAGGAGGAGGAGCAGCCGCAGCCGTCAGCCAGCGCGCAGGGCGCAGCGGAACAGCGCCAGCAGAACGGCGGCCTTGCGCACGCCGCCAACGGGCGGCAAGCCACGCAGCAGGACGGCGATGAGGAAGAGGAGGAGGACGAAGAGGAGGGCGAGGACGGGGTCCAGGAGGTGGACTTTGACGGGGACCCGCTGTCGCCGCGGGAGCGGCAGGTGCTGTCGGCCTCGCAGGAGCTGCTGCGCGTGGCGGTGCAGGTGGTGCAGCTGCTGGCCAAGCACCTCCTCACAGGTGTGCGCCGCCGCTGCTGGATGCGCCATCGATAAAGGGGAGGAAGGCGCCGCGCCCCACGGCTGGCTCGACCTCACCGTTCGCACCTGTGTGGCTGTTTGCTGCCCTTGCGGCACGTGCGGCTGGAGCGTGATCGCGGCGTCTCGGAGTGCGTGTGCGTGTGCGTGCGCAGCGCCGGCGCTGGCGGGCGAGGCGGTCGAGGCGTGGGAGAGCAGCGTATGGCACGCGGCGACGCTGCAGCGCGGCGTGGAGGACCTGGGCGCCGCGCTCTACGCGCCGCAGGTGCGTGAGGGACGGCGATGCTGCGCTTAACGCTACAGGCCGCTGGAACTGATCGGCCGTGCCGGGCCGTGCAGATGCGCCCTGCCCTACCCTGCCCGCCTCAGCGCGGCGCGCCGTCGCCGCGGCCGACTCTCGGCGACGTTGGCGGCCGCCGCGCCAGTCGAGACAACAGCACAAGGGGCGCTCCGCATGCTTGCACGAGTGCGCGCGTTTGCAGGACCCAGAGGAGGTGTCCGGCGCGGCCGAGGCCGTCGCCATCTCGCTCGAGTGCATGCTGGACGAGGTGCCCCACCACGTGAGGGCTTGACTCCCACCCTCTGCTCGCCTGACCGCACGCCCGCGCACCGAACGCGCGCCCCTCCAGGACCTCCCTTTTGGCGCCCACCGCACGCCCGCCGCCTGCGCAGGGCGACGCCGCGCCCGAGGCCGCCGCCGTGAACGCCGCGCCGAGCGTGCCCCAGGCGCAGGTGCAGGCGCTGCAGCAGTCGCTCGAGCTGGTCAAGTCCCGCCTGGACGCGCTGCTCAGCAGCGCCGCCAACGCTCTGGTGGACACAGGAGCCGACGGCGGCGAGGACGACGGCGACAGCTAGCGCCCACCACCTGCCTGCGCACTGACTGACTCGACCTCTGCATTGCCTAGTGGCCACGCTTGCGGTCCGAGCGTTGCATGTAAATGGCAGGGTGATGCGACTGGCAGGGGCGCGGATGAGTGAGTCATGAGCTCTGCTGCTGCTCCAGCGGAGGCTGAGGGGGGGCGAGGGCGAGGGGCTGCAGGCCTAGCTGGTCCACGCGCGCAGAGAGCTTGGCGGCGCCGCCCGGGCTGAGCGCAAACATGAGGATGCTGCCCGCCACGGCGCAGTTGAGCGACTCCATCTTGCCCGCCATGGGCACGGCGATGAGCTCGCACACCTGCACAGGTTCGCGCGCACAGCGCCACGTGAGCGCCAGGCGAGAGCGTTTGCTTGCAGCGCACAGTCTCTCTTGCGTCGGGCTCAGGGCACGGGCCGCAGATGTGGCCCTCCGGTCCCCCACCCCCAAGCGCACAAGGGACTGTCATCGTCGCACCTGCCGGACCGGGTCGGACAGCCCTTGCCCCTCGCTGCCCATGACGAGGCACACGGCCGTCGTGTCCCCCCCGCCGTCGCCTTGCTGCCCGTCCTCCTCCCCCGGCGGCCCTAACGGGACATGGCCCGGCCGCTCGGCGTCTGCCGCCAAGAGCCTCAGCCCCAGCCGCTTGCAGCCCTGCGCGCGGTGACTTGAAGGCAGCACCCACGCCCGGGGCCTCAGTGGCGGCCTGCTCAGGCATGCGTAAACACCCAGGCGCTGCCCGCAAGAAGCAAGCTCCGCGCGGCTGGCTCACCCTCCGCAGCTCCTGCAGCGATCCCGAGCAGATGGGGAGCCGCAGCACGGCGCCGCGGCTGGCGCGCACGGCCTTGTCGTTGAAGGGGTCGCAGCTCCCGGGCAGCAGGTACACGGCGTCCCAGCCAAACGCCAGCGCGCTGCGGCCGCGTGGCGTGTATGCGTGCGTGCACTCGCGCGTTGGTGGGCGTGCCCAGCGCTCTGCTTGTGCCTGACAGCGCAAGAGCAGCAGCGAGCACACCTGCGCACGAGCGTGCCAAGGTTGCCTGGGTCCTGCACCGCCTCGAGCGCCAGCAGCCGGCGCATGCGCTTCTTCTGTTCCCGCCGCTGCGGCTCCTCCTCCCCCGGCGGCGTTGCTGCTGCTTCGGCGCCTCCGCTGCCATCTTCTTGTGCCTCAGAGACTGGTTGCCAGTCGCGGTAGAGCGTCTGCCGCCGTGGCGTCGGCAATGTAGCGACGGCGTCGATTCCGGCCACGTCCTCCAGACCTGTCACCTTCTTCATTACGGGCTCCGAGACGTGGATGACGCGGTCCGCGACGATCCAGCCGGGCGGCTGCTTGCGTGGCGCGTTGGGGTGGCTGGCGGGAAAGATGAGCAGGCGCGCGTGCAGCTGGCCGCCCAGCGCCAGGGCCGTCTCCTTGAGCAGCGTGAGCCCCGTCAGCACGAACATCTGCTGCTGCTCGCGGAACCTCCTGTTGGTCCGGAGCCGCACGGTCTGCTTGATCACGTCGTTGGCCGTCGAGGTGATCAGCTGCGAGTCGCCGCTCGGGTCGAGCACCGCGGACGCGACGGTGCGGCAGTGGGGCGCGCGGCATTGGTGGTGCACGCAGCTGACCACGCGCTGGCGCAGGTGCCACAGCGACACACCGGCGCGCAGCATCTCTTTCCTGAACTTCTGCCGAGCGTGCGGCGGCGGCGGCCCAACACATGGAGGCCCCATCAGGTCCCAGCTCATCATTACAATCAAGGAGCGCAGAGCAGAGTGAGAGCGAGCGCGGCAAGCGGGTGCGCCTGCTGACCAAAAGGTCGGCTGCAGCAGAGGCAGAGCAAGGCACCGGCGCCACTACGGCACATCAAGGCGGCACCAGCAGCGCCGCCTCGTCTGGGTTGGCCCGGCTCCTGCGCGGCGCGGCGTACACGTCGAACGCCGCCCGCATCACCACCTGGCTGGTGTCCAGACCCGCAAACGCAGGCGGGGGCGCTGTGGCCGCCTGCTCCTCCGGCGGCTCCACTGGCGCCTCGCCCTGCCCTCCGTGCTGCTTGTAGCGCATCGCCCTGAGCAGCGCGCTGCGCAGCCGGCTGGGCGCGCCCGCCGGCACCGCCGCCGACGCGTCCGCCGCCTCTGCCGGGGCCTGCGGGGGCGTGCCGGCGGCACGCGGGTCGAGCGCGGGCTGCCCATGGGCAGTCGCCCCGTCCCCCTGCTGCAGGCTGGCTGGCTCTGCGGCCCGGTGCGGCTGCGAGGCGTGCGGGTGCGCGGCGAGCGGGCCCTGCAGGTCGGAAGGGAGAGTCGAGGTGGAGGCGGATGCCAGCGCCGGCTGCGTTGGGCTGCTGTCTTGCGGCACGCCGTGTGCCCCCGCCGCAAGCTGCTGCTGCTGCTGCTGTGGCGGCGGCGACGGAGGAGCAGGAGGAGGAAGCAGCTCAATCAGCTGCAAGGAGGGCCCTGGTGCCCCGGCAGGTGCTCGCGCCGAACTTGCTGGCGGGAGCAGCGTGGTCGGAGCAAGGAGCCCGGCAGCACTGTCTGCCACGAGCTGCTCCGCCGCTGGGAGCTGCTCTCCCTGAGCGCCCACTGCGTGCTCCTGCGCCTCGTCCCGGACCATGTCGCCAAACCCTAGGCGGGAGATCCACGACGCTGCTGCCTGCGACGGCGCTGGGTCCAGCGCTGCGCTGCCAGCGCGCCGCCCCGACTGCGGGCCGGGGACGCCGCCCCGCTCCGCGCCCTGCTGCGCCTTGCTGCGCCGGTGCTGGTACTGCTTGGCCCGCACCCACTGCCCCGCCGCGCCGCCCGCCGCCTCGAGAGGCGCCTCCTCGGGCAGCCAGGTGTTGCAGCTCAGGCGCGCCCGGAGCTTGGACGACAGCGAGGAAGGCCCGCCACCGCCGCCGCTGGCTGCGCTGCTGCTGTCGAGCCGCTGTTTGAGATACTTCACGTCGTAGAGCAGCCGGCGCCGCAGCTCGTGCAGCTCGCGGAGGTCGCGGGCGCTGGCGCCGGTGCGCGCGGACGCCTCTGCGAGCCACGCCTCGTGCTGCTCCCTGCTGTTGTTGCTGCTGCTGATGGTGCTGGGCACCTGGGTGCCCAGGCTGCGCACCGCCTGCACGGCGGCCGGGCTGAGCCTGCGCTGGAGCGCGCGGTAGGCCGCCAGCATGCTGGCAAAGGCCTGCAAGCACACACCGTGCATCCACAAACCACCGTGCGCAGCGGTGTCTGGCTCCTCCTGCGCGCGTGGCGCAGCATCGAGATGAGCCTGCCGCGACAGCGCCCCACCTCGAGCGGCTCAGCACCCAGCTCCGCGGCGCCAGGCTCAGCATGCGCTGCTGCTGCTGTTGGTGCTGGTGGTGCGCGTCGCCTCGCGCACAGAATGCTGCTCGACGCCAGCGACGGCACGACGATGAGCTCTGCGCGCCGCCATCCTCTTCTCGAGCTTCGGTGCGGACACTGGGCAGTGCGCGGCAACAGCATCGCGTGCCTGCTGCAGCTCCACGGGCGCTGCTCGCCTGGCGATGAGCTCGGCATGGAGAGCTGAGCCCCAGGTGGGAGGGTGAGCGCGGCCGTCGCAGCAGTCGCAGCCGTCGCGCTTGC
>VFQP010005284.1_pt1 | contig 11404 bp, 11 predicted proteins | sample 3512351 | NCBI WGS metagenome assembly VFQP01 (sample SAMN10412372, study PRJNA504923) | tailings metagenome | isolation source: Relicate 1 Philex TSF1 revegetated site | place: Philippines: Tuba, Benguet | collected 2017-08-29
TCGCAAGCGCCGCTCAAGCGTCCCCCCAAGCGCCCTCGCAAGCGCCGCTCAAGCGTCGACTGAACCGCCCTCACAAGCGCCCCTCAAGCGTCCCCCCAAGCGCCCTCGCAAGCGCCGCTCAAGCGCCGAGTCAAGCGCCCACTCAAGCGTCGACTCAAGCGCCCTCGCAAGCGGCGCTCAAGCGGCCCCACAAGCGCCCTCGCAAGCGGCGCTCAAGCGCCCCCACAAGCGCCCTCGCAAGCGCCGCTCAAGCGTCCCCCCAACCGCCCTCGCAAGCCCGCTCAGCCACCTGCACACAAGCCCCTCCCTCTTCCCTCCCTCCCCCTCCCTGCCCTGCCAGCCTCCACACCTGGACGCCTCGTGCTGCTCCAGCCGCGCGTCCCACTCGGACACCAGCCGCGCGCGCTGCAGGCTCAGCTGCTGCTCGTACCGCTCGGACGCCTCGCGCAGGCGCTGCGCCGCGCCCGCCCGCTCGCGCTCCAGCTCCTCCTCGTGCTCCTGCCAACGCGCGCAACGCCCACACACACACTTGCGGCACGCCGAACAGCCGTCCCGGCTGAAGGAATGCAACATCAACACACTTGGGGCGCACCTGACCATCCCGCATCCCACCTGCTGACCAGCTCACACCCTGCACCCGCCCACAGCCGGCCAGAGCTCTCACGCCCCACCGACCCCGCCTGGAGTCCCCGAGCCCTGAGCCAAACGCTGCCCGCTGGCAACCGCCGAATCGTGCCCGCCCCGTTTGGCCCAGGAACGCCACAACCAAACGCCCCCCATTGTCACCTTGGCGAGCCGCTCCTTGAGCTGCCGCGTGGCCAGCTCGTGCTGCGCGCCCACCACGTCCAGCGCACGCCGCGCCTCGTCCGCCGCCGCCTGCTGCGCCGCCGACAGCTCCGCCTTGTGCCGCGCCAGCAGCTTCTGAACCTGGAGTGCGAGACGTTGCGGGGCCAAGGGCGCGAGGGCAACGCCAAGCCAGAGAGGTGAGGTGCGCCTTGCAAGCTTGCGCACGCGCCTCGTAGACCGCGCGGTAGGCAGCCGGCGCAGGTGCGCGCGTGCCTGACGCGCCGCAAAGCAGGGCTCTGCGCCCGCCCAGGCGATCACACTGGCGCTGGATGCAGACGCGCGCACGTGCCCACGCGCGGCACAACGCACCTTCAACCGTCAGTCACCAGCAGCCTCCGCGGCCCCGCCCCAACACGCACGCACCTCCACCTCGAGGCCCTTGATGGTGAGCTCCTTGACCTCCCCGGTCTTGGCCTCCATCCACGCCTCGCGCCGCGCACGCTCGGCCGCCGCCCACGCCTCCTTTTGCCGCCGCAGCTCTGCCGCCCACCCGTCCTTGAGCTTGGCCAGGGCGCGCTCGTGCCGCTCCTCATTCACCTGCCGGCAGCAGACCACACAAGGCGAGCAAGCAAACAAGAGGCGTCACGAGTGTACCTGTGCGCAACGTCCCTCTGTTCCGCCTTCCCCTGAGGCAGAACGAGGAATGATTGAATGATTGGAAGGTTTGGGGTTGCAGGTGGAGCCAGAGGCGGCAGCGCGGAAGCGTGCGCGAGCGTTGTGGGGCAGCGGGAGGGCACAGCGTGCGTGGAGGAGGCGGTTGTGGGGCGCGACCTGGCCGCACCTGGAGGGCCTCGGTGAGCGAGGCCACCTTGCGGTTGAGCTCGTCCTTGTCCGCCAGCAGCCGGTCCTTAACACAACAGGAATTGAAAGGTCAAGACAGAAGGTCACCGGCAACCCTAGGGCAAAGGCTCGGCGACTCAGCAGGGGCGGAGAGGCAAATGCAGCCCTGGTGGTGGCCCATGCATGCACCACGGAGCGGACGTGCTGCGCCCGGCCCGCTCATCCTGCCCGCCCTCCTCTCACCCACCAAACGACCCCCCCTCCACGTCCCACGTCCCACGCACCATGAAGCTGAGGTGCCGCGCCAGGGCAGCCTCGTGCTCGGCCCGCGCCGCCGCCAGCGCCTCGCTGGCCCGCCCCTGCAGCTCCGACGCCGTCGCCGCACCACGCCGCCGCGCCTCGTCCAGCTCCTGCAAGCAAGCGCCAACCACCCGCACCACCCACCCCACTCAAGCCTCAAGCAAGCCCATGCAACAAGGTGCAGCACCACGGGACCACGTCCTCACGGACGCAACCACCCCTTGTCTACGCCCTTCAGGCACTGCCAGGCCCTAGCGCCGGCAAAGCCCTAAAGCCCTAAGCCCCCCCATCATGCAAAGCCCTCACCGCCTTGGCCGACGACAGCGCCGCCTCCTTGACCTTGAGCTCCTCCTGAAGGTGACGGATCTTGCTCTTGACGCCCTCGTACACGCTCTCTGCCAGCTGCGCCGGCTTGCGCGCCGCCGCCGCTGCCGAGGCGCCGCCGTCAGAGCCCCCGACGATCCGCGAGGCCGCCAGCGGGGGCGGCTCAGTCGCGGCGCCGCCAGCGCTGGCGGCCCTCGGAGATGGCTGCAATGTCGTCGTCACCGGCGCGCTGGTGGTGGTGCTGCCGCGGGGCGAGGGGACGGGCAGCGGCGTCGCCGCGCTGCTGCGCGCAGTGGCGGCGTCGTTGACGGGGAGGGCGGCGGGACGGGACGGCGGCGGTGGCGGCGGCGCGGCCGCGACTTGCTCCAGGAGCGCCACCAGGCGCGCGGCGGAGGAGGGTGAGGACGGCGACGGGGCGACGGCTGCGGCGACGGCTGGGCCGCGTTGGGTGGCGATAACGGTGGATGCTGGTGGCGCGCCGCCGTTAGGGCTTGGGTCAGGGTTGACGTCGGCGTGGCTGCTCTGCTCGGCCAGGTCCAAAAAGGCGAGGAGGTTGGTCAGCTTCTCGGCGGTGAGGCTCTTGGCGGGCGGCAGGGATGCCGGCGGGGCGGCGGCAGGGCTGCCGGAGGGCGCCGGCGAGTGCGCGGCGGGCAGCGGTGGCGGGGCGGGGGCGGGCGACGCGGCGTTGGGCTTGGCGGGGAGGGCCCCGGCTGTTGTGGTTGCGGGGCGGGGTGACGGGGCGGTGGCGGCGAGCGGCAGGGCGCTTGTGGCGGGCAGGTCAGAAGTGGTGTGAGGAAGGGTCGCGTGGGCAGTGGGAGGGGAGGGCGGCGCGGCGTGGGCCAGCGGGGAGCGCCACACGTAGTGGGAGGGGGGCTGCGCAATTGCTTGCTGGGCTGAGCTGTGCGCGCCGGAGTCCTCTCCTTTGTGCTGGTCGTGGTGGCGCATAGCGGGAGGAGCGGGGGCGGCAGGGCGGGGCGGCGCGGCCGGCGCTGCTCCAGCGGGTGGGACGGCGACGGCGGAGAGGAGCGAGGCGTGCGTGAGGGAGGGGTGGTGCGGGCGTCCGGCAGAGCGTTCGGGTGGGTGGCGGGTGGCGGGAGAGTCGTGCGCAGCGGTGGGCTCGATGCGCCTGCATGACGCGCGTTTCGCAAGCGTGTGCAAAACGCGTTGCTGCTGCCGTCGCTGCCACCTTTCCTGCCGCCTGCATAGACATTCTGCAATGTGCCCACTCACCGGCGAGGCGCGGTGAGCGGGTGCTGCTGCCTGTGCTCCGCGCCGTCCGGCCGCTGGGCTCTCAGCGCCTCCGCGGCCCCCGCTGCCGGCGCCACGACGGCGCCGCGGCCGCCGCCGAGGTTGGTCGTGGCGGCGGAGGCAGCGGCCGTGGTGGTAGAGGCGCTGCCGGCAGAGGCCGAGTCGTCGTCCGCGAGCGCGTGGTAGCGCGTGGCGGCGGAGGAGCGCCGGGCGGGCGCTGCGACGCGCGCCGCCTCCTCCTGCTGCTTCTGCTCCTGCGGCGGCGGCGCTTTGCGCGCTGAGCCGGCAAGCGGGGCCGCAACGGCGGCGACGAGCGGTTGCAGCTGGGCGCTGGGTGCGGCGGCGGCGGAAGGAGGGGCCGGGGAGGCGGCAGCGGGCGAGGACGCCGGCATACGGTGCACGACCACCACGCCGTTGGGAGCGAGCAGCGTCGGTGGGTGGCTCGCTGCGTCTGTGCGCCGCTGGTGCACGCCCAGCGCCCTCCCTCCCTCCTCCTCCTCCTCCGGCGGCTGCTCCCGTGGCTGCCTGGGTGAGCGGCCAGGGAGTGAGGGGCGCCCAGGGGCCCCGTCGGCGGCGTGCGCATCGTTGGGCGAGGGGAGGGGGGCCTCGGTGGCCGCTAGGGTGTCGTCAATCGCGTCCAAGTCCTCCTCCTCGTCGTCCTGCCGCCCCTCCTCCTCGCCCTGCTGCTGCTGCTGCTGCGCCATGCCGCCCCCGGCCTCCTCCTCCTCCTCCTCCTGCCCCTCCTGCACGGCCGCGCCAGGCACGCGCGGGCCGTCGCCGCCGAGCACATCGCCGCCGCGGCGCAGCCGCCGCTGCCGCTCCCGCGCCCGCGCCTCGTCCTCCTCCTCCTCCTCCGCCGCCGCCTCCCGCAGGGCCGCGCTTGCGCCCCCATCAGCCGGTGCCAGCTCCACGGCCCCTCCTCCCGACCCCACGCCGCCGCCGCCGCCGCCGCCGCGGGACAGCCGCTGCGACGTCTCAATCGCGGACAGCAGCAGCGACAGCTGCTGCCGGTCCACCTCCTCCACCGGCACGGCGCCCGCCGCCAGGCGGCGCAGCAGCGACGGCGCGTCGAGCGCCGCCGCCCCCACCTCCGCCTCTCCCTCCTCCGCCATGCCTTCCTCGCTGGCGGCAGTGGCATCAACAGCTGCCTCGGCCAGAGGCCTCCAGGGCGCTGCGGAGTCACCGAGGTCCGGCAGCGGCAGCTGGCGCGACAGCTCGGTGCTCTGCTGCCGCTGCATCTCCGCCCGCGCCGCCTCCATCGCCGCCGCCGCCCGCTGCACCTCGTCTTCCTCTGCCGCCGCAGCGGCAGCGTCCTCTGCGCCGCTCGCGCCGGCGTTTGCAGGCGGGCGGGGGCCGGCGGAGGCCGAGGCGGAGGCGGTGATGGTGTACACGCGGTGCACGCCCTTGGGCGGCGCCTGCTCCGTGATGGCGGCGCCGTGAGGGGGCGGCGCGGCGCCGGCGCCTGCGCTGCCGCCGTGCAGGAGGGAGCTGTATAGGGAGGGCTTGACGGCAAGCCGTGCCGCCATGGGCGGCGCAGCGCGGGCGCCCCAGGCGGGGCGGGGATGGGCGGACGCGCTCTTCCTGGGTTGCGCGGCGCGGGGGGGCGGGGGGGGGCTGGCGGTGGTGCTACCGCTGTGGCGCACGGCCGCGCCGGACGCGGACGCCGGCGGTGAGGGGCTGCGGCGCTGGGCAACGGCGGCGGCGGGGCGGCTGCGCGGCGCAGAGGTGCTGCGGGGCCTGCCGCCGGGCCCGCTCTCTCCCTGCGCTGGTGCTACTGTGCCGCTGGCCGGTGGGAGGAGGTGAGCACTGTCGCTTGAGGGTAAGGCGGCGCTGCCGTGGACGGTGGCGGTGCGCGGCCACTGGTGGTGCACGGCCATGGCGTCGTCCCAGCCAACGTCCTGCCAGCGGGCAGCACGGCAGTGCATCGTCACGGCCCACCGCGAGGCGTTGGTGTTGACGGCGGGAGAGCCGCGTGGTTCCTTTTCACGCAAGGGACGTCAGCACCAGCACCACAGCACGCGCCCACCTGAGCGCCCCGCCCGCCCATGTCGCCGGCGTCGTGGCTGGCCCTCCGCTGCGCCCAAGCGCTGCTGCCGCCGCCTCGGCCCTGCCGGCTGGCGCGCCAGTGTGCCTGGATGATGCGCGCCGCCACGTCGCGGATGATGTGGTCCAGCGGCTGCTGCGGCTGCTGCTGCTGTCCTGCCGCCATGCTGGGCGTGCTGTGCCGCGTGGGCTGCCCGGAGCGCGCCGCCGCGGCGTGCGGCTCCCAGGCCCTGGACGCGGGCGCGGCAGAGGCGCTGCTGCGCACGCCGTGCGACGGCGCTGCCGCTGCGGCGGGCCGCTGGTCGGGCTGCCGGCCACCCGCGCCAGGGGGGGCGTCGCGGCGCCAGTCGTCGTCGTTGGCGGCGCCGGCGGGCGCCAGGAGGTGTGCTTTGCTGCGGTGCTGCTGCTGCTGCTGCTTGACCCTCATGAGCATCTCGTAGCGGGTGATCTGCACGGTAGGGGACGATGGGACGGGAAGCCGGCACTGGTCAAGCGAGAGGTGAACGGCATTAGGCGGTGTCGCGCCTCTTGCTGCGTGCCGCACCTCACGGACGATTTGGTCGCGGTTGGGGCTGGCAAAGCCGTCGGCGCCGCCCCGCTGCACGTCGGCGTCGTGGTGCGCCTGCGGTGCGTAGCGCCCCTGCTGCGGTCGCAGCGCTGGCATGGACGCCCGGACGGGCACGCGTGCGCCTTGCGCCTCCAGGGCCGACGCAGAGGCGCCGGCGCTGCCGTGGCGCGTGGGTGAGGTGGGTGCAGGGTGCAGGGATGGTGGAGCGTGGCCGTGAAGGATGCTGCTGCTGCTGCTGCTTCCTGGGCCGAAGGACAGGCGGCGACGCTGCATGGCCAGCGCCTTGAGGCGTGCGATGGTGTTGGGCGCGCCGCTGCCGGCTCCACCAGCGGCATCTGCATGACCCAGCTCCGCCCAGCTCGCGCGGGCTTGCTGCTGCTGCTCATCCATCCAAGCGAAGCCCACCTGCGCACTCGCACGTCCAAACAGCACGATGCTGCGTCTGCTCGGTGCCACGCGAGCACCTCTCCATTTGGGGCCTCTTCCGCGCCACCAAACGCGCATGGTCCTCACCAGCGGTATCGCTGCCTGAGCTCTAGAGGACGGCGCTCATCGCGTCCGCAGGCGCAACAACCCCGCTCCTCGAGCACCACGAGCGCGCGAGCGCAAGTGCAGCACGAATGGCGCTCTGAGGTCGTGCTGGAGCTGTTGTACGCGTGCGCTGCTCGCTGCCTGCACTCGCGAAGAATCGGTTACCGAGGGTCTGCACGAAGAGCGAGCAGCACAGGAGAAGCAGCACGAGCAGCAGCTCAGGAGCCTGCGCGACCCTGCAACCTCACCGCTGTGCCCTGCCACCAGCCATCGGGTGCCTGCGGAGACGCACTGCTCTCTCGCTTTGGCAGGTAGGCGGCAAGGACAGCTCTGGCCGGTCGAAGAGCAGCTCCACGCGCGCAGAGCCCAAGCGCGCAGGCGGGGTGCAGAGCGGGAGGCTCTCGCGCCCATCGATTGTGGAGAGAAAGGCGTCTCCTGGCGTGGCCGGGCGTGCACGTCGCCCCGGCGCCAGCCAGACGAGCGCGCGCCCGAGCTGCTCCCCCACCAGCGGGCCCAGGGCGCCCGTGCAGCTCACAGCGGTTGTGCAGCGCACTCAGCGCCTGGGTGAAGGCCTGTTCGCCGGGCTCTGTGAGGGCGCGCGCGAGCTCCAAAGGCAGGCACTTTTTGCTCGGGGCGAATCAGGACTCGTTCCCCGCGCGTGCACCCCGCAGGAGCCCACCGGACCGCTTCTGCAGCGCCGCTGAGCAGCCAGGCGCCCACGATGGCGGGGATCGCCGGCCTGAGCAAGCTCACCAGCTTTCGCATCGCCGACGACGACTACGCGTCGGACGTCTCGCAGGACTGGCAGGACGCGCAGAGCGTGGCGGCCAGCAGCTTCGCCAGCGCGCGGCCCTACGGCTCGCGGACGGGCTCCTTCAACGCGCTCGCGCAGTCCGGCACCCCGCCGCCCGCGGGCCCCGCCGCGCCCGCCGGGCCCTCGGCGCCCACAGGAGCCGACGAGGCGGCAGCCGACGAGCAGTTCAAGGCCGACCAGGCCGCCATCGACGACGACATCAAGGCCACGCGCCTGCCGCCGCCCTGCGAGCTGCCTGCCGAGGAGCTGCAGGCCACCAAGCGCGCCCGCAGCGCCGCCGTGACCAACAACACCCTCGCCGCCAGCGCGCCGCAGGTGAGCGCGGCAGCAACGCGACGCCCTGCCACTCCCCCTCATGCACCGCCGCTTGTCCTTTTTGACCCGCACCCAAATCCACCCGGCACTGGCACGGTGCAGGAGTCGGCGGTGCGGGTGCGCCTCTCGAGCGCCGGTGGCGACGCCGACGCTGTGCAAGTCGTGCTGCAGCTCGCCCGCCCCACCGACGAGGAGGTCGCCGCCGGCTCCCAGCCCGTCTTCGCCCTGGGCGGCGCCTCCGCCACCCAAGCCCCGCAGCAGCAGGGCTCTGACGCCTCCCCCGGCGCTGCCACCACCACCACCGCCGCCGCCTGGCGCCCTTCCGACTCGGCCAGCAGCCCCAACTTCCTCGTGGGCAAGTCCGGCGGCGCCGACGCCCGCTCCGACCAGCAGCTTGGCGCTGCCGCCGCCGCCGCACCCGCTGCCACCGCCACGGGCCTCGCCGGCGTGCTCAGCAAGAAGTTCCCCCGCTCCTTCAGCAGCGCGGCGTCCCGCGGCGGCGGCGACGCCGGCGGCACGGCCAGCAAGGGCCTGCGCAGCCTCTTCAGCGGCAAGTTCTGGACCAGCAGCAGCGCTGCCGGAGGCGGTAAGAAGCGCGTGTCGGCGGACGACCTGGCGGTGGGCGCCGGCGGGCGCGGCGGTGACGCCGGCGCCGCGTCGCTGCCGGAGCTGCCGACGGGCAAGGCGGCGGCGGCGGCGCGCGTGCAGGACGTGGTGGAGGCGCTGGCCGACACGGCGGCCCGGGAGCCCGCGCAGGTGAGAGCCGGCGTCGCGCCAGTCCCCGCTGGAAGGGGACGCCGATGGTGGGCGCTGTGTCCCTAGGGAAGAAAGGGGACGCCTGGGGGGGTCTGTTGAGGGACGGCTGAGCCACGCCTCCCCGTCGGGTGGGCCGGCTCGCACCATCTGATGGTTGGGGCCCTTCCTCGCCAAGGGAAAGCAGCGCGCACGGTGCACCAGCTCACCCTGGGGGATGGCTTCCACGCGCACAACGCGCAGGGGGCAAGCGAGCCATGCATGCACAAATGCGCACGCAGGTGAACACGCTGCTGGTGTCTGGCGTGACGTACCAGGCCGCTGCGGTGGACCCGGCAGCGGCGGCGGGCGGCGCCAGCGGCGCCGGCGCGTCGCCCCCCGGCGTGGCCAGCCCCGCCAAGTCGGCGCCCGCCGGCGCCGCCGGCAGCCCCGACGGCAACCTGACGGCGGCGCTGGCCATGCAGACCGCGGCCGCCGCCGCCAACGGCATGGCCGAGGCGGGCACGGCGCCTCCCCGGACGGCGGACGAGGAAGGTGAGGCAGGGCAGGGCATGCCGACAGCCTGCCTCTGGGGCTCACGAGGGGAAGCTAGTTGTGAGCGAGCGAGTGGTGCTACTTTGTGGCCCTCGACGCAGGCGTGCCGGAGCTGCAGCAGACCACCTCGCCGATCGAGCAGTCGCCCACCCGCAACTCCACCGCCGGAGGCGCCTCCGCCAGCGACGCGGTTGTCCCCATCGCCGCCGCCGCCGCCGCCACGCTCGCTGCAACGGCGGCCGCTGGCCCCTCCTCCTCCTCCGCTGCCCCGGTCGCCGCGGCAGCGGCGCCGCCAGCGGCCGCCGAGGCGGCGCCCTCGGCCGCCGTCATGGCCGTCAAGACCCTGACCAAGGTCGTGCGCAAGATCGTGCCAGACTTCTCGCCCAGCACCAAGGCCTCCGCGGAGGGCGCGCCCGCGCCGGCCCCCCCCACCACCACCACGACGGCCGCCACCACCGCCCCGCCGCCCGCGGACACCGTCCTCGCCGCCGTCGCCGCGGCCGTCGCACCCTCCGCCGCCGCCACCGCTGCAGCGCAGCAGCAGCCCGGCGACGCGCAGCAGCCCGCAGCAGCGGCGGACGGTAGCAGCGAGGCCAAGCCGCCGGCAGAGGAGGGCGCGCCCGCCGGCGGCGCGGCCCCCGCCGCTGTCGACGACGGTGCCGCGCAGCCTCAGGCCGAGCCGGCGCCCTTCGCCGCGGCAGAGAACGCGGCGGCGGCGGCGCCGGAGGGCGTGGAGGCTGGCGGGCCTTCCTCGCAGGAGCTGGCGGGCAACCGCAAGCGCAAGGCCGACAGCGAGGTGAGGCGCCGCCTCCGATGCTCGTGCAGTCGTTTGGACAGGAAAGAGAAGAGAAGGCAAGGGAGGAAAGACACGTCCTCCGGTACGGTCGGATGTGTATCGTTCGGGCAGGGAAGAGAACAGAAGGGCGCCCCCTCGCTCTCCGCGCCAGCTGCACAGCCCGCGCCGCTCTCCGGCCCTCCGCATACCGGCGCCTCCCCGTCTCGCGGCACGCACGCGTGCCCGCAGAGGTTTCCCGAGGACGAGGGCCGCTGGGCGCCCGACGCGCCCGCCGCGCTCAAGACGCACGCCTCGGGCTCGATCAGCCAGCCCGGCACCACGCCCACCGCCACCTCAGCCGCCCCTGCCGACGCCCTCCCCTCCGAGCCCGCCGCCCCGGCGCCCGCCCTCGAGGAGGCGCCCACCCTGGCAGCGGGCGTGGCGGCGGCGGCGGCCGCCTCTTCCGGCGCCGCCGCCCTCGACGCGGCTGTCCCCGACGCTGCCAAGGCCGTCAACGCCAGCGTCAGCACCGCCTCCAAGGCTGCGGACGCGGCCGTCGCCGATGCCACCAAGGCCGTCGGCGACGCCGCCGCGGCCGTTGACACGGCGTCCAAGGCCGCCGGCGACAGCGTCAGCGGCGCCGCCAAGGCGGTGGACGCGGCGGCGGCGGACGTGACCAAGGCCGTCAGCGCCGGCGTCAGCGACGCGGCTGCCGCCGCGAGCAAGGGTGCCGCCGAGGCGACCCAGGCGGCTGACGCGGCGGCGGCCGCGGCCGGCAAGGCGGTGGACGCGGCGGTGGCCGACGCCACGCAGGCTCTTCCGGGCGAGGGCGTCGCCAAGGAGAGCGCGGCGGCGGCGGGAGAGGTGGAGGGCGGGAGGGCGGGCGCCGAGGCGCCGCCGGCCAACGGCAAGGCGCCGGCGGACGACGCGGTGGCGCTGGTGGACGGCGCCGCCGGAGCCGCTAAGAAGGTGCGCTGGAGTTTGCACGCCTCGCCTCGCGCGATCCATCGAGCACTCGTCGACTGGGGCCAAGAGCACCTTTCTGTGCGCCGGCACGTTGCGCAAGCAGGTGGCCATTGCGGGGCAGGCGACGGCCGTGGCTGTCGCCACCGCCGTGACCAGCACGGCCAGCAAGGTCGGTGACGCCGCCGCCGCGAACGCCAAGCCGGCGGCGGCCGAGGCCGCCGCGCCCGCCGAGGCGGCGGCGGCGGCGGGCAACGGCAGCGCGGACAAGGCGTCGGGCGCTGCGGGTGGCAAGGCGGGCGGGGAGGCGACGGCGGCGGGGCAGCAGGCGCTCAAGGCCAGCAGCGAGGTGGTGGAGAAGGGCCGGGGGCTGCTGTGCGCGTGCTTCGCGCCCAAGGTCAAGTGAGCGGCGGCGGTGGAAGTGTGACTTGAGGTTTGGGCGCGGGCTCTGCTGCTGCCCAGGCGCGTCGACGCCGATGGTGTGGGGCGCTGTGCGGTTTGCTTTGCGGTGGCGGTTGAGTGCGGCGAGGGGAGGCGATCCGTCGAGTGCGGCTGAGGAGGAGCGCGGCGCGGCGCGGCACCCGATTGGCGCCCGCTGCTTGATTCGGCG
>VFQP010005285.1_pt1 | contig 11402 bp, 8 predicted proteins | sample 3512351 | NCBI WGS metagenome assembly VFQP01 (sample SAMN10412372, study PRJNA504923) | tailings metagenome | isolation source: Relicate 1 Philex TSF1 revegetated site | place: Philippines: Tuba, Benguet | collected 2017-08-29
TGTACTTTAGTAGTTAAAACTATTTCTTCAACTATTGAGCTACCTAATTAAACAGTAATAGGTTATATATTCCTGTATTTTTTTAGGCCTCATTACTGTTAGCTAGCTCAACAACCAATCATTTTTCAGCAAAAGGAAGCAAAATCTTACTACTATGAACCAAGCCTATATCTACGATGCCTGTCGTACTCCAAGAGGCCGAGGCAAATCGGATGGAGCGTTACACGATATACAACCCGTACAGTTAGCTCAACAAGTATTGGAGCAACTCCGTAACCGCAATCAGCTAGACCCTACTTGGGTGGATGATGTTATTTTGGGCTGTGTAACTCCTATTGGCGAACAAGGAGCTGATATTGCTCGCACAGCGGTATTGGCGGCGGGGTATCCTCAAAGTGTAGCAGGTGTACAAATCAACCGTTTTTGCTCATCGGGTTTAGAGGCTGTTAATATGGCCGCTGCCTATATTATGTCGGGGCAACAAGAACTTATTATTGCTGGTGGCATCGAATCGATGTCGCGCGTGGCAATGGGTGCCGATGGCGGTGCTATGATGATGAATCCACAGCTTATAGCTCAACACCAGTTTGTACCCCAAGGTATTTCGGCCGATTTGATTGCTACAAAATATGGCTATACCCGAACAGCCGTAGACACTTACGCCGCTGAGTCGCAACGCAAAGCAGCTATTGCTCATGCCGAAAAACGTTTTGCCAAGTCGTTGTTTACCGTAAAAGACGAAATAGGCGTAGATGTCCTAGCATTTGATGAAGGTATGAGACCCGAAACCAATGTAGAAAGTTTGGCTAAGCTCAAACCGTCGTTTGAGACAATAGGAAAAATGGGATTAGACAACATGGCTCTTATGAAATACCCCGAACTCAACGAGATTAACCATGTCCATCACGCTGGCAATTCGTCACAAATTGTAGATGGTTCGGCAGGTATTTTGATTGGCAACAAAGCTATGGGCGATAAGCTTGGTATAAAACCACGAGCCAAGATAACGGCCTTTGGTGTATGTGGCTCTGAGCCAACAATAATGCTTACTGGGCCTATTCCTGCTACTCAAAAAGTGCTAAAACGCAACAAAATGAATATTCAAGATATTGACCTATTTGAGGTAAACGAGGCCTTTGCAGCTATTCCTATGCTTTTTATGGATATTTTGGGTGTAGACCCTAGCAAAGTAAATGTCAATGGTGGAGCTATTGCCCTTGGACACCCGCTTGGAGCAACAGGAGCAATTATTTTGATGACTCTGTTAGATGAACTAGAACGAACAGGAAAAGGCACAGGACTGGCAAGTTTGTGTATTGGTGGCGGTATGGGTATTGCCACAGTTATAGAAAGAGTCTAAATCAGATGTAAGCGTGCAAGATGAGTTTGATTTTAACAATTAACTAATTAGCACTATTACTTACTTCTTCCTAACAAATTATTAATCATGATAACTACTCATATTCAAAAAAACATAGCCATTCTAGGCATTAACGTTGCCAACCAGCCTATGAATGTGCTCAACAGTGAATCTATTGCCGCATTGGCCCAAGCACTTGGTGATGTGTATGGCAACACGGACATAAAAGGTATTATTATTACTTCAGAACGACCCGAATTTATTGCTGGTGCCGATTTGAAAATGATTCTTAAAAACAATGGTAAGGCACCCGAAGAACTCCTCAAGCTTTCTTTGGAATTGAACCATATTTTCAGAAAAATGGAAACCAACGGTAAGCCTATCGTAGCGGCTATCAATGGTACAGCATTGGGAGGTGGCTTTGAGGTTTGTTTGGCCTGCCATTATCGGGTTGCTCTTGATACGCCTAAATCGGTTATTGGTCTACCCGAGGTAACGCTCGGCTTACTGCCTGGAGGCGGTGGCACGCAACGATTACCTCGTATGATTGGAATAGAAAAGGCTGCTCCTTTATTGCTAGAAGGCAAAAAAGTATCGCCTAAAGAAGCCTTGCAATTGGGCTTGGTCAACGATTTGGCTACTTCATACGATGAAATGATACAGAAAGCCATTGCTTGGATAGAAGCCAATCCACACGGAATTCAGCCTTGGGATGAAGTTGATAGAAAAACAGGCAAAATCAAGGCTCAAGAAAATTACAAAGTACCAGGAGGGAATATCCTTTCGCCCAAAGGAGTACAACTTATGATGGGCGGTACTGCCATGACCCTCAATAAAACACATGGCAATTACCCTGCACCAATCGCCATTATGTCTTGTGTCTACGAAGGCTTATTGGTCAATATCGACCGTGCTATTGTGATTGAAGCTAGACATTTTGTTAAAGTAGCCAACTCGTCTGTTGCCAAAAATCTTATTAAAACCATGTTTTTTGGGCTAAACGAAGTAAATAAGGGAGCTGGTCGCCCTAAAAATACTCCTAGTACAGAAGTAAAAAAACTAGGTATTTTAGGTGCAGGTATGATGGGTGCAGGTATTGCGTATGTATCGGCGATGGCGGGGATTAAAGTAATATTAAAAGATACCAGTCTGGCAAATGCCGAAAAAGGTAAATCTTATTCCGAAAAACTCCTTGACAAAGCCATTGAACGAGGCAAAATGACACTCCAAAAAGCCGAACAAATTTTGTCGTGTATCAAACCTACCGACCACTACGACGATTTGGCCGATACTGATTTGATTATTGAAGCTGTTTTTGAAAATACGGAACTCAAAGCCAGTGTTACCCAAGAAGCTGAAAAGTACTTACATGCTACAGGCGTTTTTGCCTCTAACACTTCTACTTTGCCCATTACCAAACTGGCTCAGGCTTCACAAAATCCACAAAGATTTATTGGTATTCATTTCTTTTCGCCTGTTGATAAAATGCAATTGGTAGAAATCATTGTAGGCAAAGAAACCAACGAAAGTACTATTGCTTTGGCGATGGATTATGTCAAGAAAATTCGTAAAACTCCCATTGTAGTCAACGATTCAAGAGGGTTTTATACGTCGAGGGTATTTACATCATATACTTCTGAAGGGATAGAATTACTAAAAGATGGCGTAAACCCTACTGTGATTGAGAATGTAGCTAAATTGATGGGAATGCCCGTTGGCCCACTGGCAGTGTCCGACGAAGTGGCTTTGGATTTAATTTATCGTATTTCGGGCGAAGCCGTAAAAGCAGGAGCATTACCCGAAACCGACTCAAGTTATCAGATAAGCAAACAGTTTACAGAAATGGGTAGGCTAGGTAAAAAAGCTAAAGCAGGTTTTTATGAATACCCCGACCCCAGCACTGGCCAAAAAAAATACCTTTGGGAAGGACTCAAAACCCTGTTTCCCCTACAAGCTCAACAACCTTCAGCTAGCGATATAAGAAAAAGGCTGTTGTATCGTCAGGTACTAGAAACCATAAAGTGCTTTGAGGAAGGAGTAGTCAAAACGCCACTCGATGCCGATTTAGGGTCTATTCTTGCATGGGGATTTCCAGCCTATTTAGGAGGAACATTTTCGTTTGTCGAAACCGAAGGGATTCAAACCTTCGTATTGGAATGCGACCGCCTTGCTGATACTTATGGCGAAAGGTTTAGGCCTACGAATCAGCTACGAGAAAAAGCCCAAAAGGGTTAAGTGTGCTGGTACTCCGAGTAGGGAATAGGCTTATCATGGCAGTTCGTTGATTGCTTCACCATATCTTTGCAACTTTGTCATACAAACTATTTGAACCCTACAAACCTTTTGCTCTACTCGGAGTTTATTTGTTATGAACTTACATATTATTCAATACAACCTAACAATACGCTACCAAAGAATCGTTTTTACGATTCTGCCACTAATGTACATTGTAGGCTTTATAGGCTTACAAATACCTGCTACCAAACCCTATTTTCAGGAATTATCTGCATTCAACCTTTGGGTTTCTGTTATTTTGTTGTTGTTTTTTCACCAAGACTTCAACCGTTCCTTTATTTCTTTTTGTATAATTTGTTTTGGTGTGGGCTATGGTATAGAAGTAGTGGGGGTTCATACGGGTCTTATTTTTGGGAGTTATTGGTATGGCCAAACGCTGGGGACTAAGGTGGCCGAAGTACCCATTGTGATAGGAGCTACCTGGTTGCTGTTGGTTTATTGTTCGGGTATAGTTATGCAACAGATTACCAACCGATATAAAATACACCCTCTGGCCCAAAAAGCAGTACAGGCTCTTGGTATAGGCGTTATTATGACATCGTTGGACTACCTAATTGAACCAATTGCTATTCAATTAGATTTTTGGCAATGGCAATACAATACTATACCACAAGCCAATTTCAATGCTTGGTTTGTGGTAGCTACCTGCTTGGGGTATTATTTTGCAACAAGCTCCTTCAAAAAGGAGAACAAATTGGCTTTTTTACTATTATTTCTACAAATCATTTTTTTTGTTGCACACACAACCGCATTTTATTTTAAATAATTACACTAATTTTGTTTAATTACAAAACCTTTTTATTAAACAAAGGTTTAAAACCATACAATTTCATTAACAAGAAAGCATACAACCTTTTGAAGCTACTTGATACGCTTCATCGGAAGCTTTTGATACATTATTCCAGCGTAAAATGTTTTGTATTTGGTCGTTCCTCAGAAAAGCTAGGACGGTTATCTTAAGAATGCTGAAGCAATTAGACCACCAATACCAAAAATGAGCAATTATTCAATCAAAGATCTCGAACAATTATCGGGTATTAAAGCACATACTCTCAGAATCTGGGAGCAACGGTATGATATTCTCAAACCCAACCGAACCGATACAAATATTCGTTCTTATGATGATGAGAACCTAAAACTTGTGTTGAATATAGCCTTACTCAAAGACCACGGCTATAAGATTTCGGAAATAGCCAAAATGTCTTTGGATGAAATGGCCAAAGAGGTGATGTTGATTTCGGATAAACAAATCAATTATCCCGACCAAATTCATGCCCTTACAATTGCTATGCTTGATTTGGACGAAGAGCGTTTTGAGAAAATCATTAGCACAAATACCCTCCAATTTGGCTTTGAGAATATGATGATTAATATTATCTATCCATTCTTGAGTCGTATTGGTACTTTATGGATAACGGGGTCTATAGGGCCAGCTCAAGAGCATTTTATTTCTAATCTTATTCGTCAAAAGCTTATCGTGGCAATTGATGGCCAATTGCCTTCACTTCGCCCTGGCTCTAAAAAGTATTTATTATTTTTACCAGAAGGAGAACTACATGAAACAAGCTTACTTTTTGCCAACTATATTATTCGTGCCCGCCAAAACAAAGTGGTGTATTTAGGACAAAGTTTACCTTTCAACGAACTGGTATTTGCTTATAATGTCCACAAACCCGACTACCTCATGACGGTTGTAACGAGTGTACCAGCACAAGACGAAATCCAGAAGTATGTATATAAGCTAGCTCATACTTTTCCAGAAAGTAAGATTTTAATTACGGGTTATCAGGTAATTGGTCAAGACATCGATTGTCCTGATAATGTAGAAATATTAACCCAAATCAGAAGCTTGATTGATTTTGCAGCAGAATAATATTTGTATGACAATCATGCTTTGATTTTCGACTACTAAGTGTTTAGATAAGCAGGCTAAACACTTGGTGGTTCACCAGTGATCTTCAAGCCCTAATATTGGTTCAGAATTTTTCTTATATTATAAAAAAACCTTTCCAATAGTCTCAAATCTTCAGTAATAATCTCTACAGAACCCTGCATATCGGCTCTGAATGGTAATGTTTTATGGTAATTAGTATTCAGTCCTGTTGGTAATTTAATTTGTATTCGATACTGATTTCCCATGGGAGTATATTCTATATTTTGGATACTGCCAGATAGACTTCCGTATTCTTCAAAAGGGTAATTAACTAGCTTTACAATGGCTTTCTGACCGACTTTTACTTTCCCAAAATTTTGAGCTGTCACATTAGCTAATGCAATAATTGTCTGTTTTTGAGGAACTACCGCAAATAGGGTATCACCTGCCCGAATCATTTGATTTTCGGTAAGGTTTTTCAAAAAATTTAAAGTGCCATCCGAAGGTGCAGAAATTATATAATTCTGTTGCCAATTTGCCAAAAGGTTCTCTATATTCTGGACAGACTGTTGTAGATTATCCTGATAGGTTCTGGTTTTTTGGAGGTATTCAAAGTCTAACTCTACTAATTGTTTTTGTCTTTCCGAAAGTGTCAAGCTATTCTCTATCAATATTTTGGCGTAATTCTCATTTTCTTTTTTCTTTTGTAAGAATGTATTTTCAAAGCCCAAAAATTCTAATTTCCCATAAACCTTCTCTTGATAGAGCTTTTTATCTGCAAGATACTTCATTTCGATATTTCTAAATTCTTCTTTATTGATTTCCACCTGTTGCTGATTAATTGCTACTAATTTTTTATAATCAGCGATTTGCTGTATCAATATATTTTTTCGTTGCCCATAAATAACGTCATCCAATAACCTCTCCGATTCTTGGTAGTTTTTTAGTAGGTTATTATACTCCATTTGTAAATCACCAAAGGTGAGTGCATTGGAAGGGAAAACTACCTTCAAAGACGTATTTTGTAAATAGCGTTTTAATTGTTGTGAGAGTGTTTGTAAAACGGGTAAATTTTCTAACCGAGTAGTATTCTCTATTTCAGCAACAAAATCACCTTGATGTACTGCTTGATTGGGATGTACTAATAGCTTCTGTAAACGACCCGAAGCCTTAGGCATTACCTTTATTGGCGGTACTTCTGTTGTAATTATTGCATTGCCTTTAATAATTTCAGGATACTTAATATACCACGAAGCCAAAATACCAACGATACCCATTAACGCAATAATTGTTAATCCATGCCTAATAATCAGCATTGGACGCTTGCTTAAAACATCACTTACCTCTTCCGAACGAAGTTCCAACTTTGGTTTTGGTATATCCACTTTTTTAGGTTCATAACCATTCAAGTAGATTTGGGGAGGATTTATGTCATTAATATTAATTTCCATATTTATTATTACAGGCTTCGTTACTAAATCCACAACGGCATTGTTTAATTGCCTAGCTCTAATTGATTTTTTACTAAGTTGAAGTATTCACCTCGTTGAAAAGTTAAACTTTCATGTGTTCCAGTTTCTGTTATTTTGCCATTATGCAATACCACAATTTGGTCTGCATTTTTGACTGTACTAAGTCTATGTGCAACCACAACAACGGTTCTGCCACTAAAGAATTCATCAAGGTTTTCTAAAATTTTCTTTTCATTATTGGCATCAAGGGCATTAGTAGCCTCATCAAAAAATAGATATTCGGGGTCTTTGTAAACAGCTCTAGCAATAAGCAAACGTTGTTTTTGTCCTTGGCTTATTCCGTTTCCTTCCGAGCCTATCTTGGTGTTAAATCCCAAAGGTAAACTTTCAATAAATGTTAAAATATTAGCTACATCACAGGCGTGGTATAGCTTTTCAAGGTTGGGTTGTTCGTCGCCCAAAGCAATATTACGAGCAACAGTATCTGAAAAAATAAATCCATCTTGCATTACCACGCCACATTTTCTTCGCCAATTGCTTGCCTTAAAACTATCAAAAGGAGCATTTCCTATTTTTACTTCTCCTTTTACGTCATAAAACTTCAGTAATAGTTTCAGCAATGTCGTTTTACCACTTCCACTCATACCTACAATGGCCGTTACTTTACCTTGTGGAATATTTAAGTGAATATTTTTCAAAACAGCTTCATTGCCTGCTCCTGGATAAGTAAAACTGATATTCTTCAGCGAAATACTTGCTCCTTTATTACCTAATTGTGTATACGTAAGTGATTCGTTTTTTTCTTCATCCTCCAGCTTATGGATCTCATTCAATCGTTCTAAGCTAATTTTAGCACTTTGGGCTGCTTGTACAAATTGGATTAACGACTCAATCGGGGCATTTAATTGCCCGATAATGTATTGAATTGCCAACATTGTCCCTAAAGTTAGTTGACCATCAACCACAGCTTTGGCTGAGAAAAAAGTGATTAAGATATTTTTTCCCTCATTCAAGAAAAACGCTCCTGCTTGTTGGTACTGATTTAAAGCCAATCCTTTTGTTTGAAATTGAAACATTCTGGTTTGAATACGCTCCCATTCCCAGCGTTTGAGGTGTTCGGCATTGGCTAATTTTATTTCTTGCATTCCCTGAATCAATTGCACCAATGAGCCTTGATTTTTGGCAGCCACATCAAACATTTTGAAATCTAATTTTCTTCTTTCTTTCAAAAAAAGTACAACCCAACAGGCATACAAAACAGACCCAATCATAAAAATCGAAAAGATAGGCATACTATACAAAGCCAACACACAGCCAAATATCAGCAGGTTGACCATAGAGAAAAGTGTATTGAGCGTTTGCCCCGTCATAAACTGCTCGATACGGCTATGGTCGCCAATGCGTTGCATGATGTCGCCAAACATTTTTGTATCAAAAAATGACATGGGCAACTTCATTAGTTTTATCAGAAAATCAGAAAGAATTGAGAGATTGATACGGATACTAATATGCAGTAATATCCACGAACGGATAAACTCTACGACAGTTCTACTAGCAAAAAGCATCAATTGTGCCGCCAGCATGACATAGATAAAGTTTAGATTACGTGTCTGTATACCAACATCTACGATTGACTGCGTAAGGAAGGGGAAAACCAATTGTAAACCACTCCCCACTAATAAGCCAATGGCTAACTGTACCAATAATTTTTTATATGACCAAAGGTATTTAAGAAGATACGAAAAATCTAAACCCTGTTTTTTATCGTCCTCTTGCTCATAAAAAGCAGGGGTTGGTTCTAACAATAACGCCACTCCTACTGGTTGACCATCTTCTTGCGTAGTAGCCCAATGCTCGCAAAAATCTTCTTTAGGCATTTTGCGTAAACCTTTGGCAGGGTCAGCCAACAAAACAACGTTTTTTTGCACTTCTACCAAAACCACAAAGTGATTTTGTTGCCAGTGAATAATACAAGGACACGGGGCATCATTGATTAATTTATCAAAAGGAACTTTTACGGCGATAGTTCTAAACCCCACGCTTTCAGCCGCCTCGGCAATACCCAATAATGAAACGCCCTCTCGACTAAACCCCGAAGCATCTCGAAGCCTTTGTATATTAAGACTAAGCCCATAGTGTTTCGCTATCATGCGTAAACAAGTAGGGCCGCAATCCATTTGGTCGAGTTGTTGATAGAAGGGGAAGTTGGGCATGGGTAGTAGACAATTTAGAGATTTTATAAACTCACTTTCTTAACACTTCATCCAATAGTTGTCGAATTTTAGGGTCAGAGGGGCGAGGGGCATTATCATTGATTATTTGCCCGTCTTTACCTACTAGCATGTAACGAGGAATTGTGTTAATCTTGAATTTCTCAGAAAAAGGCGACATTTTACCCTCTGGCAAAAGATAGTTAGTTGAATTACTGAGCCCTAATTCGGCAATAGCTTTTTTCCATGAACTTACATTATCATCTATTGAAATATAAATAAACTTAACTCCTTTAGAAGAATATTCTTCTAGTAGTTTCTTGGAGTTAGGCATTTCAGTTCTACAAGGAGCACACCAGCTTGCCCAAAAATCTAAATAAATAAACTTATTTTCATCTGTACTCAATAGCTCAACCCAGCTATGATATTTAACATCTCTGTCAGAAACCAGTTCACTATACATAATATCGTTTCCAACACCTAATCGTTTTGCAAGTATTTGTGGTTGAAAACTTTTAATTACGTACTCTTTTAAGAAGCCATCGGAAGCATATTTTAAATAATCTGTAAAAGCTGTCACTATCGCTACTTTATCTTGTCCTGTTATAGCAGCGTAACGTATCAAATCATACAATGCAATCTCTTTTACATTCCCTTTCAGCAATTGGTTTGCAAGAATTATTAATGTTGAAATATCTGTTTGTTTATGATTGTTTAGTGCCCAATAATGTAAATATTGTTGAATAGTACCACGATATTCAGGATGATGGAAATATTCTTCTTCATTTAATTTAATCCATTCTTCCAGTGTATTATCAATCAGATTATCCCTTTTTTTGAAAACTCCTGAATAAAATGAGTAGTAGGGTGATATTAGTCTTTCTAGCTTTTTTGTTTGAAATGCCTTTTGTACTTGGTTGATAAATTTAGCACTTAATGTATTACTTTTCTGATACTTATTAAGAAAATCTATGCGTTTATTGAATCGGCTATTTACAAAATCTAATTCCTCAAGTGCTGAGAATTTTATGGGAATAAGATCCGAGCCAAATCCTTCAAATAACCCTAACTCTTTCTCCATATCGACAAAAAAATTGAGTTCATTTGTCCTAATATCATTATCCGACATCATACGAGTTATTCCATCAGTACCTTTCCAGACCTTAATCCTCTCACTGGGATAAACCAAGAAATTATTGACGGTAAACCTACCATGAAATTTGCGGTAGGATGTTACCCTGTTCGGAGTACTATCTGTTACCACTATAAGTATAGGATAATCTGTGTATAAAATAAAAGAAGTATCTGAAGATATTTCATGTAGTATTGGACGCTCTAAATATATGTCATTGTAATAAAATTTTATAGGGTTATCATAAGAAGCATGGATAGCTAAAACGGTTGAATCTTTTGAGATAACTTTTACGTTACCCAAGGGTTTACTATATCCTTTAAGCAAAGTACAAACTAATAAAAAACTTAAGAAAAAAGAGCATTGGTTCATAGTATTATGATTATTAGTAATCAAACATCAATTATTTTTTTAAGTAGAAGCTATATTGAAAATCGATACGAGGAGTTACAGTTTCGCTGAAATAAACCCATATTCGTTCCAGCTCGTAAATCCTTTTTGCCAAATGCCTACAAATACAAAATAGTAATATAATACTTGATAAAGTTGAGCAACAAAAGGTGCTTCTAACTCTTTAAACTGTTCTGGTTGAAGCTTCAATGCCGCATTTTGAATATGCCAAGTATCAAGCGTGTCACTAAGACTTAATAAACTGGAATAATCAGGATGTATTAGTAACTGCTACTTGTAAATGCTTTATTAATAATTTAATCACTTAGCCTAAGCTAATCTTTGAGCTTCGAGTATATTAGGAATACTTTTATCGCTTTCCCAAGCGGATATTTTACTTTGTGAAGTAATGGTGATTAAATCAGCTAAAGCTGCTTGCGAAAGGCGATTTTTCAGGCGTAGATTCCTGATGTTTTTTCCTAAGTGTGACATAGATGATAATTGTAAAAGTATAACTGAGTGAAGAATTATTAATTTAAGTTAAATATATCAGAGATAAGTACATTTTACAAGTGGAACTTATGATTTTTTAAAAATATTTAAAAATTATCTGAATTCAGATTGGAGAGTAGAAGATGTTTGGCAAATTTGTTCATCAAAAATAAAGGAT
>VFQP010005286.1_pt1 | contig 11401 bp, 8 predicted proteins | sample 3512351 | NCBI WGS metagenome assembly VFQP01 (sample SAMN10412372, study PRJNA504923) | tailings metagenome | isolation source: Relicate 1 Philex TSF1 revegetated site | place: Philippines: Tuba, Benguet | collected 2017-08-29
GACCTGACGAACAAGTCGAGCGCAAAGACGGCAAAGAGGCCCCACTCGATGCCCGCCCACACGCCGAGGTTGAGCCCAGGCACGCCCCAGAAGGCCATGAGGAACGGCTCGACAAAGGCCGTCAGCACGGCCGCCGCCACGCACACCCAGCTCCAGCGCTCGTACCTGCGTGGGAAGAGAGGAGGAGCAAGCGCGGAGAGTGGAACCCACGGCGCGGTGCACTAGGTGGCCTGTCTCGCTGCTGGCATCCCCGGGTGGGGGGCGTCAAGGCATCGCCGTGCCCGCCAGCTGACGCACCGTTGGCTGTCGTGGCTGATTCGGAACGCCTTGACGGCTCCCCACGTGCCCCGCAGGGCGCCGCCCAGCTTCTTGCTGCGGGCTCGGCTCTCCTCACCGCTGCGGCCGGACAGCGTGCGGGCGCTGACGAGCGAGCCGCGGGGCTCCAGGCTGCCGCTGCCAGACACGGCGCCAGGGTTGAAGCCCGCCTTGGTCCGGGGGCTCTTTGGTGGCGCAGGGAACCCCCCACTGCCGTCCCCGGGCTCCAATGTGAGGGAGGCATGCGGGTTGAGGAGAGCGGCGCCGCCCGGAGCGTCGTCGTCCGGCAGCGCCGGCAGCCAGGCGTTGACGGCCGCCGCCCGGGTGGCTTCAAGTTGCGCGTACGGGGAGAGCGGGGTGAGCGGCGCGTCCGCACTGGCCACGAACTTGGCGCGACCCTGTGTGTGCGAAGGTGAGTGGCGGCGCGGAAGAGCAGGTACGGCAAATGCCGCATCCCACGGCCGAGGACGAGGGCGCGCACTAGGACGCAAGCGTGAGCAGGACGCGTGATCCTTCCTTTGCTCGCGTGCCTCTTCGCGATCTGGGCAGGCTGCGTGCAGGTCTTCCTGCAGGACTCCTTCCAACACATGGGCCCCCGCACTGGCCCATTTTGGCTAGCACGCATCGCCACGCCGGCATCACGCTGCTGGTCGCTCAGAAGAGACGAGCTTGCTGACCGACACGAGCTTGCGCGAACCCACTGGTCGCGCGGAGGACACCCCTGGAGCGACTCGAGCGCACCTTGAACCTGGGGCTCCTGGGGCTCTTGAAAGGCGTCTCATCACCTGGCTCTGATGGAGGCAACTGCGCTATCGCTGTGGTGTCCTGCATGCTGAGCTTCTGCGGATGCACGCGCTGCGCCATCGCGAGCGCGGGGCGAGCAAAAGACGCGGCGTGCGGAAACTCTCTGAGAATGTCTACCAAAGAATGCCTACCGGTGCGCTCCTCCGCGCTCCTGCTTCTTCTCGCGCTCCCTCTGCCGATTTTCCTGCGAGTCAAGATGTTGACCACGACGAAAAGTAACGACAGCTGCGCGCAAGAACGTGGCGGCCGCCACGACGTCCGACGTCCGCTGCAGCCCAGGGCAGCCCAGGGCAGTCCCACGTGCAGGTGCGCCGAGGCCGGAGCATCCAACACCTGCTCCGCGGGCAGGGGCGCGTCGCCGCCGCCGCACTGTAGCTCACGCTTCGTCCGCACGGCCGCGTCGATGCGCGCCTGCGTCACTCCTTCCCCTTTCCCTTCCTTCTTGATGACCAGAGCCACCCACTTCTGTGGCACGCTGTGGTTCGTCCCACCTCGTCCTGCCACGTTGCGCGCCACGGGCCGCCTGCTCCGACAGAGACGATCGTGTTGCATCGCAAAAAAGTACTACCAAAAAGCAGTGCGGTGCGGTGCAGCCGCGTCCAATCGTGGAGGCTGCTCCATGCAACAGGCGGATGCGGCGATGCGCCCGAGCACATGAAAAGCTCGAGTGCACCAAAGGCGTCGGTCCATGATGGCAGTGTGCACATGGGGTGCACAGACAGACAACACACAAAGTTTCAGGTGCTCGTTCCTGCGTCATCACTGCAAATCTGGTCCGAGGCGTAGTCAAGTCACTCCTTGGCGGCGGCCGCCAGCACCGGCGCCCCGCCTTGCGGCACGCTCTTCCACTTGCTCATCAGCGAGCTCGCCTTGCGCCAGGGCGGCAGGTGCAGCCCGCGCTGCTTCCACACGCCCGCCATCTCCTCGCACAGGAGCTCCACCAGCTGCGCGCACGCAAGACGGGGCGCCAGCGTGAGCTTTGCAGGCCTCTCACATGCCGGCATGTGCGCGTGAGGGGGGGCGCTCCTGGCGCGGGCGCACTCACCAGCGGCAGGCGCTCCTCCTGGCCCACGTACACGCGCGGCAGCGCCGCCATGAGCCCGTCGTAGCGCTCGGTGGATTGCTTGCCGATCTCAAACTGCTGCCGGAAGTCGGGGTCCACCACCACGCGCATCACGGCGCTGCGCGGCAGCGGCAGCGGCGGCGCCGCCGCCGCCGCGCCCGCCTGCTGCTGCTGCTGGCCATGGCCCGCTTGCGGCGCACCGCCCACCGGCTGCGAACCGCCACGCGCCGCCGCCGCCACAGCGCCAGACATCCTGAAGCTCTCGCTCAGCGTGCTCCGCCGCGCACGCGCCACGGGCACGCTGCCCGCGCCGCCCCCGCTCGCCTGCTGCCCGACGGGCACGGCGATGCCCGCCGAAGCCCCGGCCGCCAAGGCCGCTGCCGCCGCTGGCACGGCCGCCAGGTGCTCCGGGTTCAAACCGTCGCCGCCGCCGTCGCTGCCTGGCCGCGACCCGCCCTCGCCCACCGGCGGCAGCACCCGCCTCTCGCGCGGCGATGCCTGCAGCTGCGCCACCGCCGCCGCCGCAGCACCGTCGCCCAGCACGCCCGCCGCGCCGCCGCCCGCCGCCTGACCGCCGTGCTGCAGCGCCACGAGCGGCGCGCTGTGCATGCTGCTCATGGACACGTTGCGCGTGAGCGGGCGGCTGCCCAGGTGCTCCTCAAAGGCGCCGATGCTCATCCCCGACACGGAAACCAGGTCGGAGACAAGGTCGGTGGCGTGCTGCGACGCCGGCGGCGACAGCGTGCTCAGCGCGTCCTGCGGCGAGGGCAGCAGGTCGTACGAGCCGCTGCCAGGCGGCGTGGCGCCGGCCGCGTTCGGCGGGCGCGGCGGGTGCAGTGGCACAGACACGACGACGTAGCGGTGCCGCAGGTTGTGCAGGCTCTCGCCGCCGGGGCCGCCGGCGCCAGCGCTCGTCGTGACGGCGGCGTCGTGCCCGCGGGCGGCCAGCGCGGCGGCCAGCGCGTCCAACGCGTCCGCCGCCTCGGCGCGCTGGTGGACGTCGGCGCTTCCGTACGGGGGATGTGCGTCACCCGGCGGGAGGGCGGCCGCGTCGGGGACGGCGGGCAGCGTGCCGGAGGGGCGCGGCGTGCCGGCGCCGCTGGCCGAGGGGGAGGACCGCAGGCGGGAGAGCGGCTCGGTGGGGTGCGGCGCGGGCGGCATGGCCATGAGCGCCAGGCCCACGTCGCGCGCAATGGTGTGCTCCTCAGGGAGGGTGGGCGCAAACAGCACCCGCACCTGCGCGTGCGGACAGCTCCAACGGTGGAGGTAAGGTGGCTAGGGTGTCACAAACCGGCTCGAGATGGATGCGTGCGTGCGAGCGGCATGCGGTGTCAGGCGCACGCAAGCGCACCAGCCTGCAGAGCCTGTCGAGCTCGTCGCCGGCGGCGTCGCCGCCCGCCCGCGCCGCCGCCAGTGGGTGCGCCGCCAGCGATGGCGTCCTGAGAGGGTCGGCGTCGCTGTCGCCCTGGCCGCCGCCCTGGGACGGGTGCTGCTGCGGCGGCTGCTGCTGCGGCGGCAGCGCCCGGGGCAGCGAGTGCGCGCCGCCAGAGCTAACACGGGCGCCTGACGGCGCGGCCTGCGGGTGGCGCAGCAACACCGTCCGCGCAGGGCACACCGTGCTTTCGTGACGCAGCCAAAAGAGGGGATCGCAGGGGCCAGCGCTTCACACGAGGGTAGAGCGTGCACCATGAGCGCGGCCCCTTGGGGCCTGCACAGCGCAAGCAGAGAGGTGTGATGATGATGATGATTTGGGCTTTCACCTGCAGGTGACTGGTGGCGTGCGCCAGCATCGCCGCCTGCTGCTGCCTGGAGCCCGCCGCACTGCCGGGGGCCAGCAGCCGGTGCGAGGACCACGAAGGCACAGACGGGTGTGGCGCCGCTGGCAGGGCCACTGGCAGCGACGGCGGCGGCGGCGGCTTCTGAGCGCCGTGGGCGTCGTCGTCGCACCCCAGCACTTGGTCAAACACCTGCGTGCCACCACCGCAACTCCCCACCTGGACGTCACGTGCTCGCCCCGGCGACCGCTACAAGCGCCAGCGCGGCGTGCGAGGGTGCAGCGCACAGAGGCGCACAGCGCAAGGGGGGTGGTGGCGCAGGTGGGCACCGCACCTCGTCGTGCGCCGGGCTTGACTCGCTGGCGGCCCAGGGGTCGGAGGACGTGCCGGCGCCGGCGCCGCCGCCGCCGCTGCCGCCCGCGCCGGCCTGCCGCAGCGAGTGCGAGGGCGTGGCCGCGAGGGACCGCAGCGTCCGCGCCCTGCCCACGCAAGGGAGCAGTGAGGACGAACGCTTCATTGCCTGAAGCCGCTCGGGAAAGCTTCCACGCGCGACCAAGATCTTGGACCAAAGATCTTCACGCGAAACTGCTGCATACAGGCGATGATGAGTATACCAGGCGCCTGGTGTACTCGGTTGGCTCGTCCTCGACTACACAACAGAGACACGGACCTGCGCTGCTTGGCGAGGCGGTACGCCGCCGTGAGGTCCTTGACGGCCTCGGCGCTGGCGGGGTTGTGGCTCACGCGCACGCGGATGGGCGACGGCACGCCGGCCAGCGCGTCCGCCAGCGACAGCACGCCCTCGTCGCCTGCGCAACGAGACCCCAAGCGCGAGGCCGGTGCTGCTGCCGGGAACCGACGCTGCGCCTCACAGCAGCGGCAGAGGCAGCGTGCGGGGAGGGCGAGGTCGCTCGCGGCGGCGGCGCTCACCAATGGCATTGTGGCTTAGCACCACCTCCCTCAGCTCCGAGCAGCAGGGCAGGCACTCGGCCAGCGCCGCCGCGCCGCGGCTGCCGATGCGGTTGTGCCGCAGGTCCAGCACCCAGGTGTCGCCGAAGCCCTGGCGCAGGCCCAGCGCCAGCTCGCACGCCGCTGCGTGAACAAGACTCGCGGCAGTTGCGGATGACGCGCAACTTGAGCGGCTCGAGCAAGCGAAGCGAGAGAAGTCGTGAAAGGCTGCACATCCCACCCGTTCGCGCGGTGCCACACGCAGCGCAGCTGCTCACCCGCGTCGTCGAGCCCCGCGTGCACCAGCGTGACGACCCGGACGCCCCGCACGCCGGCGAGGAACGCCGAGAGCATGGACATGGCCGGCAGCGCCAGCCGGCGCGCCGCCACAAACACGTGCTTGTCGTCGCCGTCCTGCCCGAGCACCTGCGCGGCGCACGAGAGCGGGCGGACAGGCACGCGGCGGCTTGCCTCTCCGCTCGTCGCGGACGCTTGCGGGCGCTCCCGTGCCAGGAGCAGCGTGCTGGAAAACGCCGCCCCGAGCTCACCTGGAGGTACTCTTGCAGCCAGCGGCAGCTGGGCGCGCTCATCATGAGCGCCAGCCTCCTGGAGCTGGCCCTGGCCAGCAGCGCGCTGGGCGCCGGGTCGTGCAGCAGCAGCGGCGCCGACCCCGGCCCCACGTGCTGGTGCTGCTGCTGCTGCTGCGCCGCCTGCACCAGCGCCAGCGCCGCGTGCTGCGCCGCCACCGCGTGGTGCGCCTGCAGGGGCTGGTAGGCGCCCTGGAGGCTGGCGCGGCCCAGCGCCGGCGCGGCGGGCAGCGAGGAGGGCGCGGCGGGGCCGTGGCCGTGGCTGCCGGCCGTGCCGGCGGCGGCCGCCGCCAGCTGCGCCAGCAGCGCCGCCGCGCCGCCGCCCTCGGGAGGCGCGTGCTGCGAGGGGTCGCACGAGGCCGTGACGGAGCTCAGCGGAGAGTGCGCGTGCGTCCAGTTGACGTGGTGCAGCGCCTGCTGCTGTTGCTGCTGCTGTTGCTGCTGCTGTTGCTGCTGCTGGCCCAGGCGCAGGATCTCCCCGGCGCGCTGCAGCAGCGCCAGGTGCTCCAGCGCTGAGGGCGCCGCGCCGCTGTTGGCCGCGCCGCCGTCCGAGATGCCTGCGTGGCCCAGAGGCGGTGGCTGCGGGACGGCGGCCGCGGCGGCGGCGGCGGCTGCTGCGGCGGCGGCCCAGGTGCGGTGGTGCTGCTGGACTAGCATGGCGTTCAAGGACGCCACCACACGCGACGACGCGAGCGACCATGACGCGCTCCCGTCGCCGCCGTACTCGCCGGCGAACCCCGGCCCAAGCCCTAGCCCGCTCATGCCCATGACGGCGGCGGCCGCCGCCGCCGCGTCCACGTCGCCAGACGCCACCTTCTCGCCGCTGCCGCTGCCGCTGCCCTCTGCGGCAGCGCCGCCGTTCGCCTGCTTCCCTCCCGCCGCCGCCGCCGCCGCCGCCGCCGCTGCTGCCGCCGCGGCAGCAGAGGCCGGCACCGATGGCATGCCCAGCATCATCAGGCTGCCAAACATGCCGCTGCTGGCGGCCAGGCTGTCGACCCGCGGCAAACACGCCGCGTCGCCGTCCGCGTCCGCGTCGCTCGCCACGCGCCCCAGCGCCGCCACGCTGCCGCTCCCGGGGCTGCCGCCCTCGGCCCGCACGCCGCCGCCGCGCCGCCCGGCCGCCGCGCCGCCGCCGCCGCCCTTCGCGTGGCGCTGCCGGGAGGCTGAGGAGGAGCTCGGCGGCCCTCGCGAGGCGGTGGCGGCGGACGTCGCCGTCCCCGCCACCGAACCGGGCTCGTCTGCGCCCGGCGAAGGGCCCCGGGGGTACAGGAAGTCGGCCAGGGAGGGCGCGTGGCTGTGCTGCGCGTGCTGAGACGAGGAGGGCGGCGGGGCCAGCGGCGGCGGCTGGGCGCCGCCGGAGGGCACGCCAGCCAGCGGCGCCGCGGCGTGCGGAAGGCTGGGCGGCTTGAGCGGGAAGCGGGGCGTGCCGCTGCCGCCCTGCGCGCCGCCTGGCGGCAGCGCGATGACGCAGGGCGGGTGCGGCGTGGGCGGAGGCAGCGCTGGCGGGGCGCCGTACCCGCCGTCGCCGTCATCCCACGCTGGCGGCGCGTGACCGCTGACGACGGCGCCGGCAGGCCCCGGGTGTGGCTGCCGTGCGCCGCGGCTGTGCCGCGCCAGGCCTGCACCCGCATCAGGCCCTGGAAGAGGAGGAAGCGGGCCGGCGGCGGCGGCGGCGGCTTGGCTCTGGCGGGCAGGGCTGGCGTCGTGCGGGCGGGTGGGGTTGCCCCAGGGGTCGACGTTATGCGACCCAAACAGCGCCTGGTGCGCAGCGGAGAGCATGTCCTCGTCAAAAAGGCTCACCCGCTGCTGCTGCTGCTGCTGCTCTATGGGCGGCTGCTGCGTGGAGGAGGCTGGCTGCGGCCGGGGCTGCGCCGGCGCTGCGGACGCCAGCGTGGCGGTGGCCTGCGGGGCCGAGAGCGTGGACCCGCGGGGGTGAGGCGACTGCGCCTGGGGCGCCAGCGGCTGCCGGCTCGCCATGACTGCCTGCGGGGCGCACGGCCGCACGCGCAAGCGCACAAACGAGTTGAGCGGGCTTGCGGGGCCGTGTGGCTTTCTGCACCAGCACCAAGCGCCTGCTTCAGCGGCTGCCGGTGAGTGCGGCGACGCGAGAGACGACAGCAATGCACGCTTGGGACCTGCCAGCCAGCCCTCACCTGCTGCGCACCGCCGCCGCAGCCGCCGTACCAGTCGGGGAGGACCAGGTGCGGCGCCAGGGCCCCTCTGCTCACCGCCACGCCCACCTCCTTCGGCCCAACGTCCGACCCTCCCTCCCCGGCTGCCGCCGCGCCCCCGTCGCGCTGTGGGCGATGCTGCGGAGCCGCGGGGTCCGGGTGCCACGGCGCGCGCGGCTGCTGCTGCTGCGGCTGCGGCTGCTGCTGCTGCTGCTGCGGCAGCGCCCCGCTGCCGCTGCCCCCGCCGAGCAAACTAGTGGCGGCGGTGCCCGACCGCCGCGCCGCCGACGCGATGCTGCCAAAGCAGCCGCCGCCGTCCTGGCTGCCGTTGCCAAGATTGGACCCGAGGCCGTGGTTGTTGCCGCTGCTACGGCGCCACGCCGCCGCCGAGGACCCCAGGATGGCGGCGGATGCGATGGGGCTGCTGCCCATGACCGCCGCGGCGCCGCCGGCGCCGTCGAAACTGCGGTGGACGCTCCCCGAGGCGGACGCGGCGAGCGCGCCCGGCGCGGCGCCGCGGTTGCCCGACCAGGACACGTGCGCGCCGGGCAGGCGCGCCGGCGGCGGCGGCAGTGGCTCGGCGCCCGGCGGCGGCGTGCCCAGCAGCAGCGGGAAGGTGGCGGCGGGGCGCTGCACGCTGGCCATGAGCGCGGCAAGCGCGTCGTCCGCCGGGTGCGAGGGCGCGTCCAGGGCCAGAGCGCCCAGGCTGCTCTGTTGCGGCTGCTGCCAGTCCAGCTGCAGGTCGCGCCCTGGCCAAGGCAGCGGCACGTCACGCGCGCCGCCGCCGTCCGGCGCGGCGGCCGCCCAGGGCGGCGGCAGGGTCGGCGGGCGCCAGCCCGCCACGGCCCCCTCGGCGGCCACCAAGGAGGAGGAAGAGGAGGGCGCGCAGGGGTGCGGTGCCGGTGCCGGCACCGTGGCGCTGATGGTGGTGAGCATGGGCGCGGGGGCCATGGCCAGCTGCGCGCCTGCGCCGCCGCCATGGGCCAGGTGCAGCGGGAGCGAGCGCGGCTGCGGGGGCGGCGCCTCCTCCTGCTGCGCCTCGTGCGCTCGCGCCTCCGTGTGTTGTTGTTGGTGCTGCTGCGCGGGGTCGGCGCCTTGGGCCAGGCCTAGGTGCAGCAGCGTCGCGGTTGACGCCGTCGGCGGCGCGGGCGCTAGCTGCTGGTGCTGCTGCCTGCTGTGTGGCTGCTGGCTGTGTGGACTGGAGGGGTGCTGCTTGGCGGGGCCGGCGGGCGCGGCGGGCGGCTGGCCGTCGGCGGAGGCGCGCGGCGCGCCCGCCAGCGTGGGCCACCAGCGGCGCATGTCCCTCCCTCAGTCGTGCTCCTGCCACTGCTTGCGCTGCCTGCCTGCAGGGCAGCACCGACACGCACGGTGGCCGTGTTGACACGGCTTGGGTCCAGTCTTGGCACCGTCCTGTTTGCCTGCTGGCCATATGGCGGCACGCCCACTGCAGAGCGCTGGGCCGCTGCTGCGCTGCTGGCCTCGCTCTCGCCGCGCACGCCTGGCGCAGAAGCGCGTTGGTGAGGCGCCCGCCAGGCCTGCACGAGAGCGCTGCCAGGATAAGACGCGCTCTCGTGCCCGCACAACTGACGTCTGCATAGTGCTCACCTGCGTTGCTCAGCAGTGCAGCACGCTGCCGCCTCTGCGCAGCTGCTTCCTGCTGCTCCTCAAGCGCTGCTGGACCAATGGCTGCTGCGGCGCTCCCGCTGTCTGCTCGGCGCCACCGGAGCCAGCCCGCGCGCCCGCGCCGCACGCGTTGACGACGACGAGCGACGGCGGCTCGAGGACGGCATATGCTAGCAGCACTGCTGTGGTGTGCGGCCACAGCTGCCTCTGCTTCCCCCCAAGCAGGCCGCCCTCGACTCGCTGCTTTTGGCGGCGCAGGAGCTGGGCCCAGCAGGCTGCAACAGCAGCGCAGCGGCGGCCGCCGCGCGTTGCTGGGCTGAGGCTGCCTTTTCCGCGACGGGGCAGGCTGCGGCCCACACCTGCTCAGCGCCAACACCCAGGTTCCAGCGCCGAAAAGTATGACTGCCGAGGTGTGGGGGCGCGCAGCCGCAGGCTCTGCTGCTTCTGAGTGGCAATGCGCGGATCGCACACTCCGATCGGATGCCACGCGCGCCGCCTTTCCAGCCTTGTGCCGCCACCTGGAGCCCCGCAGCTGCTCACATGGATCGTCCACATGGCAGAGCCGTTTCCGCGCCGCCAGGTGTAGAGCGGTGCTGCGTTCTGCGCGCTGCAGTGGCTGCTGCTGCTGACCCACGCTTGCGATGGCTTTGGCCTGCGTGCCTGTCCACCAGCTAGTGGGGAGAGCAGCTGGTGGCCATTCCAATCCGTGGTGGGGCGAGCCAGCCTCGCCGGCGCTCTGGTGTCGCCAGCCGGCGCTGATGTGGGAGCACACGCGCGAAGGATCGTTACAGCAGGTGGAAGCACACGAGCTGCCGCCAGCTCCCGCTGCGCAGGCGGGCGCAGCATGGGCGTGCACGCTGCGCAGCTTCCCAGGGCCCGCAGCTCGTCCCAGGTCGAGGCAAAACACTCATCACGGGATCTTGGTAGGTGCAGGCGGCCAGTGGGGCAGCCGGTGGTGAGCGTGCCATGGCCCGAGGAGCGCACGGCCCACACGGTGGCAGCGACCACAGACGACACCATCACTCCAAGCTGGAATGGCTGCTCACGGCTGTCCCCAGACAAACACTGTGCAGGCTCTTCAGGTCGCGGAGGCTTTGCTCTCGGATCACAACCCAGCCGGCGGGAGAGCTTCTGCTTCTTCTCTCGCCACCAAGGCCACAGGTGCACACTCTGCAAGGCTCGGGCTGCAGGTGCGCTGGGGCGGCTGTGGCGCTCAAGGGTGCAGCCCCACGCACGCACGCGAGGTGAGGTGCAGTTCTTGAGAAGGTGCGTGCGAGTACGAGCACTCGCGGCAGCGCGCGTCAGAGTGCCGGACATCGAGATTTCTCCTCGGTGCAGCTTGCTCACCTGGGCAACGGGTTGGCAGATGGTGATCGGCAGGCTGTGTGCTGTCTAGAGACGCTGTGCTTTCGGCTGGAGGTGCGGAGCCAAAGCCGCGCACGGGGCTCCTGCAAGTCGGTGGACTCAGTGGGCGGCGGCGAGCAGCAGTGCACACGCGCTGGTGCTGGCTTCCTGCTTCGGCATCCGCCATGGCCAACTCTCAGCTTGTGATGAGCACGCCAGCCGCAGCCACAGCGCAGCCCAGCCAACCCTAGGCGCCAAGCTGCATGCACCGCTCAAGGACAGGCAGCCACTGCCGCGGCTGCAGCGCGACGGCGGCCGCCGCGCGTTGCTGGGCGCACGTGCCCCTGTGGCTGCCTTTTCCGCGACGGGGCAGGCTGCGGCCCACACCTGCTCAGCGCCAACACCCAGGTTCCAGCGCCGAAAAGTATGACTGCCGAGGTGTGGGGGCGCGCAGCCGCAGGCTCTGCTGCTTCTGAGTGGCAATGCGCGGATCGCACACTCCGATCGGATGCCACGCGCGCCGCCTTTCCAGCCTTGTGCCGCCACCTGGAGCCCCGCAGCTGCTCACATGGATCGTCCACATGGCAGAGCCGTTTCCGCGCCGCCAGGTGTAGAGCGGTGCTGCGTTCTGCGCGCTGCAGTGGCTGCTGCTGCTGACCCACGCTTGCGATGGCTTTGGCCTGCGTGCCTGTCCACCAGCTAGTGGGGAGAGCAGCTGGTGGCCATTCCAATCCGTGGTGGGGCGAGCCAGCCTCGCCGGCGCTCTGGTGT
>VFQP010005287.1_pt1 | contig 11400 bp, 10 predicted proteins | sample 3512351 | NCBI WGS metagenome assembly VFQP01 (sample SAMN10412372, study PRJNA504923) | tailings metagenome | isolation source: Relicate 1 Philex TSF1 revegetated site | place: Philippines: Tuba, Benguet | collected 2017-08-29
ACGAGTTCTTCACGGCCAGCGGCACGCTGGTCGACCCGCTCAAGGGCAAGCAGTACGAGATCGGCCTCAAGGGCGAGTTCTTCGAAGGTGCGCTCAATACGTCGATGGCATTGTTCCAGGTACGCGAGCAGGGCCGGGCGACGGTGGACTACGTCAACACCACCGACGTGTCGAACCCGGTCTATGCCGCGCAGGGCAAGACCAAGAGCCAGGGTGTGGAGCTCGAGGTCAGCGGCCGCGTGATGCCGAACTGGGATGTCTACGCGGGCTATACGTACAACAACACGCAGGACTTGCAGGACCGCACGGGTCAGGTCAACACGCCGTTCTCGGCGGTGGCGCCGAAGCACTTGTTCAAGCTGTGGACGCGTTACCGGCTGCCGGGCGAGTTCAACAAGTGGCGCATCGGTGCGGGTACCACGGTGGTCAGCTCGGGTTCCACGACCACGCTGTTCCCGCAGCCGTTCGGCGCGATCACGTTGAACCGTCCGGGCTATGCTACCGTTGATGCCTTGATCGGATACGACTTCAACAAGCATTTCTCCGCGGACTTCAATATGACCAACCTGTTTGACCGCCGCTATTACGTGCGGACCAACAACATCCGCGAAGGGAATATCTGGGGCACGCCGCGTGCATTCATGCTGACCTTCCGCGCGCGGATGTAAGTCGTGCCACGCCAGTTCATCATGACATGCAGGGTCCTGGCGGCCCTGCTGGGCAGCTATGCGTTCGTCTGGGGCATTGCCGCCGGCGGCGCGGTGGTGGGCTGGCGGGTCGGCCTCGTGCGTAGCGAGGCCGTGCTGTGGAGCGTGCTGCTGGCACTGTTGCTGTATCCGCTGATGGCGCTATGGGCCATGGTCACCACCCGCCTGTGGCGGGTCTGGTTGGTCATGCTGGCCGGTGCCGCGCTGGGCGTGGTGTTGTCGCGCTGGCTGGCGGAGGTGGCGCCATGAGCCAGATGAGCCAGCTGCGCCAAGCCATGACGTGGGCCCATACCTGGATCGGTGTGATCCTGGGCGGGGTGCTGATGGTGGCTTTCTTCATGGGGTCGATCGCGGTCTTCGATCGTGAGATCGATCGCTGGATGATGCCGGCCACGCGGCTGGCTGCCGTATCGCCGCAAACCGATCAGGTCGGCGTGGCTGCACAGGCCGTCGACAAGCTGGCGGCCGGACGACCGATGAGGGAGTGGGCCGTCACGCTGGCGGAACCGCGCACGCCGGTCATGATCGTACGTGTGCGCACCGATAACGGCGGTGCCACCCGGCTCGTCGATCCACACACTGGCGCCATGCTTGCTGATCAGGGCACGCTCGGTGCGTCATCGTTTTTCTACCCGCTGCATTACAACCTGCACCTGCGCGTCTGGAATATCGGCTACTACATGGTGGGCCTCGCAGCCATGGCCATGCTCGCGGCGATCGTGTCGGGCGTGATCATCCATGTGCGGATTTTCAAGGACTTCTTTACGTTCCGGCCGCGCAAGCAACTCAAGCGCAGCCTGCTGGACCTGCACAACCTGACCGGCGTGCTGGCATTGCCGTTCCATGCGGTGATTTCGTTTTCCGGGGTGGCCATCGTCTACATGATCGTGCTGCCGGCAGGGATCGGCGCGCTTTATCGCCAACCGGCAGTGTTTTATGACGAGGCCTTGTCGGGCTACTCGCGTGCGCGCGCCGATGTGGCCGCACCGCTGGCACCGCTCGCGCCCATGCTGGCCACCGCGCGCGCACGTTGGGGCGGGGCGGAACCGGCCAGCATCCGCGTATGGCATCCGGGCGATGCCAATGCCGTGGTCAAGATCGCGCGCTCGGTGCAGGATCGGGTCAGCCTGGCCGACGATGCGGTCTACTTCAATGGCGCCACCGGTGCGCTGCTGCACCACGATCCGCTGCGACCGGCCGCGGCCACGCAGCGCTTTCTTACCGGCATGCATTTCGTCGCATTCGATCACTGGCCACTACGCTGGCTCTATTTCCTTGGCGGGCTGGCCGGTTGCGTGCTGATTGCGACCGGGCAACTGTTCTGGCTCGACAAACGGCACACGCGGCATGGTGGGCGCGGCGTGCGGCTGGCCGCCGCCGTGACGGCGGCCATGACAACCGGGCTCGTGATGGCCACGCTGGCCATGCTGGTGGCCAACCGCGTGTTGCCAATGAACGTGCCATCGCGCGAACTGGTGGAAGCAGGGATCTTCCTGCTGGTGTGGCTTGGCAGCGCCGTGCATGCGCGCGTGGCCATGCGGCGCGGCAGCCGTACGCTCGTGCCATGGCGTAGCCATTGCATCGTCATTGCCTTGCTGGCGTTGTCGGCACCGGTATTGAATGGCATCACCACCGGAGACTGGCTGCCGTTGGCGCTGGTGCGTCAACAGTTCGCGGTGGCGGGCGTGGACCTCGGCTTGCTGCTGGCAGGCGCGATGGCGTGGTTGGCCGCGCGGCGGCTCGCGCCGTCGCGTCAGCCGGCCACAGCAGTACGGACCAAGCTGGCGGCCGCCATCGAGGAGACCGATCATGCGTGACGGCATCGTGCTAGCCTTGGCCGTATACAGTGCCTATCTGGCGTTCGCATTGTTCGCCTGCGCGTCGGAGCGGCATTGGAACATGCTGGCGGCCCGTCACGAAGATATCGGAAGCGGGCAACGCAAGCGCTTGCGTATTGCCGCATGGGGATTGGTGGCAGTCAGTGGCGGCTTGGCATTGTGGCGCGACGCTCCTGCCTTCGGCTCGATTGTCTGGGCGATGCTGGCAATGGCCGCCGCCGTTGCGGTAGCGATGACGCTGACTTGGCGGCCCGCGTGGTTGAAGATGCTATTGCGGCCCTGCATCGTGCTGCTGCGCATCTGAAGGGCCGCATTCTACTGATGCCGGGTCACGTCAGAACTTGTGGCGGATCCCCATGGTCGCGCCGAACTGGTTGGCGCCGTTCTGCACGAATGCGCTGTCGGTCGGGCTGTTGGTATTGAAGCCATTCACACTCAGGTTCGAGTTGTTCTTGTTCTTCACGTACGACAGCGACAGGTAGACATCGGTGCGCTTCGAGAACGCATAGTCGGCGGTGGCCACGAAGTCCCACGGATCGGCGCCCGAGTTGCGGAAGTCCTGATAGTAGGCAGCGCCCACCAGCGAGAACGCTGGCGTGAACTGGTAGCCGAGGCCGGCCCAGTACAGGTTCGACCCACCGTTGGCGCCCTGGGCACCCGGCAGCGTGGCGCCGTCATAGGCCCTGGCCCAGCGGTAACCCCCATACACCTTGGCGGCGCCGAACGAATAGGAACCGGCCACCGAGGCGCGGCGCGTCAGCTGGGCGCTGGCATCGCCGGTATTGTTGGCCTGGTCATACACCGCGCCGAGCGACAGTCCGCCCGTGGCGTAACTGGCCAGCGCACTGAACTCGCGGCCGTTATGGTAGTTGCCGGGCACTTCATTGCCGTTGTTGGTGAAGCTGTACAGCCCGGACACGGTCAGGCCACCGAACGTGCCGATGTACTTGGCGCTGTTGTCGGCGCGCGAGCCAAATTCCGGTGCGGTCGACGTAATGCCGTAGCGCGTGGAAATCGCCATCGGGTCATAGAGCAGGCCGAAGTCGAAGAATGGCGTGGTGTGCCGGCCCAGCGTAAACGTGCCGTAAGGACTTTGCAGGCCCACGTAGGCATTACGGCCGAACAGCCGGCCGCCCTGACCCGACGTGCCGGTATCGAAGTTCACGCCGCTTTCGAGCACGAACACGCTTTTCAGGCCGCCCCCGAGATCTTCCACGCCACGCAGGCCCCAGCGCGAACCCGACTGGTTGCCCGAGGTCACGCGGAATGCTTTGCCACCGCCCGTACCGGCGGCGGTCGGTGCCGACTTGTTCGTGTATTCGATGCCGGCGTCTGCCACGCCATAGAGCGTCACGCTCGATTGGGCGCTGGCGGCGGTGCTCGCCAGCGCAGCCAATGCCGCGGCATACCATTTCAGCTTCATATTGTTCTCCTCCTTGTTCTGCGTCTTGATGGGATCGGTAGTGCGGTAATACGGTAATGCGGTAATGCGGTGAAACGACGGCTAGTGCGCCGGGGATGAGCGCAGTCCGCCGTTCATGGCGGTTGGCTCGGTACGTTCGCGAGCCATGATGAACACCACTGCGGCCGCAATCAGGTCGAACACAGCCAGCACCACGAACAGCGGGCTGTACCCAATGTGGGTGACGGCCAGGCCGAACAGCAGCGTGAACAGCGTGGCACCCAGGTAGCCGGTCATACCGGCCAGTCCGGTGGCGGTGGCCACTTCGTTCTTGCCGAAAACGTCGGACGTAATCGAGTACAGCGCACCCGACAGTGTCTGGTGTGCAAAGCCGCCCACGCACAGCAGCGCGATTGCCGCGTACGGGCTATCCACCAGGCCCACGCAGGCCGGCCCGATCATCGACAGGCAGCCCACCAGCATCACGAGCTTGCGCGACGTGAACAGCGAGACTTTCAGATGCTTGTGGAACCACGGGCTCAGGTAGCCGCCCAGCACACAGCCAATATCCGCCGCCAGGAACGGCAGCCATGCGAACATCGCGATCTCCTTGATGTTCATATGGCGCTCGGTGGCCATGTAGAGCGGAATCCAGGCATTGAAGGTCTGCCATGCGGGCTCGGACAGGAAGCGCGGAATCGCGATCGACCAGAAGTTGCGGCCACGCACGATCTGGAGCCAGCTGGCCTTGGGTGCGCTGCTATCCTTGTGCAGCGCTTCCTGGCCGGACAGGATGTATTCGCGCTCATCATCGGACAGGCGCTTCTGCTGTTTCGGATGCTTGTAGAACAGCGCCCACAGCAAGGTCCACACCACGCCGAGTACGCCGACTACCACGAACGACAGCTTCCAGCCGCCATGCAGGATGGTCCAGACCACCAGCGGCGGTGCGCACAACGCACCGATCGAGGAGCCGATATTGAACCAGCCAATGGCTACCGAGCGTTCCTTGGCCGGAAACCACTCGGTGGTTGCCTTCACGCCGCCGGGAATGCCTGCCGCCTCGGTCAGCCCAAGCAGGCCACGGAAGAACGCCATGCCTTGCCAGCCGGTAGCCAGTGCGGCTGCCGCGCACGCCAGCGACCACGCCAGCGCAAAGATGCCGAAGCCGAGCTTGGTGCCGACGGCATCGAGTATCAGCCCGGCAACCGGTTGCATCAGCGCATAGCAGACCTGCCACGCCACCACGATGTAGGAATACTGCTGCGTGCTCATCTGCAGCTCGGTCATCATGGTCGGGGCGGCCACCGACAGCGTATTGCGCGCCAGGTAATTGACGATCAGGCCCATCGTGACCAGGCTGACCATCCACCAGCGCATGCCCTTGATTCGTTTCATGTTGTCTCCTCGTTGCCTTGTCTTCGCTGACGCGGCTTTCTGCCGCGCAAGCTTGTGTTCGCGTGTATTTGTGTGATGCGGGGTTCAGCGTGGCGGGCGGTTCTCCGGCGCGGTGTAGTCGATGCTGGCAAAGCCGCCGCCCTGGTGCTGGCGTGCAATGGCGTCGAGCGGATCAGGCCGCGCGAGGATCGCCTCGGCAAAGTCCTCGGCGTTCTGGCGCGGACGATACTGCAGGCGCGCCGCGCCACTGTTGTCCCAGTAACCGCGCGTATTGGCGGACACGCCCCATACGACGACAAAGCCCAGGTCCGGCACCGTGATCGCCTGTTCGATCAGGTGCAGCAGGTCATCATGGCCGAGCCACGTGCTCAGGTGACGCGGCTCCTGCGGCTGTTCGACGCAGCTGCCGATACGGATGCAAACGGTCTCGATGCCATGTTTGTCCCAGTAGAGGCGGGCCATGCCTTCCCCCCACATCTTGCTCAGGCCATAGAAGCCATCGGGACGGAACTCGCATGCGGTGCCCAGCGTCTCGGTCACGGGATACATGCCGATCGCGTGATTGGAGCTGGCAAAGATCACGCGGCGTACGCGCTGGCGTCGCGCACCTTCATAGACTTCGTAAAGCGCGCGCAGGTTGTTGTCGATGATCTCGGGCAGCGGACGTTCGACGCTGGTGCCGGCCATATGGATCAGTACTTCTACGCCCTGCAGCAAGCGGTCGACCACGGCCGGGTCGCGCAGGTCGCCGTGCATGACTTCCTCGTTGTCAGCCAGCGGCGTCAGCGGGGTTGTGTTGCCGGCCGAGCGCAGCGCATGGCCGCGCGCCGGCAGGGCGGTTCGCAGCACCTTGCCCAACTGGCCGCCTGCGCCGCTCAATGCAATTCTGGTCACGATAAGAACTCCGGGAAATGTCTTAACCAACTGCCGGAGATTTATGCGACGTCGTACAACGTTTCACGCATGATTAGTCCGACAACTTATTGTGTAAGTCCGGCAACTTTGGTCGGATTCGTTCGTGAAGTCAACGAGCATGCGACGCATCTGGGGTATACCCCGGGAATAAAATGCCGTATTAGGCTGATTTAGTGACGTACGATGACTTTCTTGTAATGAAGGCAATCAGACGCGCGCAGTATGGTAGTGTGACAACTTCAGCAAGTTGCCAGGCACCACCGATACACCGGAACACCGGCATCAACCAATCCAAATCCACAAGGGGGAAGAACGCTTGGACGACATCGTATTGACGGCCGCCGACAGCCCGAGCCGATCGGAACAGGTCTGCAAGCTGATCATCGCGGCAATTCTTCGCGGGGAGTTCGCCGCGGACCAGAAGTTGCCCACCGAAGTCGACCTCGCCAATCGCTACGCGGTATCGCGTACCACCGTGCGCGAGGCGCTGTCGCGGCTACGCTCGGAGGGCATCGTGGTGTCGCGCCGTGGCTCGGGCAGCTTTATCCAGCGCATGCCGGCGCGCGGCCAGCCGAGTGGGCCGCAGATCGAGAGCATTGCAGACATCGAGCAGTACTACGCGTTTCGCATGTGCGTGGAGGTGGGCGCCGCGGAGCTTGCGGCGCGGATGCGCAGCGAGGCCGACCTTGCCACCATGCGCGCGGCCAGCCAGGCACTGGACCGCGCGCAGCAAAGCGGCGCGATGGGGGTAGAGGAAGATCTGCAGTTACACCTGGCGATCGCGCGTGCGTCGCACAACGCGTTCTTTGTCTCGACCATCGAGCATGCGCTCGGGCCGATCCGCCAGTGCATGGAACTGGCCCGCAATCTTGGGCAGGCCCGTATCGCCGCCCGTTTCGAGGTGGTGCAGGCCGAGCACCACGCGATCATCGACGCCATCGCCGCGCAAGCGCCAGCAGAGGCGTCGCTGGCGATGCGCCGCCATATCGAGAATGCGCGGCGGCGTATTTTCGAGGGTGGCTAGACGTCGATCGCCGAACTCGACTGCAATTGCCGGCGCAGCTCGAACTTCTGGATCTTGCCGGTTGAGGTCTTGGGCAGCGGCCCGAAGTAGACCGCCTTGGGCACCTTGAAACCGGCCAGCAGCGTACGGCAATGCCCGATGATCTCTTCCGCCGTGACGCTGGCCCCTTCCTTCAATTCAACGAACGCGCACGGCGTCTCGCCCCACTTGGCGTCGGGCTGCGCCACAACGGCGGCGGCCATCACGGCGGGATGACGGTAGATCGCGTCTTCCACTTCCACGCTGGAGATGTTCTCGCCGCCCGAGATGATGATGTCCTTGCTGCGGTCCTTGATCTTGATATAGCCATCGGGCATGAGTACGCCAAGGTCGCCGGTATGGAACCAGCCGCCCGCGAACGCCTCGCGCGTGGCCTTGTCGTTCTTGAGGTAGCCCTTCATGCAGATATTGCCGCGGAACATGATCTCGCCAATGGTCTCGCCGTCGCGCGGCACCGGCTGCATCGTATCGGGATCGAGCACGGTGACGCCGGACTGCAGGTGATAGCGCACGCCCTGGCGCGCCTTCAGCACCGCACGTTCCTCCATCGACAAGGTGTGCCAGTCGTCCTGCTCGGCGCAGGCCGCGGCCGGGCCATAGACTTCGGTCAGGCCATAGACATGCGACAGTTCGAAGCCCATGGCTTCCATCTGCGCCAGCACGGCTGCCGGGGGCGGGGCGCCGGCCACCATGCCGCGCACCGGGCCGCGCAGGCCCTCGCGCCATGCAGCCGGGGCGCTGACCAGCGCGGTGTGGACGATCGGGGCCGCGCAATAATGGGTCACGCCTTCGGCGCGCATCAGGTCGAAAACGAGCTTCGGTTCGAACTTGCGCAGGCAGACGTTTACGCCCGCGCGGGCCGCCACGGTCCAGGCAAAGCACCAGCCGTTGCAGTGGAACAGCGGTAGTGTCCACAGGTAGACCGGATGCTTGGCCATATCCCATTCGAGGATGTTGGACACCGCGTTCATGGCCGCACCGCGATGATGGTAGACCACGCCCTTGGGGTCTCCGGTGGTGCCCGAGGTGTAGTTCAGCGCAATGGCATCCCATTCGTCGGCCGGCAACTTCCAGTCGTATTCAGGATCACCGCCGGCCAGGAAGGTCTCGTAGTCGGTATCGCCAAACGGTGCGTCCGCCACCGGGCCGAGCGCATCTTCCACGTCGATCACCTTGAGCCCTTGTACTTCCCGGGCAAGCTGGCGCGCCACATCGGCAAACTCGGTATCGGCCAGCAGCACGCGGGCTTCGCCATGGCGCAGCATGAAGACCAGGTTGGCGGCGTCCAGGCGGATATTGAGCGCGTTGAGCACGGCGCCGGACATCGGCACGCCGAAATGCGCCTCGATCATGGCCGGTGTATTGGGCAGCAGCGCGGCAACCGTATCGCCCTTGCCAACCCCGGCACGGGCCAGCGCACTGGCCAGGCGGCGGCAGCGCGCGTAGGTGTCGCGCCAGTTCTGGCGCACCGGGCCGTGCACGATGGCCAGCCGGTGGCCATAGACTTCCGCCGCACGGGCAATGAAGTCGAGCGGCGTCAGGGGCACGAAGTTGGCCGGATTGCGGGCCAGCCCGGTGTCATAGTCGGTCGGCATGATGCTGTCTCCTGTGAGGATCCTGGTGGATTCGTGATGTGTTGTTGGGCACACGCTATCATTGCGCGACGGGCCAACACTGTCGTCCGGATGACAAAGCTGGCGCAACCTGAACTTCGTTACGTCCCCGAGCCTCATGAATGCCCACGCAGTGCTTGCGCAACACGACTGGTATCGCGCGCTGGCTCCCATGCATCAGGAGCTGGCCGCGTCAGGCACCGTGGTGCGCACGTTTCCGGCCGATACCTATATCGCGCGGCGCGGTGAATACTCGCGCTACTGGATTGGCGTTGACGCAGGGCTGATCAAGCTGGCCGTCTACACACCCGATGGACGCGGCTGCACGTTCTGTGGCGTGCCGGCCGGTGGCTGGTGCGGGGAGGGCAGCGTGATCAAGCGCGAGGAGCGGCGCTATGACGTGATCGCGATCCGCGAATCGACGGTGCTGCTGGTGCCCGAACCGCTCTTCAATACGCTGCTGACCGACAGCCTGCCGTTTGCCGGCTATGTGGTGCGCCAACTGAATGAGCGCATGGGCCAGTTCATTGCCATGGTGCAGAACGATCGGCTGCTGGGCGCCGATGCGCGCGTGGCGCAGGCCATCGCGCAATTGTTCCACCCGGCGCTGTACCCGAAGACCAGCGCGGTGCTGGAGCTGTCACAGGAGGCAATCGGCCTGCTGACGGGTTTGTCGCGGCAGCGCGTCAACCAGGCGTTGCGCAGGCTCGAAGCCGAGGGCATGGTCGGGCTGTCTTACCAGACCATCCGCGTGACGGATCTGGAAGCGTTGCGCAGGTTCGGCATGTCGGAGTTGTAGAATCGGGTCTGACTCCCAATTCGTGTTTTTCCTCCTCATGCAACAGCTGTCCGGCATCGCGGCAATTTCCCTCGACCACGACGATACCTTGTGGGCTTTCGGGCCAGCCGTGGTGCGTGCCGAGCAGACCCTGCACGACTGGCTGCTGGCACAGGCACCGCGCACGTCGGGCCTGCTGACTTCACCGCAGGTGCTGGGCGAACTACGCACGCGCTTCGAGGCCACGCGGCCCGACCTGTCGCACAACCTGCGGGAACTGCGGCTCGGTTCGATCCGCATGGCGCTGGAACTGTCGGGCGAGGATCCGCTGCTCGCGCAGGCCGCATATGACGTGTTCTTCGCCGCACGCCAGCGCGTGGATTTCTTCGAGGACGCCTTCCCCGCATTACAGTGGCTCAGCGAGCGTTTTCCGCTGGTGGCGGTGTCCAACGGCAACGCCAGCCTCAAGGTAACCGGTGGGCACCACTTCTTTCGTGCCGCGCTGAATCCGGAAAGCGCCGGCTTTGCCAAGCCCGATGCGGCCATGTTCCACGCCGCGGCACAAGCGGTCGGATGCCGGCCCGAACAGATGCTCCACGTCGGCGACGATGCGGACCTCGATGTAGTGGGGGCGCTCGCGGCAGGTGCGCAGGCGGCGTGGGTGGTACGTTCCGACAACGCGGAAGCTGCGCATTGGGCGCGCAATAGCCCGGCGCCGCACCTGATTGTGCGGGACCTTTACGCGCTGTGTCGCGCCATCGATCCGTCCTGCCCTGCAGCGCGGGCGATGCCGGCAAGGCCGCTGCAGTGAGCGGCGCGCAGCAGGGCGCATCATCCCGGGTTGGCTGGTTGCTGGTCATCGCCACGGCGGTGGGCTGGGGCTTTGGCTGGCCGGCGATGAAGATCCTGATTCACGATTGGCCGGCCCTGTTCGCACGTGGCTCGGCTGGCGTACTGGCCGCCCTCGGGCTGGCGCTCACGGCCATCTTGCGCAAGGAAAGCCTGCGGCTGCCGCGTGGGCTGGCCGGCCGGCTGTTGCTCACGGCATCGATCAATGTATTTGCCTGGATGGGATTCACGGCGCTGTCGCTGCGCTGGCTCCATGTATCGGAGGCCGCGCTGCTGACCTACACGCTGCCGATCTGGACCACGATGCTCGCGTGGCCGGTGCTCGGCGAGCGCCCCGCGCTGCAAAGTATCGTGGCGTTGTGCCTGGGCATCGCCGGACTGGCGTTGCTGGTGGGTGGCAATGTCGGCGGCATCGCGCACAAGCTTCCTGGCATTGCGTTCGCACTGTCTGCCGCGCTGCTGTTTGCGTTGGGCGCCGTCACTTCGCGCCGTCCGATTGCCATGCCGCCAATCGCGCTCAGTGCATGGCTGATCGGGCTGGGCTCGTTGATGATGATCGCGATCGGCATCGCGACCGAACATCCCGATCCGTCATTGCTGACGCCAACCGGTGCCGGTGCGTTGATCTATATGGCGGTGGGGCCGATGGCGCTGTGCTATCTGGCGTGGTTCGGCGCGCTGAAACGTGTACCAGCCGGCTCCGCGTCAGCCGGTTTGCTGCTGGTACCGGTGATCGGCACGGTCTCCGCCGCATTCATGCTGGGCGAGCCGCTCGGACCACGGGTGGTCACGGCATTGTCGATCACCCTCGGCGGCGTGGCCCTCGAACTGCTTCGC
>VFQP010005288.1_pt1 | contig 11400 bp, 9 predicted proteins | sample 3512351 | NCBI WGS metagenome assembly VFQP01 (sample SAMN10412372, study PRJNA504923) | tailings metagenome | isolation source: Relicate 1 Philex TSF1 revegetated site | place: Philippines: Tuba, Benguet | collected 2017-08-29
GCGTGAGCGTGGCATCGTCCTGGTAGGAGCGGTCGGCATAGACCTCGTTGGCGACCGGCAGGCCAGCCTCCCGGGCGGCAGCGGCCATGTTCGCGTTGGCTACGTAGACCAGCGTGCCGGGTGCCACATCGCGCACGGCCTCGGCCACCGCGGTGGCCAGCGTGACGTCGCGCGCGGTCATGTGGTAGAGCGCGCCGTGGGTCTTCACATGATGCAGCGGTACGCCAACGGCACGCGTCACACCGAGCATCGCCCCTACCTGGTACACCGTCAGCGCATAGATTTCAGCGGCGCTCATGGCCATGGCCCGACGGCCAAAGCCCTGCAGGTCCGGCAAACCCGGATGCGCACCCACGGCCACGCCGGCATGGGCTGCGGCGCGCACCGTGGCGAGCATCACGTCGGGATCGCCGGCATGAAAGCCGCAGGCAATATTGGCGGATGTGACGTGGCGCAGGATCGCCTCGTCATCGCCCATGCGCCAGGCGCCAAAGCTTTCACCCATGTCGCAGTTGATATCGAGAGTCGGCATCGATTGATTTCCTTGTGTTATCGGGAAGACAGACCGAGCACGCGCGCGGCGTCGCCGGCAATCGCGTGCAAGCGGTCTTCCATGGCTAATAGCTCGCGCTGCGCAACCTCGGCGCTCTCGGCACGAAAGCGCAGCGCGGTACCGGGCATGGCCTGCGCCAGCGCCGGCAGGTCGGCACTGATCACGTAGGCAATTTTTGGATAGCCGCCCACGCTCTGGCGGTCGGCCATGAGCACGATTGGCGCGCCACCCGGTGGAACCTGCACCGTGCCGAAACTGACCGCCTCGGACACCATCTCGAGCGGCGACGTCAGCGCCAACGCCGCGCCGTCGAGGCGGTAGCCCATGCGGTCCGACTGGTTCGAAATCGTGAAGGCGGTCTGCTCGAACGCCTTGCGCGCGGCAGGCGTAAAGCATTCCCATTGCGGGCCGGGCACAAAGCGCATGGTCTCGCACGGCTCACTGGCAAGCGCACCGGGCAGCCGTGGCGCGGACACAAACGACATCGCGCTCTGCACCATCATGCGGGCCAGCGGCAGCATCTCGCGGTACGGAGACGCCACGAGCAGGCGGTCGCCGGCGCGCAGCGCGCGGCCGTTCACGCCGCCAAACTTCGCGCGCAAATTGGTACTGCGGCTGCCGAGCACCGCATCCTGGCCAAAGCCACCGCGCACCGCGAGGTAGGCCCGCGCGCCGCGCCGGCACGTGCCGAATGCCAGCGGTACGTCATGACGCACCATGACCGCGCAGTGCGTGGGCAGTGGCGTGCCGCCTGCTGTCACCACGATCTCGGCGCCCGTCACGGCGATCAGCGTGTCCTGTGTAAAGCGCACGGTCGGTCCGTTCAGCGTGATTTCCAGCACGGCGCATTCGGCGTCATTGCCAACCAGTGCATTGGCCAACCGGTGCGACCATTCATCCATCGCACCATTGACCGGTACACCAAAACGTTGATAGCCATAACGCCCGCCGTCCTGCAGTACCGACAGCATGCCGGGCCGCTCTACCCGCATCGTGTTCATGGTCGCGGCTCCAGCATGGCGTCGAACTCCGCCGGCGAAACCGGTACGAAGCGCAGCCGGTCACCGAGCTGCAGGCGCGTGGGCGGATTGCGGTCGACATGGAACAGGTTCCACGGCGTGCGTGCGATCACGTTCCAGCCGCCCGGTGACGCGTTCTGATAGATCGACGAGATACCATTGGCAATTGCCACCGATCCGGCCGGCACCAGCGTGCGCGGCGTGGCACGGCGCGGCACGTTCAGGCGCGGATGCAGCGGACCCGCAAACGGATTGCCGGGCGAGAAAAAGAACGTGTAGAGCACCAGTGGCGTGGCGCAATGCAACCGGACGACCTCCGCGGCGTCGATCTCGCAGGCACGCGCCACGTCTTCGAGATCCGGGCCGTATTCGCCGCCATAGCAGGCGGGCACTTCGATCTCGCGTCCACCGTGGACCACGGCGGGCACGCCATCGACCAGCAGACTGCGAATGCGCGCGGAAAGCTGCGCGAATGCGGCCCCCTTGTCGCGTGGAAACATCTCGGGCCGGAAATGCACCGCAACCGTGGTGAATGCGGGCACCACATCGCGCACACCGTGCCACTGCTGCTGGAGCAACCATTCGGTCACCGCATGCACGGTCTGGCTGACCGCCACGCTGACGTGGTCACCAAGACGGATCTGCAGGCAGCGGTCGCCGACCGGTTCGATGCGCCAATCAGTCAGCGTCAGCGGCGTGATATCCGGTTGCGCGATAGCCATTACGCGCGCTCCAGCGCTGCACACGCCATCACGATGCGCTCGCAGGCGGCGCGCAGGCGCTCGTCCGACAGCGCATACGCAAGCCGTACATAGGGCGCCAGCCCGAACGCCGAGCCCGGCACCACGGCTACATGGGCCGCATTGAGCAGGTACATCGCGAAGTCGGTATCGGTCTCGAGACGCGTGCCGTCGGGCGTGCGCATGCCGAGCGCCGCGCCACAGTCCGCATAGAGATAGAACGCTGCCGGCGGACAACGCATGGTCAGTACCGGCGCCGCATCGGCCAGTACCGACAGCGCGAGATCGCGGCGCACCCGCAGCCGGGCACGCCAGCCGTCCAGGAAATCCTGCGGACCATCGAGCGCGGCCACCGCGCCAGCCTGGCTGATCGCACTTGGATTGCTGGTGCTCTGCGATTGCAGCAGCGCCATGGCCTTGATCAGCCAGGCAGGGCCCGCCGCATAGCCAAGCCGCCAGCCCGTCATCGCGTAGGCCTTCGATACACCGTTGACGGTCAGCGTGCGACCGAACATTTCAGGCACGGCCTGGGCGAACGACACGAACTCGCCGTCGAACACGATCTCTTCATAGATCTCGTCGGACAGTACAAGCACCTCGGGACAGTCGCGCAGCACTTCGGCCAGCGCGCGCAGTTCGTCGGCCGAATACAGTGCACCGGACGGGTTGCACGGGGAATTGAGCATCAGCCAGCGCGTGCGCGGCGTCAGCGCAGCCCGCAGCGACGCTGGTGTGAGCTTGAAGTCATCGGCAGGCGTGGCCGTCACCAGCACCGGCGTGCCACCCGCGATATGGACCATATCGCTGTAAGAGACCCAGTACGGCGCCGTCACCACGACCTCGTCGCCAGCATCGACGGTGGCCAGCAGCGCGTTGAACAGCATCTGCTTGGCACCGGTGCCGGCAATGATCTGTGCATCGTCGTAGTGCAAGCCGTTGTCGCGTGCCAGTTTTCGTGCAATCGCTGCCTTAAGTTGGGGCGTCCCGGCCACGCTCGTATAGCGCGTCTGTCCAGCGGTCATCGCATGGATTGCGGCCAGCTGGATATGGGCAGGCGTATCGAAATCGAGCTCGCCTTCGGACAGGCTGATGACCGGCTGGCCCGCGTCGGCAAGCCGTCTGGCGGCTTCAGACATGGCGCCCGTGGCGGAAGGTCGCGCCATGGCAAGGCGCTGGGAGAGTCGGGGTGCGGCAGAAGTAGTCGGCATGAAAATCGCGTGTGTTCCATGACGGCATTCCGGGTGAATGCCATTGGTATACCACTGGCATTCAAGCAAACCCCGTGCCATACTTCGCCGCATGACGAAAAAAACCAACCTTGCCTATTCAGAGTCCGCCGTGGAGACAGAGGCGCTACCCGACGACGAGTTGCCAAAGGAACGCGCGCTTGGCAACGTCGCGTACGAGGCCGTGCTCGACCTGCTGGTCTCCGGTGAATTGCATCCCGGCGACCCGATTCAGGAACGGGCGCTCGCCGTGCAACTAGGCTTTTCGCGCACGCCGCTGCGCGAGGCCCTGCATCGCCTCGAAGGTGAACGGTTGCTCGAGCGCGGCGCGAACAGCCGGCTTTTCGTGCGGCAGGTGACCGTGCAGGAAATCCTGGAAGCACTGCATGTGCGCCGCCTGCTGGAACCCGACGCCGCGGCACGCGCCGCCGGACAGATCCCCAAGGCCGAACTGGCAAGGCTGCGCCAGCGCGTCGAGGAACTGCTTGAGCATAATGAGCCCGGCAACCCCGAACATCAGGTGCTCGACGCCGATCTGCACGGCGTGATCTGCAAATACTGCGACAACGAGATGCTGGCCGGCATCATTGCCGAAGTCCGACGCAAGACACGCATGTTCTCGCTCAAACGGCTCGACCGGCGCCTCGGTCCGGTGTGCCATGAACACCTGGACATGCTCAGCGCCCTGGAACGCGGCGACGCCGCCGAAGCGGCCGCGCGCACCGCCGAGCATATCGACAATATTCGCGCGTCCATTCTGGAGAAGCTGGCGCGCTGGTAAGTTGCGCGCCACGCAAATGCCCCTTGCTGCGAAAAACAAGCGTCTGATCGATTCTTGACGCAGTTGCGTAGCGCAACTATATTGGTTGCGCTACGCAACTTGTTGACTTGAGGGCAAAGATCATGGATCTCGTGGACATTCCGGGGACCTCCCGGGATACAACCATTCTCGAACTGCGTGATTTCTCGCGCAAACTGGTCCGTGAACTTGGCTTCATGCGGGCAACCCTGGCTGAAAGCGATCTTGCGCCATCGGCCGTGCACGCCGTACTGGAAATCGGCATGGCACCCGGTATCAGTGCCAGGGATCTCGGAAAGACGCTGCGGCTCGACAAATCGAATACCAGCCGGCAAGTCGCCAAACTGGAATCTGACGGCCTGGTTGAGCGCCGCACTTCCTCCGAAGACAACCGCTTGTCCGAGCTATACCTGACCGCTGAAGGCCAGAAGCTGCGCAAGAAAATCGACCGCTTCGCTACCGATCAGGTTTCGAATGCGCTGCGTCGCATGGTTCCCGCTGATCAGCAGACGCTGCTGCGCTCGCTGGCGCTGTATGCCGAAGCGCTCTCCCGCGATAACGACGGGAAGCCTCCCTCCTCCGCTGAAAACGAACCGATGCCAATTGTCGAAGGCTATCAGCCGGGCTGCATTGGCGATGTGGCAAGCCTTCATGCACGCTTCTATGCGGAACACTGGGGCTTCGGCGCGTTCTTCGAGAAGAAAGTTGCGACGGAACTGGCGGAGTTTGCCGCGACTTTGCCGTCATCAGGCAAGGCGCTCTGGTTGTATGTCGAGAACGGCCGCGCCCTGGCGTCCCTGGCGATCGATGGAGACCATCAGACAGGCGTGGCGCACCTGCGCTGGTTTATCGTGGACGATTCCTTGCGCGGCACCGGTATTGGCCGGCAACTGATGTCACGTGCGATGCAGTTTGTCGACCTCCATTTCGCTGAGACCTATCTGTGGACCTTCAAAGGCCTGGATTCGGCGCGTCACCTGTACGAGGCATTCGGCTTTACGCTGGACTCGGAAGCCGAAGGTGATCAATGGGGAACGAGGGTCGTTGAACAACGGTTTATCCGCCGCCGGCAGGTCTGGAATGCGGCAGCCCGGATCGACTAACATGTAGCCCTTTCCCGATCCCAGCTGTCCGCTCAGTTCCATCATGGCCCGTATCAAGCTCGACCTGCCCGTCGACCAGTTCTGCTATTCCACCCACCTGACCGTTCGCGTCACCAACATCAACGGGGCCAACCACCTGGCCAACGATTCGATGATCTCGATGATCTCGGAGGCGCGCGCCCGTTTTCTGTTTCAATACGGCAGCGAAGGCGACCAAGTCAACGGCGCCGGCATCATCGTCACCGACCTGGCGACGATGTACCGCAACGAAGCTCATGCGCGCGACCAGCTGCTGTTTGAAGTAGGCGTGATGGATTTCAACAAGTACGGTGGCGACATCATTTTCCGCATTACCCGGCCGCAGGACGGTGCGTTGATTGCCATGGCCAAGTCGGGCTTCGTATTCTTCGACTACGCCAGCAAGCGCGTGATACCCATGCCGGAAGGATTCGCGGCACGGTTTCCGAAGGTCAACTGGATCGATTGAATGCAGCGCTAGCGGCGGCTTCCCCAGAATTGCTCCGCAAATGCGGCGCCGGCCTGGAGGAAGCTCGACAAACCGGACTCGTCCACCTTGCCCTGTTTGTCGTACATCACCGAATCCGTCAGCTTCGAGAACGTGGTTTCACCACGCGCATTGCTGTTCTTGATACCTTCGAAAAACTGATCGACGGTGATGCCCTGCTTTTCGGTGCCGCCGAACTGGGCAAACAGTTCCCGCGCCTTGTCTTCCGCGACGGACGCCTTGGCCAGCAGATCGACAAATTCGTCCTGGCTCAGTTGCGCGTCACCATTCAAGTCACCCTTCACCATGAACTGCGGCGCCCATGCTTCGGACAACGGCATAGCCGACTTCAAGTGACCTTCCCTGATATCGCTGCTTAAGGTGTTGGTTGCTGGTTGGGCCGCACTGTAAGCACTGGCGCTAGCTGAATTTCCGACTGTTGTCATGATCGCTCCTGAATGGAAGATAGATCACTCTTACGGAAGCGGCCGACTGGCACTTGAGTGTCGAATTGTATCTGGGCAAGGCTGACAATACGGCCAAAACAGCCAATACGGCCAATGCCGCATCACCCGCGCAGCGCCGCCGCAGCCTGATGGATGGCGCGGCGAATCCGCGGGAACGTACCGCACCGGCAGGAAATCTCCTTCATTGCCTGATCGATATCCAGGTCGCATGGCGACCTGTTTGCCTGCAGCAACGCTGCCGCCGCGATCAACTGCGCACTCTGGCAATAGCCGCATTGCACTACATCGCAGTCGATCCACGCCTTGCGCAATGCATCGGCGACCTTGCCTTGCAACCCCTCGATGGTCGTCACAGACGCGCCGCGCAACTTGCTGACGGGTTCCTGGCAGGTTGTCTGAGGATGATTCCCCACCAGCACCGTGCAGGCACCGCAGTATTTGATGCCGCATCCAAATTTGGTACCGGTCAGTCCCAGCTCGCAGCGCAGCACCCACAGCAGCGGCGTCTCCGGCGCCGATTGCACGGTTACGGTCTTGCCGTTTACAGTGATTTGCACCATTTGCACCACCTGTCGCCCTCCCACAGGGCCTCGTCTTCGGGCAACTTCGGCGGCGCCACCAGGGGCAACGCACGCACGCGGTCTTTCTCACTTTTCCCCTTCAGCGCGAATACCGCATTGGCCAGTGCGGGCGCTATTGGCGGTGTGCCCGCCTCGCCAACGCCATGGGGTACTTTTTCACAGCTTTCCATGACATGGGTGCGGATATCGGGGCAGCTTTCCATGTCGATCAGCGGCACCTCGCTGAAGTAGTGCTGCTGCACCTGGCCATTGCGAATGGTGATGGCCTGCTGCATGGCCGCTGACAAGCCAAACACGATGCCGCTTTCCATTTGCTGCTTCACCATGTCCGGATTGACCGCGATGCCGCAATCGATGACGCAGAACACCCGCGTCACCCGATAACCATCGGTCGCATCCTTGCGCACCTCGGCCACTTGCGCCACCACGCTGCCGAAACACTCGTGCATGGCCATGCCCCGCCCGAACTCGGTGCCCGATGCATCTTTCCACTTCAGTGGTTTTTTCCAGCCGGCGAACTCGACCAGCTTGTGCAACACGGCGGCATGCCGTGCGTGCTCCTTCTTCTTCAGCATGCCCAGGCGAAACTCGATCGGATCCTTGCCGGCAGCCGCCGCCATTTCGTCAAGGAACGATTCAACGAAAAACGCCTGGTGTGAATGCCCCACCGAGCGCCAGTAGCCGATGGGAATCGGCAGATCGACCCGGCTGTGCCGGATCATGATGTTCGGGCACTCGTAAGCCTGATCGAAACCGCCTTCGCCCATCGTTCCATCGGGCAGATGACGTGCGATGACCTCTGGCACGCCGTAGCTGCGCGGTAGCACCTGTTCGGTGACAGACTGGCTGGCCGTTACTGCCGACCATGCCGACAGGTTGCCGTCGGCATCGAGTGCACCGCTGAATCTTGCGACACATGCGGGCCGGTAGAAATCATGTGTCATGTCCTCAGGACGCGACCAGATGGTCTGCACTGCCCGGCCTTCCATCTGTGCGGCAATGGCCGCGGCCTGCGCAACATAGTCGGCCTCGAGCCGCCTGCCAAAGCCGCCGCCAGGAAACCGCTCGTGAATGGTCACCTGGTCATGCCCGAAATTCAGCGCCTCGGCAACAGCGCGGCGTGCCACCTGGGGGACCTGTGTCGATACCCAGACCGTTGCATGCCGTTTCTCAACCAATACCGTGCAATTGATCGGCTCCAGCGCGCCATGCGCGAGGTACGGCACCTCGTAGTGCATATGCAGGACCTTGCCATGCTTGAGGGCGGCTTCCGCATCGCCGACCTCGTGCAGCTTGCAGTTACCGGTGTCGTCGAGTGCTTGCGTCAATGTCTTGATGACATCGGCGGTATTGAGCCTGGCTGCCGGGCCATGGTCCCACTCCACGCGCACATCGCACAGTGCGCGCATCGCGATAAACGGGTTGTCGGCAATTGCCGCAATGCCTCCGGTGCCGCCGCCAAAGCCATCCACCGGGACCCATTTATGCACGCCCGGTACGCTCGTGAGCTTCACGTCCCGGGATTTGAGCCGTCCCCCGAGCGTGGGACACATCAACACGCTCGCGTAGAGCAGCTCGAGTGGCCGGCCAGTGCCGACATCGCGCGCCAGTTCGGCTTTTACAACATCGATACCGAAGCGCAGGCTGCCATTGAGCTTGCCCGGCGCCTCGATGCGGTGCAGGCTGCGGCCGATCAAGGTGTAGGTGGAAGGATCCTTCAACGCAGGCCGCGATGGATGCGACAACTTGCTCGCCTGTGTCGCCAGTTGGCCGAACGTTGCCGTCTTGCCTGAAAACGCATGCAGCACGGTGCCGGCCTTGACCACGCATTCTCCCACCGGCACCGACCACTGGCGTGCCGCGGCAGTGCATAGCATCTCGCGCGCCGATGCGCCGGCATGCCGCATCGGCTCCCACAGATCGACAATGCTGGTGGAACCTCCGGTAACCATTGAACCGATGTAGCGTGAGGCCTTGTACAGGACGTCGCGGACAAGCCGCACATGCTCGCGCTGGTCGTCGGGCCGGTATGGCAATCCGGCACCGAGATTGTCGCGATTGATGTAGATGGCGTCGATGGGCGCCTGCACCACGCGCACCTTCGACCAGTCGGCGCCGAGTTCCTCGGCCAGCAGCATGGCCGCGCCGGTATGGATGCCCTGCCCCATCTCGGACTTGCTCATGACCACGGTGACGCTGTCATCGGTGCCGATGATTACCCAGCCGTTCAGCGGCACGTGGTCTGCAGCGGCCTTCAGGTCGTCGCTACCGTCGAGACGATCGTCGGGACGAAGGGCCAGCCAGCCAACGACCAGCGCGCCACCGGCTGCCCCCGCACTGCCAAGGAGAAACGATCTGCGACTCAGCATGACCAGAATCAGTGCTCCGCGCTCGACCCCGCACCCTCGCTTTGCCTGCAAATGTCGCCGATTTGCAAATCGGCATGACTGCGGCTTTTGATCACCTATATTAGGTGATGCCTGCGATAACCGCGAGCCACTGTGCCACGCGCCCCACAAACCGGCGTGAATCAATTCTCATGAAAATCAGTTTGAAATAGGAATGCAGACGCCACGGGGAGGTTGACGATGCTTGCGGAAAACGTTCGGCCCCCTGCCTCGGCAGCCTCTGCAACCGCGCCGGCTTCTGCCAGGGACGCCGCAGGTGCCACCGCGACTCGCGTCGAGCTGTACACGCAGGAGCCGATGGTCAACTGGCTGAGTCCGGTCCAGCTAATGATGACGGCACTGCGCGTAACGGCGGCCCGCACGATTGGCGCTTTCGCGGATGCGCGCGCGGTACAGGCCGCGCTGAATCCGGCCAGCGCGAATCCGGCGATTACCGTCCCCGCGGATGCCGACGGCAGCGTGTGGGTGGACTATCTGGCCGATACCGGCGACGGCTGGCACTCGACCTACTCCATGGCGCTATGTGCGAGCCAGGCGGTGCATCTGCAAGCGAAAACGCAGGCCAAGGCGCAGACGCAGACGCAGGGACAGGGACCGGCGCAAGACCTTACGCTGCCACGCGCCAGTGTGTTGCTGCTCGGCGGCGACCAGGTCTATCCCACGCCGGCCGACCAGGGTTACCGCACCCGTTTCGTCGATCCGTTCCGCGCGGCATTTCCAGCGCCGGTGGACACCGAGCCGTCGGCCAATAGCGAGACGCCAATCGAGATACCGGACGCGCCGCTGATGGTGGCCACCCCCGGCAATCACGACTGGTACGACGGGCTGCGTGGCTTTGCGCAGCTGTTCTGTTCAGGTCAGCCATTGGGGGTCTGGCGCACGGCGCAACGCACGAGCTATTACGTCCTGAAGATGCCGCATGGCTGGTGGATCTGGGGCCTGGACCTGCAACTCGACTCCGAGATGGACCGCCGGCAATACGAGTATTTTGTGGCCATGCATGCGCAGTTGGCGCCGGGCGATCGCGTGATACTGTGCACGCCCGAACCAAGCTGGATCGATGAGATGGAACGCCTGTCACGCGCTGCGCGACAGCCGCACATCATGGAGACCAGGACGCCGCGCTTCCGCAGCCTCAGCAAGATCGAGCAATTGCTTGGCGAGCATCTTGCCGTGGTACTGGCCGGCGACAATCACCACTACGTTCGCTATACCCCGTTGCCGGGTACCACGGGCCCCCAACGCATGACCTGCGGAGGCGGTGGTGCATTCCTGCATGGCACGCATCAGTTGCCGACGTCACCGCCGGCCATCGCGATTGGTCGCAACAAGCAGCACTACGCAATGGCAGGCGAGCCGTATCCCGATATGGCCACCTCGCGGCGGTTGCGCAATCGCGCCTGGCAATTGCCGATACGCAATGTCGGCCTGTGCGCGTTGTTCGCGTCCCTCTACTTCCTGTTCGGCTGGATTCTGCAGAGTGCGAGCTGGGCGTCCGCGCCCGTGGACGGCCAGCGCAGCATCATCGATGCCTTGGCCGCACGTACCATGACGCCCGGCCATGTTGGCAGCGTGGTCTGCGCGCTGTGGCACGTGATGTCGAACAGCCCGGCTTCGGTGTTTATCGCCATCGCCATACCGGCACTCTTTGCCGCATTGTCGATCCGGGGCTTTCCGCGCGCGCTTTCCATACCCGGTCTGGTCGGGGCACTGCATGGACTGCTGCATGTGGCGCTGGCCGTTGCGCTGTTCTGGGCCCTGGCACGCCTCAACCTGCATGTCATTGGCCTGGGCACCGACGATGCGCTGTTGCTGCCGTTGTTACTGATCGAAACCTTGCTGGTGGGCGGCATTCTCGGTGGCTTGCTGTTTGGCATATGGATGGTCCTGGCCAACCGCTTCTGGGGCCTGCATGCGGAGGAAGTGTTCTCATCGCAAGCCATTGCCGACTACAAGTGTTTCCTGCGCATGCGCATCGATGCGGAGGCGTTGACCATCT
>VFQP010005289.1_pt1 | contig 11396 bp, 10 predicted proteins | sample 3512351 | NCBI WGS metagenome assembly VFQP01 (sample SAMN10412372, study PRJNA504923) | tailings metagenome | isolation source: Relicate 1 Philex TSF1 revegetated site | place: Philippines: Tuba, Benguet | collected 2017-08-29
GTGGCGGGACGCGCGGGCGGGCGCCGCCGAGGCGCGGGCGCTTGAGGTGACGGCCATCACACAGGTGTGTGTTGAGCTTTACATCTTGTGGAGCCATCTCTGGCAAGCAGATGATGTGTAAGGGTAGAGGGAGAGGGGGGCTTCAGCACGGGGCTGCGTGCTTCGCAGGTGCGCGTGGGGGAAGGGAGAAAGTGCGGCCACGTCGAGGGCGGTCCTGCGCAACCTGCGCCGTGCAAAGGGCGCCCAGGGCGTCCTCCTAGGCCCGCGGATTGCTGCGCCCAAGCGTGGGCACGTGCGCGTGCGCTTGTGCATACGCAGGACGCTGGGCACACGGCATGCCCGCACACGGGCGTGCTGCTCGAGGCCTCGAGCCAGGCCGTGCTGTCGCACGAGCGCGCCGAGCTGCGGGCGCTTACGCCGCACCCCACGCACCGCCACCTCGCCGCCTCGCTGCACAAGGTGAGCGCCGCTGCTCCCCGCACCGCCGAGCCCGACGCGACAGCGCTAGCGAAGCGTCCCTCGCTGCCCTGCCTCCCGCGTTCGCTTCGGCGACTCTTCCTCGCTCCGCGGCGCAGCAGGCCGCAGGCAGCGAGCCCCCTGCCTCAGCCCTGCAGCAGGACACCATCGCCGCCGCTGCTGACTGCCCTCTATGGCAAGTGTCCGTGCGCAGGACGGGACGGTGGGGTTCTGGTGGCTCGACCCCGTGGAGGAGCTCCCGCTCACGTCGCCCCGCGGCGCCCACACGCCCCGTGGCCACCTGGCGCACGGCCCGCCCGCCTACACCCCGCCCTCATGCGTGCAAGCCCTGCTGGACCCCTGCGCCATGTTGGGCATGTTTGGCCCCGTCTCGGCGCTCGCCTGGCTGCACAACCCGCCCACGGCGGCGGCGGCGGCGGCGGGCGGGAGGCGCAGATCGTCCTCGGGGTCGTGGGCGGCGGCGCAGCAGCTGGGCGGGGAGGAGGACGCGTGCGCTTCGCTGGTTTACCTGGCGTGCGCGGTGCCGGGGACGGTGTACGTGTACGCGCTGCACCTCCACGGGCAGGGCGGCCACGCCTGGGGCCTGCAGGTGCGCACGCGAGCGGGTGGGGGAAAACGCGTGTGAGTAGGAGCACGGCGTGCTCCAGCGCTGGACTTGCGCTCGCTTTGGGTGGCGTTGTGGAGGCTGGCGAGGCGACGGCTCGCTTTTGCGGCGCTGTTGTGTATGCCCACGGCGCGCGCGCAGATGGTGTCCGAGGCTGTGCGGCTCCAGCTTCCCTCCAGCTACCTCCACGTCACGCACCTGCTGCAGCCCACCAGCTCGGAGCTGCTGGCGCTCGCCGCCGCCGCGCCGCCCGAGCACCACGGTGCCTCTCCCGCCGCCGCCGCCGCCTCCACCGCGTCCTCCTCCCCCCGCGGCGCCTCCCCCACGCCGCCCGCCGCCGCCGTCTACGAGCCACCCGGCGCGATCGGCGCACACGCCTGGGTGGCGTGGCACCTGGTGCCCTCGGCCGCGCCCTTGCCAAACCACCACCATGCGCTGGCGGCGCCAGCTGGCGCCTTCATCCTCACGGTGCACCAGCTTCTGGCGCAGGGGCCCGAGCCGCCGCCGCCGCCGCACGCCGACGTCGTCATCACGTGCGCCGACGTGCCGGCGGCGGGCGGCGGCGCCTGCGCCACGGGCACCAGCAACGGCGCCGTGCAGCTGTGGGACCTGGGCCGCGGTGGCTACGCCAGCAGCAGCGCGGCGGCGGGCGCGGCGGGGCGGCCCGCGCTGGGCGCCGTGGCGCCAAAGCTCGTGCACGTGTGCTGGTGCGAGGTGCCGCTGCTGGGCCCGGGGCCGGCGCAGGGCGACGCCGGCGAGGTGAGCGGCGTCATTCCCCGCACGTCCGCCAGCGATTCACCCCCACTGGCAGCGCCTCCTTCTCTCTGCCGCGCAGCCACTGCGACGTTCAGCGAGAGCACCTGTTGAAACGCCTCAGCGGGGCTGGAGCCCATTTGCCCGGTGCGCTACACACGCTCGTTTCGTGCCGTTTTTTGCCGTGGTGGTGGTTGGCGCGGCAGGTGGACCCGAGCGCGAGCCACTGCCTGCCCATCTGCGTCGCGCTGCAAGAAACTGCGGGGTTGGCGGCCGCCGCCACCACGTGCGGGCCCTACGAGGCCGAGGACGCCATCTTTGTCTGGCGCCTGCACACGCTGCACGTGCTGCCGCCGCCCGCCGCGCCCACCACCAGCAGCAGCGCGCCGTCACTTCAGCCGGGGTCCTCCTCGGGGCTCGGAGCGGCGGCGGCGGCGGGGGAGGCGGCGGGTGGCGGCGGGGAGGCGGCGGGCGGCGTGGTGCTGCGCGACCAGTGGATGCTGGAGGACGTGGTGGTGCTGCAGGACACTGCGAGCTGCCTGGCGTGGGTGCCGTCGCCGAGCAGCCTCGCGGCGCTGCTGGCCGTGGGCTACGCCTCAGGTGCGGACCCGCCAGATGCTCTTTCCTTGGGCCAGGGTGCCGTGTGAGCGGTTCTGACTGCAGCAGGCGCCCCCGGTGTGTTGCTTCCGTGGGCCAGCCGTCCCCTTTCCAAGAGAGCTTTTGATTGACAACTCCCTGGCCCGTATACAGTCCCGCGTTATGTGTGCGGCAGTCAGGACTGCACCACGACCGCGCCGCCCGGCGCACCCCGCGCACTCCGTTGGGAAGAGAGCTGAGGGTCTGAAGTGCGGGCGGCGTGCTTGCTTTGGCCGTGCGCGCAGGCCTGGTGGAGTACCTGGCGGGCCCCACGCCGTCCTCGCGCGGCTGGAGGGTGGTGGCGCGGCACCAGGTGCGCCCAGCGAGTCTGCTCCTCACAAGCGCCTTGACGCCACACACAGTTCAAGGCGTGACGCGGCATGCGTGCTGCGTGCCGGCGCATCGACGTGCTTGGTTCGGTGCTTGCAGGTGCACATGCCTGGCGAGGAGCTGGACGGCGTGGCGGGGCTGGTGGGCCTGGCCGACGGATGCTGCGCCGTGGCGGCAGGTGCGAGTCCACAGGGGCTCCTAGCGACTCGCTGCGCTAGCTTGCTTGCTGCCCCTGACTGACCCTCCGCCGCCTTGAACAGTACGCCAGCCTGCGCTGTTCTCCCGTGCCGCCTGCCTGGCCCCACCGCAGGCAGCCACGTGCACGTGCTCTCCAACCTGCTGGTGCCCGCCAGCCTCGGCAACCCTACCCAAAACCCTAGCCCCTTCCCCGCACAGCGCAGCGGCGCCTCTGCCTCACGCGGTGGCGCCGCCGCCAAGGGCACGGCGACGGCGACGGGCGCGAGCCGGCTCTCCGCCGCCGCCCGCACCGCCTCCATGAGCCTGGCCCGCGCCGTGGGCGCCGACGTGGGCGTAGACCCTAGTGGGGGCGCGGCGGGCGGCGAGGGCGCAGCGGGGCCGCGCAGCGTGGGCGAGGTGCTGGCGGCGCACGGCGGCGCGCCAAAGGTCTGGTACCACCCGGCCACGCTGCTGGCGCTGGCCAGGGCCGGCAAGGCCGACCTCGCGTGCAGGCGAGTGTCTCCCTTCCTCTTGCCTCTTGCTTTCTCTTGCTTTCTCTCGCTTTGCATCAGAGTCCTGATTTGGGCCCGGCAAGGCCGACCTCGCCTGCTGGCGAGTGGCAAGTGCCTGCCTTCCTCCTGATTGCATCAGAGAACTGACCAGGACCGGCGCCACCACGGTGCCCCTCTGAGTTGCCGCACCCGATTGGACCTCTGCGTGTGCGGCGCGGCACGAGGGCGAACGCACTCGCGTTGCGTGTGCGTGCGCCTGCTCACACCGACGCTGCAGGTCACTGAGGCAGCTCATCAGCTGGCTGGACCGCGCCGCCTCGGCCCTGGAGCACCAGGAGCACGCGCTGGCGCTGGCGCTTCCCTCGCCCTCCTCCTCGCCCTCCCCGTCCGTGCCGCTCGTGCAGACCGTAGCGCCGCACCTCCCGCGCGCGCCCGGCGGCGGCTCGGCCGCCTCCACGCCCCGCGGCGGCAGCCCGCACCCCTTCCAGCCGCTGCTTACGCCGCGCCACCCGCTGCTGCCGCCGATGCCGGCGCCCGACGTGCTCAGCGTGCTCAGCACGCTGAGCGCGGGCGCCGACGGCGGGCCCGGCCCGGAGCTGGCCGCGCTGCAGCAGCTGCACACGCTGCCGCCGGCGCCGCCCGCGCTCAGCACGTCGCCGCGGAGCGTTGCGAGCCTGGCTGGCGCGGCGTCGGGCGCGTCCGCCGCCGGCAACGGCGGCGCGGGCGCTCTCAGCCCTGGCGCATCACTCCAAGGCGGCAAGGCGCTGGCAATTGCCGCTGACTCGGCGAGCGGCCCGCTCAAACCGCTGGCGTTTGGTGGAGGGGGCGGTGGTGGCGGTGCAGGAGGAGGAGGCGGTCTGCTGGGGGGTGTGGCGTCGGGGGCCGGCGGCGCCGGCGCCCTGCACACGGGCATGCTGGACATGTCTGCGTTCGGCAGCTTTGGCGACTTTGGCGGCGGCGGCCAGGAGCCCTCGCCCATGTCGGCTCAGCCCTCGTTGGCGGCGAGCGGGCTGCCGGCCGCGTCCTCGACGGCGGCGGCGGCGTCGGGAGGCTTGGACACGGGCCTGCTGGACTTCGGCGCCTTTGGAGGGTTTGGCATGGACGCGGCCGAGCCCTCGTCGGAGCCGCCGCCGCCGCAGACGCCCGCCATGTCAGCGTTCAAAGCGGCAGCGGCGGCGCCGCCGGCGCCGGCCGCCGCCGCCGACCCCATGCAGCTGCACACGGGCATGCTGGACATGTCGGCGTTTGGGTTCGGCGGCATGGACGCAGACCCTAACGTGCCGCCGCCAGCCACCCACGCCGCCTCGGCGCCCACAGTCCTCGACCCCGCCAACGACCCGGACCTGCCGCTGGGTGCGCTCAAGCTGCTCCGGCAGCAAGCCAAGGCCGCCGACGCCTCCGCCGCCGCCCCCACAGCCGCCTCGCCCGCCGCCGCCTCACCCGGCGGTGCCGGCAGCGCGGCGAGAGGGTCTGAGTCGGGAAGCGCGGCGCACGGCGGCGGCGGCGGCAGCGCGGCGGGCCGGCGCCTGATGTCGGACCTGGTGCTGTTCCCCCGTGTGCTGGCGTCGTCAGCGATTGTGACGAGCGGGGCCGTGGCGGCGGCGGCGGCCACGTCGGGCGCGGCGGCGGCGGCGCTGTCGGCCGCCAACACCACGCAGGGTGCGCTGATCTTCTGCTCGAAATCTAGATTTGCCAATGCCCTCGTCTTCTCTTGTCCTTTCGATGGCGGCAAAGTGAAGACACTGTGGGGGGCTGCGACGGCGTCGTGTGCCCTGGGCTGCGGCTCGATTCGCAGGCACGCTCCACCGTTCGCTGCTGAGCAAGGAGGAGGTGGTGGCGCTGCAGGCGCTCTTGCAGGTGGAGCTTCCTGACCCCACCGCCGCCGGAGGCGACACCGGCAGCGCCGCCGGTAAGCCAGACGCCCCGCCGCTCGCTTTCTGCTCGCGTGCGTTGCCTTCCGGCGGCTCGCTCCCCTCCAGGGGCGCGCCGCGGCGCACTTCCTCACGCAAGGCGAGCGCGCCTGCTGACCGAGTGAAGCGTGGTGCGTGTGTGCTCGCTCGCTCTGCAGGTGCGGCGTCCAAGCGTGGCGGAGAGGACGAGGGATACGCACTGCCCTCTTACCTCCAGGTGGGATTGGCAATTGTTTTCTCCCTCCCGTCGCCAAGGGTCCAGTCCTCTTTGCGCATTTACTTGTTCAGCCGTCGCAGCGGCACGGCCCCGCCGGTGGTTAAGCGCGAGGGTCAGGCGGGCGTGTCGATGCGTGCACGGCGCAGGAGGACGACGGGCGCGGCGCGGCGGCGGCGCGCGCGGCGCGCCTCCGCCAGGAGCTGCAGCTGACGGACGCGCAGGCGACGCAGCTGGTGCTGCTGGCGCGCGCGCTGGCGCACGCCACGGGCGCCGACCTGGCAACCGCCTGCGCCACGTCAGCAACCGCCGGCGCGTCTGTGGGCCTGGGGCCCGCTGTGCCGCCCGTCAGCGTGCCGCGCCTCGCGACCGCCGCCGCAGCCGCCGCCGGCCCGGAGCCACCAGGCGCGGCGGCTGGCACCAACACGTGGGCGCCGACGACGACGCTGGCTCTGGTGCCCGGCGCCTCCGAAGCGACCAACGTCGGTGAGGGCCGGCAGAGACTCGACTTTCTGCAGCAAGCCGCCCGCCATATGCGTGGCCATGCCATCGACGCTTTGACGCCCGCCCGCGCTGGGCTCTTTGTGGGTGCTGTGCGTGCTGGGATTGGCGTCTGTTTCGCCACCTTGGAGGGGCTGGAGCCCAGCTACCGGCTGGCGTCTGATGCCTCGCAGCGCAACGCGTGTGAGCGTGATGTGTGTGCCCGCGCCTGTGGCGCAGGCGACGTGATGGAGGGGCTCGACGCGCCCGCCCAGGACTTTGTGCTGGCCGCCCGCCTCGCCTCCTGCGCCGAGGCGCTCGAGGGGCCCGACGACACGATGCCGGGCGCCGGCGGCGACGCCTCGGCCTCGGGGGGCTCTTCGCTCTTCGCCACGCCCGTGGCAGTCGCCGGCTTGGGCAGGTATACGCTGCTACCCACCTGCCTGCTCCTCCTCCTTCCGCTCCTCCCTCTGCGTGTGTAGCTTGCTTTCCCGGTGCCCGTCGGCGCGCTCCGCGTGCCCGGCCGCCGCTCCGCCTGCGCTGTGTTTCTTTGTGCGGAGGTCGCCCAGGGCGCAAGCAGCGCGAGTGTCGCTTCAACGCCGCGCCGCTCGCAGGCTGGCCATGGGCAACAGCACCGGTGGGCTGGCCAAGCTGGGCGCCATTTCCGCCGCCGGCAGCGGCCCGGCGGGCGCGCTGGCTGTGGCGCAAAAGGGCCTGGCCGGCGTGGGCCTCCGCCGCGGCATGACGAGCCTGGTGGAGGTTCGCGCCGCCTCCTCCGGTACCCCGCCGCTGCCGCTGGCCGATCGGCTGCGGCTGGGCGGCGGCGCCGGCGCGCTGCTGCTGCAGCAGCGCCGCGCCGGCGGCGCGTCGGCGGCGGCGGTGCCCGCCCGCAAGCCCTCCATGGGGTCTTTGCTGAGCTTTTCGTCGCTCGAGTCGGCGGGGCCGCCGCTGGGCGGCGGCGGCGGCGGCGGCGCGGGCACGGCGGGCGGGCCCGGCGCGCTGCGGCGGGCGCTGGGGCTGCTGCGGGGCTTGGGCATGCGGGCGCTGATGCAGGCGGCGGCGAGCGGCACGCAGGGCGCGCTGCTGGCGGCGGCGCTGCCGCACGTGCCGTGGAGCCCGTCCTCCGAGGTGAGTGGCGCCCGAGCTGCCCACCCTGCGGCAGACGCGTGTGGCAGTGCCGCACGAACGCTGCACGCAAGCCATGGCGGCCTGAGCCGCCGCTTTGTCTTGGACACTGCTGCGTGGCTTTCCTTTCTGCGACTGCTTCTCACTTCAAAGGTGCTGGCGGCGCCCGACACTGGCCGGGCGGGCTTTGTGGGCGCGGCGGCGCGCCAGGCGCGGCCCGACATTGCCTGGCCGCTGCTGCGCAAGCTGGGCGCCGGGCTCTGGCTGCTCGACCCCGCCACGCTCTCCGCAAAGGTGCGCGCAGCCGCCAGCGGCATGCACTCGCCCTCTCAGACGCGCTGCACCGTCGCGCCGGCCAGAGTCTCCACGCCGTGCCACCCAGCAGCCGACGCTATGCTTTGTTCCTCCAAGCCCAGAGCCCGGTGGACGGTCTTGAAGGCTGAGCGGCAACACGCGAGGAATGCCCCGACGCACAGCTCTGTGTGTGCTGCCGTGTGGCGCCCTCCCGCTGCCAGGCGGAAGAGCTGGCGCGGGCGCAGTACACGCGCCACAAGGACCCCTACGAGTGCACCCTGCTGTACCTTGCCCTGGGCAAGAAGGGCACGCTGCTCAACCTCTTCCGGCAGAGCGGCAACCGCAAGCTGGTCGACTTCCTGCAGCGCGACTTTGCCGGCTCGGAGGACGCCCGCCTGGCGGCGGCCAAGAACGCCTACGCGCTGCTGGGGCAGCACAAGTGCGTGCGTGCGCCGCCGCCGCGCGCGCTTCCCTCCCTGCGTGTCTGTTGGGGGCGCAGCACGCGCAGCGCGCCAGCGCGCGAAGCGCCCTGGCAGGCGCCAAGCGCGCGCGGGGGTGGCGCTGGGGTGACGCGTTCACGCCCAGCGCTCGCCGTGCGTGCCTGGGGACGTGGAGAGGGACGGCAAGGAGCGGCCGACTGCGTGCGTGCGTGCGGGCCCGCTTGTTGTGTTGGGATCCGCATCTGTGGGCCTGCCTCTGCACGTGCAGGTACGACATGGCGGCGGCCTTCTTCCTGCTCGGCGGCAGCGTGCGCGAGGCGGTGGGCGTGCTGGCGCGCGAGCGGGGCGACCCGCAGCTGGCGCTGCTGGTGGCGCGGCTGTGCGAGGGCGGGCCCGGCGGCCCGGCGGGCACCCGGCTCATCAGAGAGGTGCGCTTGTGCTGACGCCGGGCGCCCTGGCCAGCTCTCGTTTCAGCTGTCGAGCCCCTCATCAAGTGCTCTCTCTCTCTCTGTCTCTCTGAGCCTGTGGTGAGCCTGCCCAAGCAACACGATGGCTTACCATCGCCCCAAACAGACGCCCCAAACAGACGCTGGCACGCACGTTGCGCCTGTGGCGGTGCTGCGCTTCGCAGGACCTGATCCCGCTGGCGGCTGCCAGCAAGGAGCCGGCGGCGCTGCCCTGCCTGCTGTGGGCCGACGGCAAGCCGCACGAGGCGGTGCAAGCCCTCGCGCTCGCATGGGGGCCGCTGGCCGAGCTGCCCTCGCCGCACGCGCACCACCTCCCGCCCGACAACCTCGCGCCGCCCGCCGCCGCCGCTGCCGTCGGCGCCGCCGCTGGCAGCAGGCGCGGCGGGCGCATCACGGCGGCCATGCTCGCTGGGTCGGCGGCCGGCGTGCCGTGCCCCGACGCAGGGATGCTGCACTTTGTTCTGCAGGTCGGGCTCAAGCAGCTGGCCGGAAGGTGCGTGCGCGGGATTCGCTGCCGTGGGTGGTCACCCGGGACGCACCGTCGCGTGATGACAAGGGGTGCGCGGCCGACAGGGCGCCAAGCCTGACGTGTCGTCCGCGACGGGGTGATTGCGTGCGTCGCCGCAGGCCGGTGCCGCGGCAGCTGGCGCAGGGCGTCTCGGCGCTGGCGCTGCACTGTGCCGCCGGCTGCGAGCTGGCAGGCCTGCCCTGGCTGGCGCTGGACGCGCTGCTCACGGCGCTGCTGCTGCTCCTCCGCACCCACGCCACCACGCACGCCGCCGTGACCGCCGCCAGGGCCGGCGCCGCGGCGGCAGCAGGCAAGCACCTCCCCGAAGGCGTGCACCAGGCGCACACGCGCGCCGTCGCCGGCAGCCTGCTGCCCAGCGCCGCCAAGCCGCGCCACGCCCGCCGCCGCCACGCCTCGTCGGCCCGCGCCGCCGCCGCCGCCGCCGCCGCCGCCGCCACGCCATTCTCCAATGCGCCGCCGCCGCTGCCGCCGCCGCCGCGCGAGAGCGACGCCGCAGGCGGCGGCAGCGGCGACGGCGGCGGCTCGCCCGTTTCAAACGCCTGGCAGGAGCTGCTGGACCTCGCCGTGCGGCTGTACCATGAGGAGCTGTCGCTGCTCTCACTCCCGGAGACCCACGCCGCTGCGGCCACCCCTCGCGCGGCGGCAGGCGCCAACGGCGCGCCGGCGGCCCGTTCCAGCGGCAGCGGCGGCGGCGGTTTTGACGAGGGCGAGCTGGCGGCGGCGCTGCAGGTGCCTGCGCCGACGCTGCTCTCGCTGCTGCAGCAGCACGCGCAGTGCCAGGCGGCGGCGGGGTTCTGCGGGCTGCCCACGCCAGTCGCGCTGCGCCGTGACCCGCCGGCGCCCTCCTTCAGCCTCTCCCGCGTCTCGGTCGGCCGCGGCGGCGGCGGCGGCGGTCCGGGCGGCGCCGGCGGCGGCGCCCCGGCGCCGTTCCACGACCCGCAGAGCCCTCACTTCGGCCCGGGCGGCGGCGGCGGCGGCGGCCCCCGCGTGAGCGGCGGGGCGGGCGCCAGCGGGCGCCTGCCCGCCGTGGCGGTGCCCCCGCACGCCTCGCAGCAGCACGGCGGCGGCGGCGGCGGCGGCGGCTTCACGCCGCAGCAGGGCACGACGCCCGTCTCACGCTCCGGCAGCCACTCCAGCTCTCAGCTCCTGGCGCACGCGCCACATCCGGCCGCGCACGGCGCCGGCAACGGCGCCGTCTCGGCCGGCGGCGCCGCGCCCGGCAGCGGCGGCGGCATGCGCCACACGAGCAGCGGCGGCGCCGGCCCTCTGGGCATGGCGCGCGCCAACAGCGGCACGTCGGAGCGGTCGGGCGGCGAGTGGAGCGCGGGCGCGTCATCAGCGGCGGCGGCGGGGAGTCGCGGCTGGGGCGTGGGCCTGTTTGTGGAGCCGCTGGACGTGTTGAGCGTGGAGGGGGACAAGGCGCTGGCGCTGGCCGTGTGCTCGGCGCGCGGCGCGGCGGCGCTGGGGCGCAACAAGTCGGACACGCGACCCATCGTCGCGGCGCTCGGTGCGCAAATTGCGCTGGGCAGGGAGCGACTCTGACTCTGCCTCGCTCACGTGTGGCTCTGAGGAAAGCAGCGTCGCCCCAACTGCGATCGCGCTGTGGTCGAATTGCCGCTGCAGGCTGTGCCCTAGCTAGCCTGTTTGCCGCATCACACAGCTGACGCCTGGTTTTGTGTGCGTGTGTGCATGCACCCACACGCGCGCAGGCAAGGCGGGGCTGCTGGGCGCCGAGGTGGAGCTGCCCAGCAGCTGCCAGGCGGCCACCTCGGGCCCGCTCGAGGAGAACGCGTCGGTCAGCCTGTGGGCGCGGCAGGGCTCCATCTTCATGGGGCTGCTGGGGCAGGTGCTCGAGCACGTCAGGTGCGTGCCACCACTCCCTTGCGTGTGCTAGGCCCCTCGCCCTTCGCGCCTGCACTTGTATTCACGAAGAGAGACCTGCTTTTCGTCCTCGTGGACCCCTTTCCGCCCCAAACGAATCAGTTCATCAGTGGTTTGCCTGGGGTTCGTCCTTGGAAGTGTGCGCACGACACCTCATATGAGGGCAGCGCGCGTGAGTGGCCGCCTGCCTTGCGCGTGTGACCAGGTGGACGCCCGACCCCTGGGCCGCCGTGGCGAGCCAGATGCACGGCGCGGGCGGCGGCGGCGGCGGCGACGGCGCCGTGCCCACCTCCGGCCCGCACCACGGCGCCCGCGGCAACGCCAGCAGCAACGCCGCGGGGGGCCGGGCGGCGGCCGGCGCGGCCAGCAGCAGCAGCCCGTTCCAGCGCCTATCGAGCACGGTGCAGCACACGGCGTCGGCGAGCGCAACGCACACGAGCACGGTGGCGGCGCACCCCGAGCGGGAAAACTACATCTCAGGCGCGTCTCTGGGGATGCCTGGGTCGGCGCGGGCACTTCACACAGTCCTGCCGTCCTGCGTGTGTGTGTGTGTTGGGGGGGGGGCAG
>VFQP010005290.1_pt1 | contig 11393 bp, 8 predicted proteins | sample 3512351 | NCBI WGS metagenome assembly VFQP01 (sample SAMN10412372, study PRJNA504923) | tailings metagenome | isolation source: Relicate 1 Philex TSF1 revegetated site | place: Philippines: Tuba, Benguet | collected 2017-08-29
CGCGGCGACCGGGTGGTGCAGATCACAGGGCCGGGGGGTGAGGGGGTGCGGGTGGCGCGCGAGCCCGACACGGGCCGTGTGCAGCAGGCGCCTGAGGCCGCCGGCCACGGCGCGCCCGCCATCCGCGAAGCCTTCGACGCCGCAGGCCGGCTGCTGTGGCAGGCCGACGCGCGCGGCATCCTGCGCCAGGCACGCTACGACAGCGAAGGCCATCTGCTTGCCACGCGCGTCGTCGGCGCCGGCATCGACCAGCAGGAGCGCTACGAGCGCGATGCCCAGGGCCGCCTGCGGCGCGTGAGCGACGACAGCGGCGCGCACACCGATCTCGTGCGCGACGAAGACGGGCGCATCGTGGCGAGCATCGATCCCCTGGGCCGCTGGACCCGCTACGAGCGCGAGGCCGCCGCCTTGCGCGTGGTGCAGGCGGCCAACACCCATCAGCCGCTGACCCTGCACCACGCCATCGACGCGCAGGGCCGCTGGCACACCCTCGGCGCCGAGGCCCACGACGGCCGGCGCGTGCTGCGGCGCGTGACGCACCGGCGCTGGTGGGACGACTTCGGCCGCGAGGTCGCGGTGGAGCACCCCGACAGCGGCCGCGAGCTGCGCCGCTTCGACGCCATGGACCGCCTGGTGGGCGTGCTGCCCGCCGATGGCAGCCGGATCACGCTCGAGCGCGACACGGCGGGGCGCCTCGTGCAGCGCCGGGTGACGCCGCCCGCGGGCAGCGCGAACACGCCCGCGCAGACCGTGCACTACCGCTACCAGGGCGGCGCGCTCGCGGCCGTCGAAGGGCCCGAGCAGACCGAGCGCTACGCGCGCGACGAACAAGGCCACGTGGTCGAGAAGGCCGTGTCGCTGCGGCTCAACGACGGTCGCTGGGTGCGCAGCACCACCCGCTACCGCCGCGACGACCAGGGCCTGCTGGCCGCGCAAAGCCTGCCCGACGGCAGCGAGCTGCAGTTCGAGCGCAACGGCCAGGGCCAGGTGGTGGCGCTGCATTGGCAGGCCGGGCCGTGGGCGCCGTTCGGTGCGGGCCGCGTGACCCTGGCCCGCGACCTGCGGCGCGACCTCATCGGTCTCACGCACATCGCCTACGGCAACGGCATCGAAGGCGATTGGCAGCGCAGCCGCCAGGGTGTGCTGTCGCGCGTGGCGTACACGGCCGCGCCGCACACCGCGCCCGGCCCGCGCGAGCCCCGCGGGCTGTGGGACAGCCGCCTGCGCTTCGATGCCGCGGGCAACGTGCTGTTGAGCCGCGACGACGCGAGCGGCCTCGGGGCCGGCGTGGCGCAACTGGCGCTCGCCTACGGCCCGCAGGACCAGTTGCTGCAGGCGGTGCGAAACGCCGGGCCCGGCGCCCCCGCCACCACCTGGCGCTACCACCACGACAGCCTGGGCGATCGGCTGCTCGCCCAGCAGCCCGGGCCCGGTGGCGGTGCGGCGCCCACCGAGCGCGACCCGGGCCGCGACCTGCCACGCGATGGCGCGGGACGGGTGCTGCGCGATGGCACGCGGCAATACGCCTGGGACGGCCTGGGCCGGCTGACCGGCGTCACGCAGGCGGGCGAGACCACCCGCTACCGCCACGACCACCGCGGACTGCGCGTGGCCGAGCAGGGCCGGCGCTCGCAACACCACCTGCACGACGACGCGCGCCACCGCATCGCCGACCTCGATGCACAAGGCCGCATCACGCGGCAGTACGTGTGGCTGGGCGAGCAGCTGCTCGCGGTGATCGACCCGCCCCGGCCCGTGCCGCTGCGCGCGCCGGCCGAGGGCGTGTGGCAGGCGCTGGGCCGCGCCGCGGCGCTGGCCTGGCAGGGGGTGAGCGGCGCCCGGCCGGCGATCCGCTACGTGCACGCCAACCACCTGGGCGCGCCCGTGGCGGCCACCGACGAGCGCGGTGCGACGCTGTGGACCGCGGTGTACACGCCCTTCGGTCAGCGCCTGCCCGCTCCGTGGAGCCTGTCGCGCGGCGGCTTCCGGCTCGACCTGCGCCTGCCCGGGCAATGGGAAGACGAGGCCACCGGCCTGCACGCCAACGACCAGCGCGTCTACGACCCGCAGGCCGGGCGCTACCTGAGCCCCGACCCCCTGGGCCTGGCGGGCGGGCTCAACGCCTACGCCTACGTGGGCAACAACCCGCTGGGCCACGTGGATCCGCTCGGGCTGGTGCTGTTCGCCTTCGATGGCACGGACAACACCAACGACGAGGAATGGCTGCGGGCGCGTGGGGGGTCGGTGTCGAACGTGTGGCGGTTCTGGCAGCTGTACGGCGATGGCGACCGCCGCTACGTCACCGGCGTGGGCACGCTGCACCGCGACCCGTACTACGGCGACATCGTGCCGCCCTGGCTGGACAACGCCCTCAACCATTCGGGCGTGGCGCGCATCGACCGCATGCTGCGGTACTTCAACGACGAGGCCGATCTCGCGCTCGACGACGACGCCGCGATGGCGGTCGACATCGTCGGCTTCAGCCGCGGTGCGTCCGAGGCGCGCGACTTCGCGAACCAGATCGTGGCCGCGACGCGCGACGGCGTCTACCACTACACCGCGATCGGCAGCGACGGCGCGCCGCAGGCCCGCTGCCAGCGCGTGGACCTGCGCTTCATGGGCCTGTTCGACACGGTGTTGAGCACGAACGCCGGTCGCGATTACCAGCTCGCCATCCCCGACGCCTTCACCCACGTGGCCCAGGCCGTGGCCCTGAACGAGTACCGGGGCAACACCCTGCATCCCTACGGGTCGGTGGGCGCCTTTCCGCTGGAGTCGATCGCCCAGGCGGCGAACGGCCCCGAGGCCGGGGCAGGGCACACGCGCATCGAGCGCGGCTTTGTGGGCGCGCACGCCGATATCGGCGGTGGCTTTGCGGAGAACGAGAACCAACTTTCGCAAGTGGCGCTGGTGTGGATGGTCGAGCAGGCGAAAGCGGCGGGCGTCCACATGAACGAGCCCGAATCGCTTCATCGCATCGTCGCGAACCCGGTCGTTCACGACCGCAGCAACAGCATCCTGACCGGCGCACCCGATCCGGGTGCCGAGGACCGCCCAGTGCGATACGGCGGCGGCGATCGCGCCACCCAGCGCCAGATGCCTTTCCTCTCGGGCATGAGCTGGGCGGACACCGCGGCCTTCATCGACTACCTGCCGCCCGACGACCCGCAACGCCAGCGCTTCGTGACCGGCACGGTGGACATGCAGCGCTACCTCGACTGGTTGAACCGCAACGGCTACGGCCTGAACCTGAAAGTGGAGTGACGATGGACCCTTTGAACGACGAACAACGGGCGCGCCGCCAATGGCTTGCGCTGATGTCCCTGTGTTTCTGCAGCCCCGGGTGCACCACGGGCACGGCGAGCGCGAATGCGGTGGGCGTGGATCAGCAGCGGCGGTTTCGCGGCATCGGGCTGGTGCTGGTGGTGGACGCGGTGCCGGGCGCGCAGATGGAAGGCGTGACCTTTCACGACGAACGTGGGACTCAGGTCTATGCGAAAGCTTTGGTGAGCCGTCGAACACGCGAGGTCATGGTGATTGGGGCCACACACGTGCCTGAACTGATTCACGTGGTCTGGCGACAGAACGGGCAATACGACTTCAGCCGCGCCACCTGGTACGGCGGGACGGTCCTCGGTGACCACTCTGTGCCCGTCGCCGCCCGCATCCCCGACGCGGTCCTGCGCGACATCCGCGCCAAGCCGGGCAGCCTGCGCCTGAAGTTCCGCCTCAAGCCCGATGGCGTGCTGTTCGGCTGGGACATCGAGCGCGATGGCGGCGGTGTCTCGCGCTTCGACAGCCCGGGCGGGGATTTTCTGGAAACGCGGTACTGAGCCGCAGACAGGAGCATGAGCATGCAATCCCAAGCGACTTGTTGTCTCGCGCGCCGCCGATGGCTGGCGTTCATGTCCCTGTGCTTCTGCGGCACGGGCTGCACCACGCGAAAGGCCGGCGCGAATGCGGCGGGCGTGGATCAGCAGCGGCGGTTTCGCGGGATCGGGCTGGTGCTGGTGGTGGACGCGGTGCCGGGGGCAGAGATGGAGGGCGTTACCTTCCACGACGAACGGGGAACGTTGATCTTCGCCTCGGCGGTCGTGGCCAGGCGCAACCGAGCGATCATGGCCACCGGCGCCACCCATGTGCCGGAAACGGTTCACGTGGTCTGGCGACAGAACGGGCAATACGACTTCAGCCGCGCCACCTGGTACGGCGGGACGGTCCTCGGTGACCACTCTGTGCCCGTCGCCGCCCGCATCCCCGACGCGGTCCTGCGCGACATCCGCGCCAAGCCGGGCAGCCTGCGCCTGAAGTTCCGCCTCAAGCCCGATGGCGTGCTGTTCGGCTGGGACATCGAGCGCGATGGCGGCGGTGTCTCGCGCTTCGACAGCCCGGGCGGGGATTTTCTGGAAACGCGGTACTGAGCGGCCGCGGCCGCGGGAGTGACGATGGGACGCGAACGCAAGAATCCACAAGCGCCGGGCAATCCCTGGTCGGGGTTGATGCCCTCGGGCGTGACGCCCACGGGCGGGGCGCCGACCGACACCGGCACGCCCCTGCGGCCGGCCGATCTGGTGCGGCGCTTTCGCGGCATGGACTGGTTGATGCTGGTCGATGCGGTGCCCGACACCCGCATGCACAGCGTCACCTTCCACGACGACCTCGGGGCCCTGATCCATGCCTCGGCGCGGGTGACGAGCCGCTACCGCGAGATCCGCGCCTTCGTGCAGCGGCGCGTGCCGCTGAGCCTGCGGGTGGTGTGGCGCCAATGCGGCCACTGCCCGGCGGAGCGCATCGCCTGGGTCGACGACGGCGCGATCGGCGACCACACCGTGCCCGTGGCGGCCCGCATCCCCGACGCAGTACTGATCGACCTGAAGGCCAGGCCCGGCAGCTTGCGCCTGAAATTCCGGCTCGCGCCCGAGGGCGTGCTGTTCGGCTGGGACGTGGAGCGCTACAGCCGCGGCGTCGTGCGCTTCGACTGCCCGGGCGGCGATTTTTCGGAGGCGCGCCGCTGAGCCCGCTCAGGCCACGCAGATCGACAGCGCCTGGTCGACGCGCGCGCGCGTGCTCTGCGTGAGGTGGTCGAGAAACACCTGGGTGCGCCGCGGCACGAATTTGCGGCTGGGCAGGGCGGCGTAGAGCGTGAGGCGGTTGGTGATCCAGGGGCTGAGCACGCGCACCAGATCGCCGTCGGCCAGCAGCGGCGCGGCGAGCTCCACCGAGGTGGCGGTGATGCCCGCACCGTCCAGCGCGGCATGCATCAGCGTGTCGGTGTGGTTGGCCCAGAGCACGGGCTGCACGTCGATCTCGACCGCGCGGTCTTTTTCGTTCGCATTGAGCAGACGCCACTTGCGCGAGCGCCCGCCCGCGGGCTTGAGGCGCAGCACGTCGTGCTGCGCGAGGTCTTCGGGCGTGGCGGGCAGGCCGCGGCGCGCGATGTACTCGGGCGAGGCGAGCAGGATGCCTTCGGTGCTGATGACCTTGCGCGCGATCACGTTGGCGTCGAAGCTGCCGTCGGCGCCGATCAGGGTGACGTCGTAGTCCTCCACCGGCGGCTCGCGGTGGGTCTCGACGTCGATGTCGAGCCGGATCTTGGGGTAGGCCTGCCGAAAGCCCGCGACCATGGGCGCGAGCACGTGGGTGGCCAGCACCGGCGGCGCGAGCACGCGCAGCACGCCCGCGAGTTCCTGGGTCTGCGAACTCACGAGCGCGCTGGCTTCTTCGAGGTCGAGCAGGATCTGGCGCACGCGGTCGAGGTAGATCTCACCCGCTTCGGTGAGCGAGACGCGCCGCGTGGTGCGGTGCAGCAGCCGCGTGCCCAGGTGGTCTTCGAGGTCGGCCACCAGGCGCGTGACCACGGCGGGGGAGAGGTCCATGGCGCGGGCGGCGGCCGCAAAGCCGCCCTCGTCCACCACCTTCTGGAAGGTGCGCATCGAATGCAATCGGTCCATGGGCCGGAGCTTAACCGCGCAGCGGCAGGCCCACGCGCACGCGCAGGCCGCCGCCCTCGGCCCCGTCGAGCTGCAGCTGACCGCCGTGGCGCTGCACGATCTGGTGCACGATGGCCAGCCCGAGGCCGCTGCCCGTGGTCTGTTCGGGGCGCAGGCGCGCAAAGCGCTGCAGCGCGCGCTCGCGGTCGGGCGCGGCGATGCCGGGGCCGTTGTCGCTCACGGCCAGCCAGGCCCAGCCGTCGCGCGCGCGCACCTCCACGTCCACGCGGCTGCCGCGCGGCGTGTGGCGCAGGGCGTTGTCGATGAGGTTGTCGACCAGCACACGCAGGTCGTGCGGGTCGCCCATCACGTCCAGCGGCTCGCTGGGCGACAGGCCCAGGTCGACCTCGCGCTCGTCGGCGCGCGCCGAGAAGCTGCCCACCGCCTCGGCGGCGAGGCGGTCCAGCCGCAGCGGCTCGGGGCGGTGCTCGCGCACGCCGGGTTCGAGCCGCGCGATCTGCAGCAGCTGGGCCACCAGGTGGGTGGCGCGCGCGATGCCGCGGTCGAGCTCGTCGAAAGCCGCGCGCCGCTGCGCCTCGGTCTCGGCGCTGCGGCGCGCGAGCTGGGCCTGCAGCTTGATCGCGGCCAGCGGCGTGTTGAGCTCGTGGGCCACGTCGGCGAGCAGCGCGCGCTGGTCGTTGAGCAGGGTGTCCACGCGCGCGAGCAGCGAGTTGAGCGCGTCGCCCAGCGGCACCAGTTCGTCGGGCAGGGCCTGGGTGGCCACGGGGTGCAGGTGCTGCACGTCGCGCCGGCGCAGGTCGCGCCCCCAGGCATCGAGCGGGGCGAGGGCGCTGTTGACGGCGGTGGGCATGAGCAGCCACATCACCGCCACCAGCAGCGCCAGCGGCGCCAGCAGCCAGGGCACGAATTCGGCGAAGCGCGCGAGGCGGTCGGCCGAGGTCACGGCCACCTGCACGGTCTGGCGCGGATCGGCGAGGGTGTAGACGCGCCATTCCTCGCCGCCCCAGGGCACCACGTGCAGCCCGGGCGGCTGCAGCGCGGGCCCGCCGCCCGCGAGCGAGCTGTACAGCAGCCGGCCATCGGGACTCCAGATCTGGGTCGTGAAGTGACCGAGGTCGCTCGAGATGGGCTGCGAAGTGGCCAGGGCGTCTGCGGCCGCGCCGGGGTCGCCGGGCGGGGGCACGCCGTGGCGCACCACCGAGTGCGCGATCAGCTGCAGGCTGTTGTCGCGCACATCGTTGAACGCGCCCCAGGCCAGGTGGTGGGTGAGCAGGCCTTCGAGCACGGCCGCAACGATCAGCGCGCCCACCTGCCACGACAGCAGGCGCTGGCGGATCGACCTCATGCCGGACCCGGTTCGACCAGCTTGTAGCCCACGCCGCGCACGTTGCGTATCCAGGCCGCGCCGAGCTTGCGGCGCAGGTGGTGCAGGTGCACTTCGATGGCGTTGCTCGCGACCTCGTCCTGCCACGAGTACAGGCGCTGCTCGAGCTGCTCGCGCGAGAGCACGTGGCCGGGGCGTTCCATGAGCGCGGCCAGCAGGTCGAACTCGCGCGGAGAGAGCTGCACGGGCTGGCCCTCGAGCGTGACCTCGCGGCGCTGCGGCTGCAGCATGAGCGCGCCCAGCCGCATTTCGGGCTGGGGCCGGCCCTGGCGGCGCCGCGCCAGCGCGTGCACGCGCGCGATCAGCTCGTCGAGGTCGAAGGGTTTGGTGAGGTAGTCGTCGGCGCCCAGGTTCAGGCCGGTCACGCGGTCGTTCACGCCGTCGCGCGCCGACACCACCAGCACCGGGATGTCGTGCTGGTCGGCGCGCAGCCAGCGCAGCAGCTGAAGGCCGTCCTGGCGTGGCAGGCCGATGTCGAGCACCAGCACCTCGTGGCCGCCGGCCTCGAGCGCGGTCTGGGCCTCGACGCCGTCGCGCACCCAGTCGACCGCGAAGCCGGCCATGCCCAGGCCACGCTCGAGGCCGGGTCCGAGCATGGGATCGTCTTCGGCGAGCAGGATTCGCATGAACCGAGAGTGTGCGCGAAAACCACGCCCGATCGCCGGCTTGTTGGTGCCCGGCCTGCGGGGAAACCTTGTCGGCAGCGGCTGTGGCGGGCGCGGGGCTTGGTCACGCGGGCCTTGCGGCCGATGATCCGGTCAGGAGCGGTCGGGTGCGGCGGCTTGGTGCGTGGCGTTGGGTGCATGGAGCGGTGGCATGAAGGTACTGGTGGTGGACGACGACGAGATTTCCCGCATGCCCCTGGTGCGGCTGATCGGGACCCTGCCGGGCGTCACGGACGTGGTCGAGGCCGAGGACGGTGAAGCCGCCTGGGCGCTGCTGGACGCCGGCCTTCGGCCTGCGCTGTGCTGCTGCGACCTGTACATGCCGCGTCTCGACGGCATCGGCCTGCTCGAGCGCACGCGCGGGCATCCGCTGCTGGCGCCGCTGCCCTTCGTGATGATGTCCTCCGCCGCCGACCGCGACTCGGTCACGCGCGCGGTGTCGGCGGGCGCGGCGGGCTTCATCGTCAAGCCCTACACCCCGCAGACGGCCCGTCCCGCGCTCGAGCGCGTGCTGAGCAAGAGCCGCCAGCGCCAGGTGGAGGCCGCCGCCGAGGTGCGCAACCGCCTGGGGATTTCGCAAGCCCAGCTGGTGCAGGTGACCCGCCGCTGGCAGGCCGAGGCCACGACCCTGCTCGATGGCCTGGACGCGCTCGACACCGAAGAACGGCAACAGGCCTTGCGCCGCCTGCACGGTGCCGCGCTCACGCTCGGCCAGCTCCGATGTGCCGAACTGCTGGAGCCGGTGCTCGGTGCCGGCGCCGACGAGGTCCGCCCGCCGCTGCGCGAGGTGCTGCTGCTCGCGGACGCCTGGCTGGCCGGCGCCGCGTGAGATTCGGTTAGTGTCGGGGCATGAGCAGCTTCACCCGCGTCATCCTCTTCACCGACACCGACGGCCGCGCGCGCTTTCGCGAAGAGCGCCTGCCGCTCGACCAGGGCACACCGGCGGCGCGCCTGTCGGCCCTGCAGCCCGCCACCGGCCTGCAACTGCGCGAGAGCCCGGTGGGTTTTCGCAGCCCGTTCCATTGCACCGAGAGCCCGCAGTGGCTGTTCGTGCTGCGCGGGCGCATGGAGATCGGCCTGCAGGATGGCAGCAGCCGGGTCTTCGGCCCGGGCGAGCATTTCTATTCCGCCGACACGCTGCCGGCCGGCGCCACCTTCGACCCCACCGTGCACGGCCACTGGAGCCGCCAGGTGGGCGACGAGCCGCTGGTGACGGCCTTTGTGAAGGGCTGAGCGACCCACGCAGCGTGGGGGCCGACACGATCCGGCGCCGGGCCGCCCCAAGCCGGATCAGCCCCCTCGGGGGGCAGCGACCCGCGCAGCGGCGGAGCGTGGGGGCGCTTCAGTTGTTTCCGATGCGGCCGAAGGAGGTGCGCAGCGGATCCACCGGACCATCGCCACGCGGGCCGCCGCCGCCGCCCTTGCCCTTTTTCTTGTGGCGGTTGCTCGTGCGCATGGCGTCGATGCCGGTGCGCAGCGGATCGGGCTGGCCGTTGGGGTTGGCCTGGCGCGGCTTGGGGTCGCGGATGCGCAGGCTGCCCAGGTGGGCGTTCGGGCCCGGCTGGCGCTCGTGGCCCTCTTCGCCCTCGAAGCGCGGCGGGCGATCGCCGCGCGGCGGGCGCTGGCGCTGCTGGCCGCCGCCGGCGTTGAAGTTCTGGCCATTGCCCTGGCCCTGGCCCTGCGGGCGCGGGCCCTTGGCCTTGTGGCGGTTCTGGCCGTTGCGGTTCTGGCCCTGACCCTGGCCATTGCCTTCGCCCTGGCCGCGGCCCGGGCCTTCGTTGGACTTTTTCTCGCGGATGCGCTGCACCATCTCCTGGCGCGCGGCCTTGGCGGCCGCGGCCATCACCTCGCGGCTGGGCGGCTTGCCGGCGCCGCCCCAGAGGGTCTGGCGGCCCATGGCGATGGGCTCGGCCTTCTCGCCCGGTTCGGGCATGAACTCGGCGAACATCTCGACCGGGATCTGCTGCTTGGTGAAGCGCTCGATCTCCATCATGAAGCCCTCTTCGTCGAGGCTCACGAGGTTGACCGCCTGGCCTTCGCGGCCCGCACGGCCGGTGCGGCCGATGCGGTGCACGTAGTCTTCGCAGATGTTGGGGATGTCGTAGTTGACGACGTGCGGCAGCTCGTCGATGTCGATGCCGCGCGCGGCGATGTCGGTGGCCACCAGGGCGCGGATCTCGCCGCTCTTGAAGCCGGCCAGCGCCTGCGTGCGCGCGCCCTGGCTCTTGTTGCCGTGCAGCGCCATGGCCGTGACGCCGTGCTTGTTGAGGTACTCGGCCACGTTGTTGGCGCCGAACTTGGTGCGCGTGAACACCAGCACCTGGCTCCAGTTGTGCAGCTGGATGATGTGCACCAGCAGCGCCTTCTTCTTGCCGCGGCCCACGGGGTGGATGACCTGGGTGATGCGCTGCACCGTGGTGTTGGGCGGCGTGACCTGGATGTGCTGCGGGTCCTTGAGCAGGCCGTTGGCGAGTTCGCGGATCTCGTCGCTGAAGGTGGCCGAGAACAGCAGGCTCTGCTTGCTCTGGGGCAGCAGGGCCAGCACCTTCTTCACGTCGTGGATGAAGCCCATGTCGAGCATGCGGTCGGCTTCGTCGAGCACCAGCATCTGCACGGTGGACAGGTCGAGGAAGCCCTGTTGCTGCAGGTCGAGCAGGCGGCCGGGCGTGGCGACCAGGATGTCGACGCCGCGCTTCATGGCGTTGATCTGGGGGTTCATGCCCACGCCGCCGAAGACCACGGCGGAGCTCAGGTCGACGTGCTTGCCGTAGACGCGCACCGACTCTTCGACCTGGGCCGCGAGTTCGCGCGTGGGCGTGAGCACCAGGGCCCGGATGCCGATGCCGCCGAAGCGGTTGGCGCCGCGCGGACCCTGCGAGAGGCGCTGCAGCATGGGCAGCGTGAAGGCGGCGGTCTTGCCGGTGCCGGTCTGCGCGCCGGCGAGCAGGTCGCGGCCCGCGAGCACGGCGGGGATGGCCTCGACCTGGATCGGGGTCGGGGTGTTGTAGCCGTGCTCCTGCACGGCTTGCACGATGGCCGGGGCCAGGTTCAGTTCTTCGAAATTCATTGTGTGAAGCGGCACCCTTCCTGGGTGCTGGGGGGCATCGGCCGCTCGGGGGTGCCGGTTGGGGCGCCGCCCCGCTCAGTCGGGGGCCGATGGATTTCCGGGGGATTGGGCGGCTTCCGCGCGGGAAGCGCGCCCCCAGCAGACAGCTGGTGCCGGGCCAACTGATGTGCCCAGACGGCCCGTATTGTGGCATGGGTCGATAATCCAGGGTTTTGCGCTGTGCCCGGCGCTGCAAATTCTTCACAGACCACCATGGCCCAATACGTCTTCACCATGAACCGGGTCGGCAAGATCGTGCCGCCCAAACGCCAGATCCTCAAGGACAT
>VFQP010005292.1_pt1 | contig 11392 bp, 11 predicted proteins | sample 3512351 | NCBI WGS metagenome assembly VFQP01 (sample SAMN10412372, study PRJNA504923) | tailings metagenome | isolation source: Relicate 1 Philex TSF1 revegetated site | place: Philippines: Tuba, Benguet | collected 2017-08-29
CACGGCGCAGCTGGACGACCTGCAGCTGGAGAACAGCGAGCTGAGGACGATGTACGACAAGGTGCGCGCTTGCATTCGGCTTGCATGGGCTTGCATTGGGCGTCCATAAGGGCACCTCAGCAGGGCATACCCGATGTCTCGCAGCGCCGAGGCACGCGGGCCACACGCGCGTGCAGAGAGACGTCCTCTTGTGTCCCCTCTGCTGTGCGCACGTGTGTGTGCAGATGGCGGCGGGCAACTTCACGCAGATGGTCAACCCGCTGGCACACCTCCAGGAGGAGGACTACGACTACGAGGTGGATGAGTCGCTGTACGTGAGCAGCGACGCGCCGGCGCCCGCTGCAGACGGCGCAGCCGAGGCAACGGAGGGCGGCGGCGCCTCCGCCGCCGCTGCGCCGGGCGAGGCTGCCGCCACCAGCTAGCTGGCAGCTTGCACGCCCGTATGCTTCTAGACGGTAGCTGCTTCGTGTTGCTGGCGCATGGAGAGGGAGCGTGGTGGTCATCCGTTGCGAGGTCTGTATGCGCGTAGTGCTCCCGCAATCCCTTCCCCATTTCTTTCCCCCCTCCCTGCTGCCTCCGCAAGAGTGTGCAAGCGTGGCTGTGACGCTGGCTTGCACAAGCCCGGGCGGGCAGCGCCGTCCGAACAGAGGAAACAAACTGAAAAAGACAAAGCGCGCTCCCGGCGCGCCCAAAGCCTCAAAGCGCGGACTCAAAGCGCTGCGCAATGCCGCTGTACGGCGGCTTGAGCGCCGCCAGCCTCCCCTCCACCTCCCGCATCGCCTGGCCGGCGGCGCCGCCCCGCTCGGCCATCTCTCGCGCACCCCGCACCAGCGCGGCCACCGCCTCCTGCACCTCTGGCGCCAGCGGCCGGCCTCCCTCCTGCAGCGCCGCCACGTGCGCCACCAGCGGCGCCACGCACGCCACCACCCACACGTCCGCCGCGCCGCCGCCGGTGCCGCGGCCCACCCACAGCTGCTGCGCGTGCAGCGCTGCCGCTGCCGCCAGCGCGTCGTCGACGGCGCCGCTGGCCGCGCATGCCTGCAGAAGCGACGCCACCACCGGCCCGTCCAGCGCCGCCGTTTTCCGCTTCGCCTTGGCGGCGCTGCGCTTGGACGCCTTTTGCGCTCCCACCGGGCGCAGATTGGCAGCCGGCGGCGCCAGCCCCGACGCCGTGTGCCCTGGCAAAGCTGCGAGCGCGAGCGAGGTCGACAACGGCGACGACGTGGAGGCCTGCACGGCCTTGACGTAGGCGGCGGCGGCGGCGCGGGCGGCGGCGGGCACGGGCTCGGCGCCCAGCTGCCGGCAGCCGGCGAGCAGCTGCAGCGCCGGCGGCAGCAGCGCGGCGACGGCCTGCGGGCCCTGCGACTGCGCCGCCGTCAGCGCGCGCTGCGCCAGCGTGGAGGCGGCGGCGGCCAGGTGCGTGGACGGGTGGGCGAGCTGCGAGGAGGCGGCGAGGAGGCGCGAGGCCTGGCGGAGCTGCGCCTCGGTCCAGGGGACGTCCCGGCCCAGCCGCTTGCCTGCGATTCAAGTCTGTTGAGAGCATGGTTTGGGCTCATCACGCACCTCGACCTTCACGCCCAAGAGTAAGGTGCAAGCTGCGTCAAGGCAGAGTGTCCCCCCAATCAGGCTTGCGCACCTGGGAGCGACTCGATCTGCCGCTCCGCCGCCCGCACCACCTCCCCCAGCACCTGCCCCGCCACGCCCTCCACGCCCTCCACGCCGGCGTCGCGCAAGCCCTCGGCCAGCTCCGCCAAACCCTCGAGGCCGCCCGCCTCGAGCGCCGCCGCGCCTTCGCCGCGCCCCGACACGTATACCTGGGTCAGCATGGAGGGGGACATGCCGTGCACCACCCGTTCATGTAATTGGCTCACGCGCCTTGCCATCTGACGCGCCCAGCACTTGGGCTCCGGCCCCGCCGAGGTGCGCGAGCAGACGCAGCTGCAAATCCCCTCCCACAAACGCACCTCGAGCACGCGGCGCGCCGCCGCGCGCGCCCGGACCTCAAACGGCGTCGTCGGGTCCTCCAGCAGTGCCCTGTACGCGTGCCGGCTGCCCTCCGGCGGCGCCGCCGGCGCCTCCCCCTCCGCCAGCACTGCCCCCAGCGCCAAGGGATGCGCGCCCTCCTCACCGCCAGGGCCCGGCGTGGCCAAGGCGGGGAGGTTGCCAAGCCCTAACCCGGTCTGCCGCTTCTCCAGCACCTCCAGCGCCTTGCTTGGGAGGTGCGCGGGCCGCGAGGGGCGCACGTCGGGCGGCGGCGGCAGCGGCGCCAGCTCCTCCGGCGCGGCGGAGCGCGCCAGCAGCGGCGCGAGCGCGCCCAGCGCGCGCAGCACGCCCGCCGCCGCGCGTGGCGGCAGCCCCGGGTCGACCGCCCGCTCAGCCAGCACGCCGTCCACCACGTCGCGCAGCAGCGGCGCGTGCGGCACGCGCAGCGCGCCCAGCATGCGCAGCACGGCCGACAGCTGCTCGGGGCTCAAACCCGCCAGGTCCCGGCGCGCCTTGTCGGCCAGGAAGCAGGCCAGCCCGTGCAGCCAGGCGGGCAGCGACGCCGGGTTGGCGGTGCGCGCGCCGGCGGCCTGCAGCCGCTCGTCGCCCCACGCCTGGAGCTCCAGTGGCGGCTCAGCCGCTTGCGAGGAGGGCGAGGGCGAGGCGGCGGCGCCGTCGGCGGCTGCGTCGTTTGAGCCAGCCAGGGCGGGGCCGAGGTGCGCCAGGGCCACCGCCAGGCCCGCCAGGTCCTCGTGCGAGAGGATGGTCACCTGCGGCGCCACGGCGCTGGCCAGCGCGCGCAGCGCCTGCCTCTGCGCGGCGAGGGCGTTGCCCCACTTTGCGAGGTCGTTGCCGAGCGAGGCGAGGGATTGGAGCACGTGCGCCACGTGGGCGGGCGCCATGAGCGGCGCCAGCGCGGCGGCGCGGCGGGCCAGCGCCGCCACCAGGGGGGGGTCGCGGTGACCCAGCAGGGCGAAGCCACGGAGCGACATCTGCGGGGGTTGCCGGCAACCACAGCATGCGACGGTGAGGCAGGGAAGCGGTCAGCTCGTGCGCTTGGCGCTGCTGGTCGCTCCGGCTAGAGCTGCGCCACCACAGTGGGTGCGTGGGGCCAGCGCTGCGCTGAGGGTGAGAGCACGCTGGGCTGAAAGCCTTCACAGACATGCCACAGCGCGAGCGGCAGGGCGGTCGTGACGCTGCGCCGCGCTCACCTGCACGTCCATGACTCCGAAGTCGCCGGCGTGCTTTGCCGTCCAGTCGCCCAGACGCGCCAGCAGCCGCGACGACGCAGACACCTGCCAGGCGCGTGTGCGTTGCGGCCGGCGGCAGTGGCACCCGTCAGCACTCGTCACTCACAGTGCATCACGTGAACAAGCCCACACACTTGGCACTTGCCCCCCCCGTCCGTGGCGAGGCCGCTCATCTGCCACGCGGCGCCGACGCGCCCAGCTCCCCCAACACACCGCCCCACCAGGCGCAACGCTCAGCACGCGCGCTGGGGCTCAGCAAGTCAACCAGACAGGAAATCCTGTAGCGATTTGCTTCAAGAGCTCGATGCGCGCGCACCTGTGCCGCCTTGAGCATGGACAGGCCGCGCACCAGCAGCGCCACGTCGGCGCCCGTGGCCTTGCCCAGGCCCGCCCGCCCGCCGGCGCCCTGCCCCTCGAACGCCTCGAGGCAGTCGCGCACGCACGCGCGCAGCAGCTGCGGGTCCAGGTGCACACCTGCACACCGGCCACGCACGACTGTGTGAAGACGCTTGAACTTCCTGCTCTGCCGAGCGCCACCTGGCGAAGGCTAATGCAACACGACGAAGACGACACCGGCCACGCACGCAGCCGCCACAGTCGACTGCGAGCTTGGTGTCGTGACGTGACGCCTTGGCGGCGGGCGGCGTCCCCGTGCAGGCTCTGCCGGCAAGTGCTGCGCGACGGCCAAGGACAGGCGCTTGCTCGTGCGCACCTTGCTGCACCAGGCGACCGAACGCGTACACGGCGGTCGACGCCTCGCGCGGGCTGAACCGCAGCCCCAGCGGCACGTCGTCCTGCTCCGCCGCGCCGCGCCCGGCCAGCGCCCTCCCGCCTCGCACCGCCGCGACGGCGCCCTCGGCGGCGGCTGCCGGCGGCGTGGTGGAGGCCGGCAGGGCGGCGGCGGCGGGCGCGGCGGGGACCTTGAGCTTCCACAGCGAGGCGTGCTGCGCGCGTGCTGCGACGCCGCCGGGCCCCCGGCGGTCGGGGTGCGCGAAGCGGACGTTGGCCTGGCCCACCAGGACGGCCATGAGCTGCAGCGCCAGCGGCTCTGCCGTGGCGAGGAAGGAGGGGCGGGGCTTGGCGCCCTGGCGCGGCAGGCGGGGGCCCAGCAGCGGCGGCTGGGCGCCGCCGCCGTCCTCGCCGCCGCTGGATCTGTCCGGGATGGAGAGCAGAGGCGCGCGCACCAGGTCCTCGTTCCTGCGACGCACCACGCAGGGACGCGACCATGCTTGACGCTCGCGTCAGACAGGGCTGAGCGCCGCCCTCGTTGTGGCTGCGTCACAGCATGCGTGATGCAGAGCCGCGCCCGCTGCTACGATGGCGCTCACATAGAAACAGCACGTCAAACGCCCTCTAACGGCCCCTCTGGCCTCTGGTATGGTCACACCCGCAAGCGGATACGAAGTAACGGCGCACCTGTACTGCGCCAGCTTGGGCAGCACGGCAATGGCGGCGGCCAGGTGCGCCGCGTCGAACGCGCCGCCGTAGTGCTGCACCAGGTGCTTGAGTCGGTTGGTGGTGCCCGCGCCCTGGATGCTGCCCAGAAGCTGCAGGTAGTTGGTGGGCTCGGTCGAGTAGGGGTCCCGCGGGGGCTCTTGAAGTGGCACGTAGTCGACCTGCACCTTGGTCTTGGCCATGCCACGCGCCTGGAGGAGCTGGTGGGAAGCTGCTGCTGCCATCGGCGTCGGCGTGGCCCCAGTGGTGCTGACGACGGTGAGCAGGTGTGCTTGCCAGGGGTGGAGGGAGCGCCGGAGCAGCAGCGGGTGTGGAGGCGCCGCGCTGGGCCACGGGGGGGTGCCGGGGGCGGAGGGCCGGCGCTGCGGGGTGCTGCAGCGGTGCAGCGAGGGCCAGAGGGAGGGGTGTGGGCCGGTGTGCGCTTGCTGCGCGGGTGCGGCTCCTGCTGCGGACTGCGGAGAGGTCTCCAAGCAGGACGCTGCGTGGAGCGCCGCTGCCGCCGGGTCATGCGCGCCGCAACTGCTGTGGGCTGCTGCCGCAGGCTGGTGGAGGCCTGAGACGCCCTGCGTTGCGTGGATGCTGCTTCCGGCGAGTGCCGCGGCTGTGCGGCTGCCTGCCTCAGCGCCACAGGCGGGTGAGAGCTGAGCCGCGGCGGCCGCCAGCGCCCTGCAGAGCAACGCACACATGGACGTGATGCTTATCGTCGCAGGTGCTCCGCGGAACGCAAGAGCTGCGGAGCCTGAGCCAGAGGATGGATCCTCATCGCCATCTCTCGTCGCCTCACCGCCGGCGCCCAGCCGTGATCTGCATGGCTGTCCGGCTCAGCGCAGCTCACAACTGCTGTCGCGCGCTTCTGCCGTCGGAACCGCGCGTGATCACGCAGGCTGGAGGGCGCAGCGGCTGTGCTCGGCGATGGCGTGCAGGCGGCGGCAACGGCGACGATAGGGACGGCAGGGGTTTCGTCGCGTGTGCACGCGCCAAGAGCTGAGCAACGAAATGCTGAAGCCGCTCCCTGTCCCAGCGGCTGCTGGGCCCCTGGACTGGGCCGCCGGCCATGCGGCATGCCCACGCCTTCGGCTGCGTGCTCCACAAGCTGCCAGCGGCGCTGACGAGATGCGCCTGCAAGACATGAGATTGCCTTGACGTGGAGAGAGATGAAGGCCAGGCGTGGCTCTGTGCTGGACTCTTCTGACAGCGACAGCAGCACCTCGTCGGCGTCAGAGGCGGCCGAGGATGTCCCCCACCCCACAGACTCCTGGGTGGCGTGTGACAGGTGCAGCAAGTGGCGCCGCGTCCCCGCCTCCCTGGCAGAGACCCTCAGCGACGACGCTCCCTGGTGAGCCACCGCAGTTCAAGTTGACCTGCCTGGGCGCTGCACGCGGCTGCCCGGGCGTGCAGCGTGCGGGTGCTGGATGCGGCAGCAGGTGCGCTCGACGTGCTGGACGCGCCCGTGCGCCTGCTGCCCAGGTATTGCGAGCACAACCCCGACAAGGCGCTCGCCAGCTGCGACGTGCCCCAGGAGCTGACGAATGAGCAAATCGACGCCATCGCGCAGGACCCGGGCGCCGCAGAGGAGCAGGAGCACGAGGATGTGAGCGCGGCGCTGCTGGCTCGCTCTGCGGGGCGCGCTCTGGTTGGGCGCGATGATGTGAAGCATCCCTGCGCACACGCGCGAGAGCTAGAGGCACAAGCACACGCCTGGTGCACACGCTGCTGATGGCGGTGACCACGCCGCCAAGCGCTTGACGCTCCTCCTGGCGTGGTGGGGACCCGACGCGCGCGCGCCCGCGCACACACGACAGCTTGCCACGTGCCAGCAGGCAGGCGCATGCTGCTCGCAACAGCCTGCACGCCTGAGGCGGGCTGGCGCGGCGTTGCGGCGCGCAGGTGCAGCTCCTGGAGGAGCGGGCGCGGCGCCGGCGCATCCCCGCCGTGTGGCAGCAGATCCGCGGCAACGTGCTCACGCACCGGCGGCGCAAGGTGCAGGAGGAGGACGACGTGATGATCTGCAACTGCAAGCCCGTGTGGCGCGGCGGGGACGGCTGCGGGCCCGAGTGTATCAACCGCATGCTGTGCGTCGAGTGCGACCCCGTGAGTGCCGTCGCGGGCACCGGCTTCCGCCAGCAGGGCAGGAAGGGCACCGGCACCGCACCACGCCGCCCTCCGCCAGCGCTGCAGGCGCTGATCACGCAGCAGCTCACCCTGGACGCAGCCGCCAGCTGGGCGTGATGACCACCCTGGGCGTCTGCCAGCTGCGTGCCGGCCGCCGCAGCGGGCGCGGGCGGCAGCGGCGCAGCCCGCCGCTTGCACACAGGTTCTGGGAGGTGCAGCGTGGCTTCCCTGCCGCCCCTGGGCCCTGGCAGAGGCGTCGGTGGCGTGGGTGCTGGTTAGGGAGGGGCCGCTGGGCAGGGCGCGTGACGCTGTGGGTGGTGCCTCTGCACGCAGAACTTCTGCCCGTCGGAGCACCACTGCACCAACCAGGCCTTCACCAAGAAGCAGTACGCCAAGCTGGAAGTGGTGAGGCGCCCGGCAGGGCGGGGACGTCTGTTGGGCTTCGGTTGGGCCCCGCGCCGCACACCAGGGAGCCACCGCAGCGACAGCAGCAGCGGCGGCGGCGGCAGCAGGGACGTTCACGCAGCGGCGGAGGCCAGCAGGAGGAGGCGGGCGGCGGGCGGCGGGCGGCAGGCATCGCTGGGATGGAGAGGCGGGCGGTGGCCATGTCCCCACCAGCCCAGGCGGGACGGCGGCGGCGTGGTGTTGGCACCGTCCGGAGCGTTCGCGCGGCAGCGGGCAGAGTTGGGAGGGGCCGCGGCGGGAGCTCTGAGCGACGCAGGCGTGGGCGCACCAGAGCGGGCGCAGAAGTGCAAACGCAGTGGTTCAGCTCCGGGGGGGCGGGGCGGGTGCGCCTCTGCCACGGGCGTCACAGGGCGGTCTGCAGCAGGCGGCCAGACGGCGCCGTGCAGCGGGTCGCAGAAGCAGCACGAGGGCGCGGCAGCACACAGCAGCACGCCGCTCGCCGGCGCGCAGAGCGTCCGCCACCAAAACGAATCCTGCGCCACACCCTCTCCCAGCGCTCAGAACTGCGCTTCTCTTGTGGCGGCCGCCACAGAGCGCTGCAAGGTTGAGCGCGCCACTTTCCGACCGTGTTCATGCTGTGCGCGCTGTGCGTGCCGTGCTGTGCTGCAGAAGCGGGCGGGCGCCAAGGGCTTTGGCCTCTACGCGCTCGAGCCCATCGTGGCGGGGCAGTTCATCATCGAGTACATCGGCGAGGTGCTGGACGAGGACGAGTACCTGCGCCGCAAGGACTTTTACGCCGAGGTGCGCCGCGCGCATGGGGGGCTAGGGCTTGGGCGAGGGTTTGGGGCCGCCGCTGCGCAGCCGTGCCGCGGCGTGGGGGCGGCAACGACATGGGGCCCAGTGTGGGCTTGACCCAGTCAGTAGACAAGCAGCGTGAGAGCCACCGTGTGGAGTGTGTTTGCGCGGGCGCCTGGTTGCTTGCGCGTCTTCCAGGTGGGCCAGAGGCACTACTACTTCATGAACATCGGCAACGGAGAGGTCATTGACGCGTGCCGCAAGGTGAGGCGGCACAAGTGCACCACCCGCGCGCGCCTGGGCGCTCGGCAGTGCGCTAGAGCTCGTGTGCCTCTGTGGTTGGCCTCTGCGCAGCAGCCTCTGCGCAGCAACGCAGTTCCTGTGGCGCGCGGGGAGCGTGACGTGGTGTTATGGGCGCCCGTGCCTGTGGACGCGTTTGCTCTGTGTGTGCAGGGCAACCGGGCGCGCTTCATCAACCACAGCTGTGACCCTAACTGCGAGACGCAGAAGTGGCTGGCGAGGGGCGAGCTCGCCATTGGCTTGTTCGCCATCAAGGTGAACGGGCTTGGGTGGGGGACCAGAGCGGGGGGGACAGGGGCGCAGGGGTGGGAACGCGAAGGGCGAGGGCAGGGGTGATTGAGGGGACGAGGGCCTTTGGCTTGCCGGCCGTAAGGCGAGCCGGGGTGGGCGATGCCGTTGCCATGGGGCCAGGAACGCTCTGCAGCCAGCCGCGGCTCCGTCGCGGGGGTGCGTTCCAGCCCTGTGTGCCTCTGCCCGGGCTCATGCATCACAACGTCGTGTGTGTGTGCGTGTGGGCGTGCGCCGCAGGACATTGGCGTGGGCGAGGAGCTGACGTTCGACTACAACTTTGAGCGCTACGGCGACAAGCCCATGCGCTGCTACTGCGGCAGCCGCACCTGCCGCAAGTTCATCGGCGGCACGCAGGTCAGGGCTTTAGGGCTTGCACCTCGTCGGGAGCACGCCGAGCGGCGGCGCAGGGGAACATGCCCAGGGAGGCGGCAAGCCCTAAACCTAAGCCCTAACCCACCGCATGCGCAGGACACGTACGACGAGAGCATGACGCTGGTGGAACCCGAGGACGTGACGAACGACTTCCAGCCGGTGGCGCTCGGCGACCTCGACATGGACTGGTCCATGAGGGCTTTGCTCGACTGGCGCGTGGGCTACCTCTGGGAGGCCGACCGCGAGCAAGCCATCCTCTCACGGCTCGAGCGCATCTGCAAGACGCGCGGCGTGACATGGACGCCCGGGCACTTCCTGGGCACGGCGCCGCTGCCGGGCGCCGGCGCCGACCAGCAGGTGCGCACGCGTGTCGTAAACCCTGAAGCCCCGACCCTCAGGCCCTGGGGGGCGGGCGCCGCAGTTGTCGTGAGGTTGGCGCACGGCTCAATTCCCGCTGCCGCTGCCTCCGTCGCGCCTTCCCATCCCTCCGCTGTGCCCTGTCAGCTGTTTCCTGACCACGGCCACGCATCGCAGCGGCCGCAGCGGCCGTTTGCACACACGTTTGCGCAGCGAGGCATTGGATACGTCGGCAATTGTGGCGCCGAGGCGTCCAAACAGATGCAAAGCAACCCACGCACTCACGTGTATGCGTGTGTGCGTGCAGGAGGTGATGGTGGAGCCGTCGGAGGAGACGGCGGCGGCCGCCGGGCCCCCGCCGCCCGCACCCGAGGGCAGCACCACCACGGCGCCGCAGGGCCCGGCGCCCGGCACCAAGCCGCGCGCGCCGCGCAAGAAGTCAGACAGCGCCGCCGCAGGTGAGCTGCACGCTGCTCCTCTCTTGGTCAGCACGCGACAGCGCATGACATCAAGATGCGCACCGGTGGTGGTGGTAGAATCGAGCTGCGTGCCTGGTGGTGCGTGGGGTGCGGGTGGTCTTTGGTGGTCGCAGGCAAGGGCGGCGCGAGGAAGGGCAGCCGCGCGTCCGCCCTGCCTGGCATCGGCGAGGAGGACGACGAGGAGGCGCCGGCGGCCAAGGGCGTCAAGGGCGCCACTCGGGGCCTCAAGCTGCTCAAGACCAAGGACGACTCCAAAGCAGGTGCGGAGCCGCTGCGCATCGAATCGCGATGTCGACCAACCTTGCGCGCGAAGGAGGCGATCGCGCCTCGCGCGCCAAAGTCGCTGCGGTCCGCAAGGTTGGAGGTGCGCAAAGCGTGGAACGCGCTGCCTTGTTCGCACGCTCGAGCGCAGACACGGGCTCGCCCACGATGCCCAACTTCATCGACCGAGCCACCCAGCCGCACCCCGGCGCGCTGTTCGCGGCGCTCAAGGCGCCAGCCTTCCCTCGCAAGCGGGGCTCCTCCCTGCAGCAGCAGCAGCAGAGCAGCTCTCGCAAGCCCGCCTCCGACGGGCTCACCAGCAGCCAGGCCTCGGCGCTAACCAGCGAAGCGAACCCTCGCGAGGGCTTGCCTCGCGGCGGCGAGGCGCAGAGCCGCGGCTCGCTGGAAGGCAGCGACGGCAGCAGCGGCGACGGCAGCGGCAGCGGCAGCGACGGCGAGGAGGCCGGCGGCATGGGCGGGCTGTCGTTCGCGCGTCAGGCCCGGCTGGCGCTGGCGAGCGCGCGGCGGCGGCCGTGGCAGAGCGGGCAGCCGCAGGGGCGGGGGGCGGCGGCGGGCGCCGGGGACGGCGCCGTGCGGGGCGGGCGGGTGGTGGTGGGCGGGCGGCGGCGCAGCGAGATTGACCGAGTGCTGGCGGCGCTGATTGGGCCGTCGGGACGGCTCAAGGACGCCAGCCGCGTCAACATCATCAAGGTGAGGCGGCTCTGCTTCTGGTTCTGTTTGGTTCTCAAGTCACGAATGGGTTGCGGAGCATGCGGCGACCCTCGTCTGCTGCAAAGAGCAAGCGGTCGGGGACAGGGCGTCAAGCGGAAACCACCCGTACCTGGCCCTCAGACCGAGCGGCGCCTCCTCGACCCCCGCTGCGCAATGCGTGCGTGCGGCGTGCCGCTGCGTGTGCGCAGGTGCTGCGCATGTTCAACCTCTGCGACATCGGACCGCAGCGCACGCAAGTGCCGCGCCTCCCCTCCCTCCTCCCCTCCCACCCTCCCGCCGCACGGCAGCCCTCCCCCGACACCCCCCTCCCCACCTCCGCCGCCCCCCCGCCCGCCGACGCACCCTTGCCCAACCCCTCCGACGCCCAGCCCATGCAAGCGGAGCCCGCGAGCGCCGCCGCCGCGGCGGGCATGGGCCCGCCCTCCCGCCCCACCACCCCCTCCCTCCTCCCACCACCGCCAGGCAGCAGCGACGCGCCTCCCGCCACCGCCGCCGCCGCCGCCATCCCCCTCACGCCGCTGCCCTCCCTCCCAGACCCGTCCTCCTCCGCCCCCCCCCCCCCCCCCCCCCCCCCCCCCCCCCCGCCCCCCCCCCCCCCCC
>VFQP010005294.1_pt1 | contig 11388 bp, 3 predicted proteins | sample 3512351 | NCBI WGS metagenome assembly VFQP01 (sample SAMN10412372, study PRJNA504923) | tailings metagenome | isolation source: Relicate 1 Philex TSF1 revegetated site | place: Philippines: Tuba, Benguet | collected 2017-08-29
GGCATGCCTTGGAGGCGGTGTTGGTGGCGGCGGCGGACCAGTACGACGAGATCGTCTGTTGTGGCGATATCGTTGGGTACGGGCCGCGGCCGAATGAAGTCGCGTTCTGGTGTCAGCGGAACTTGCGGGCGTGTGTGCGGGGGAATCACGATAAGGTGGCGGCGGGGCTGGACGATACGGAAGGCTACAATCTGGTGGCGACGGCGTCGCTGGAATGGACGAAGCGGCAATTGACGCCGCAGACGTTTGAGTATTTGAAGGGGATGCCGCGGGGGCCGCTGGAGTACAAGCAGCTTTGGCTGATGCATGGGTCGCCGATAGACGAGGATTTGTATTTGGTGCAGGAGTGCGATGCGGCGGGGATGGATTCGTATTTACTCTCGCCGCTGGGATTCTTTGGGCATACGCACCGGCAGGGGGGATTCAGCTATTGGGGGCGGCGGTGCCACGCGATTCCACAGGTGGGGGCGCGGGAAGAAGAGAAGGTGGTGGAGTTGCACGATTCGGCTTGGTACCTGATCAATCCGGGGAGTGTGGGGCAGCCGCGGGATGGAGACAGGCGGGCGGCGTTTGTCATTTACGACCAGGAGAAACGCGCGGTGCATTTCCGGCGTGCGGAGTATGACTTTCATGCGGCGGCGAGTGAGATCCGGGCGGCGGGGTTGCCGGATTTGCTAGCGAGACGGTTGGAGGCGGGGAAGTAGCTGTTAAAGAATTCCGTGGACGCCTGCCAGGTGGTGTACTTGGTGGAGCGCTTGGGAGGCTATGGTGCCGGCGGGATCCGATTGCGGGTTGGTAGGTAGGAATAAGACATTAGACTCGCGGCGGGCCAGGACGTTGGAGACTGCGAGTGCGCGCATCATCCAAACGGCGGCCCAGAGGTTCGGGCATTCAAAGCCCTGCCAGCCAGGATATTCGGAGTCGGCGGGGTGGAGAGACTTGGGGGCTTTGATTGGGGATGCGAGTAGGGAAGAGTAGTCCGGCTGGAGGAGGGGGTGGAGTTGGTCAGCTGCGGCGAAGGTCTGGGCGATAGCGGCTTGCTGCTCGGCAGACATGTGACTGGACCAGTAGTGGTGCGTTTTGGCGACAGTGACGATGACGCTTTTGACTTCTTTTGCCGTCGTGTAGTGTGGGCTTGTCGGAAGTGAGAGAGAGTCGCCTTTGAGTTGAACAGCGACGTTTTCCATCGTGATGGCGCGGGCGAGCCAGCCGGCCATGGTGTTGTCCTTGGTATTCACTCTGAGCCAGCCCGGTTTGTCACTTGGTTCGGCCTCAAGGCCGGTCGCCATTTGGATGCCGCGGACGATTTCTCCGGAGTTCTCGTTCGGTTGTTCTGGATTGGGTTGGAGAAGCTTGCCTTTATGGGGCGGCCCGCCTGCCATGGCGAGGTCGCAAAAGGAATTCCAGATCTGGTTCCAGGCGACGCGGCCCTGTTCGTCGTATTTGAGCCCTGCCGAGCCCATGGGGTTGGGGCGGATGTCTTCCATGCAGTCGTGGTAAGTCTCAGGCAGGATGACCTTCAGTCGCGCGGTGAGGGACTCGAGGGCGACGGCGTCTTCAGGGGAACGGGGCACTGATCCCATGGTAACGACGGTGCGCGCAGGCGGACGGCCCCCAGGGCAGATCACTCGTAACGCAATACTTCAATTGGATTGACTTTTGTGGCGCGGCGGGTGGGCCAGTAGCTGGCGAGGAGGGCGACGCCGATGAGGGCGGAGACGGCCAGGGCGAAGGTGATGGGGTCGGTCGCTTTCATGCCGTAGAGTTGGGATTCCAAATACTTCGATAGACCGATGGCGGCGGGGACGCCGACGAGGATGCCGCCGAGAATGAGGAAGGCGATCTCGCCCAGGACGAGGCCTACCACGGTACGGCCCGCTGCCCCGAGGGCGATGCGGATGCCGATTTCCTTTTGGCGCTTGGCGACGCTGAGCGCCAGCACGCCGTAGAGGCCAATGGCGGCGAGGATGGTGGCGATGACGCCGAAGATGGTGGCCAGGAAACTGAGCATGCGTTCCGTGGAGAGGATCGTATCGACCTGGTCTTCAAAGCTGCGCATTGCGTAGATGGGGAGTTGGGCGTCCATGGATTTGACGGTGGCGCGTACCTGGGGGAAGAAGCTGGCTTCGTCCGCGGTGGTGCGGACGTAGGCGACGACGCTGGGAGTGTAGGCGAGTTGGTAGTAGGGCACGAGGACCTGGTAGGGGACTTCGTCGCGGAGGTTCATGTACTTGGCGTCCGAAAAGACGCCGACGATTTCGATGGTGGTGGGGGTGCCAGGGTCGCCACCGAGGCCGATGTGATAGCCGACGGGGTTGCGGCCGGCGAAGAATTTGTCGGCGAACTTCTTGTTGATCAGGCAGACGCGGTAGGGAATGTAGCGTACGTTGGGGTCGGGCTTTTCGGGGTAGACCTCGGTGTGGGCGTCGGAATCGCGGAAGTCGCGGCCAGAGAGGATTTTCATTCCCATGGCTTCGACGTAGCCAGGAGTGACGGCATCGAAGTAGGGGCCGGGCATTTGACCTGCTTCGTGTTTGAATCCTTCGACGGTGACGGTCATGTCCCACTCGTTGCCGGACATTTTGGCGATGGTGGCGACGCCGGCTTTGGTGACGCCGGGCATGGATTCGAGGCGCTGCTTGAGGTCGCGGGAGAAGTTCTTGATTTTGGTGACGTCGTAGCCGAGCATGCCGGGCTCGGCTTGGAAGGTGACTAAGCGGGTGAGTTGGAGGCCGGTGTCGGCGAGCTTGAGATTTTGGAGAGTGCGGACGAAGAGGCCAGCGGCGATCAGCAGGAGGATCGAGAGCGAGACCTGGACGCCGACGAGGGTTTTGCGGATCCAGGCGCGACCGCCAGCGGACATGCCGCGGCCTTCTTCTTTGAGGGCGGGGGCGGCGTCCGTATTGGCGACGCCGAAAGCGGGGAAGAGTCCGAAGAGGATGCCCGTGCAACAGGCGACGCCGAAGGTGAAGCCGAGTACGCGGAGGTCGAGGCCGGCCGAGACGCGGTAGGGCGTGGTGGAAGGCGGCATGAAGCTGATGAGGAGGGAATTGAGGCCGACGGCGAGGAGTAGGCCCAGCGCGCCGCCGAGGCAGCTGAGCAGCACGCTTTCGACAAGGAGTGGCCGCATGAGGCGCCAGCGGCTGGCGCCGAGGGCGACGCGGACGGCGAACTCCTTGCGGCGCGCGGAGGCGCGGGCGATCAACAGGTTCGCGACGTTGGTGCAGGCGATCAAGAGGACGAGGCCGACGATGCCCATGAGGATCCAGAGCGGCTGGGCGACTTGGCGGCGGAGGCCGGAGTAGCCGTTGGCGGCTTGTTCCAGGTGGATGGTGCCTTTGAGGAATTGTTGTTTCGAGTAATCGCTGGCGCGCGCGAAGGCGGCGTCCTTGACCTCCTCGGCGCGGAGGGCGCGGAACTGGGTGAGGAGTTGGGCTTGGGCGGTTTCGAGGGAGATGCCGGGTTTAAGGCGGGCGAAGACTTGGACCCAGCGGGAGCGGCGGTCTTCGTAGGCGTCCCAACTGGGCGTCATTTGGGGCTTCATGGCGATGGGCACGCGGAGGGCGACGGTGCGGGTGGGATCGAGGCCGAAGAACTCGGGGGCGGAGACGCCGATGACGGTGAGTTTGTGGTTGTTGACGAGGATTTCCTGGTTGAGGATGTTGGAGTCGGAAGAGAAACGGGTTTTCCAATAGTCGTAGCTGAGGACGGCGAGGGGGTGGGCGGATTTGGTTTTGTCGTCGGTGGGGGTGAAGACGCGGCCGATGTGAGCCTTGACGCCGAGGACGTTGAAGTAATTGCCGGAGACGAGTTCGCCTTGGGTGCGCTCGGCGGAACCGTTGAAGGTAATGGTGACGCCGATTTCGCGGCGGGCGATGACTCCTTCGAAAACGGGCGATTGGTCGCGGAAGTCCTTGTACATCGGATAGGAATGCATGCGGGGGCCGGAGTTGGAGCCGTAGTGACTGCCTTGTTGGTAAAGCTGAACGAGTTCGCCGGGGCGCTGGATGGGGAGGGGTTGGAGGATGACTTGATCGATGAGGGAGAAGATGGCGGTGTTAGCTCCGATGCCAAGGGCGAGGGAGAGGATGGCGACGGCGCTGAAGAGAGGAGAGGCGAGGAAGCTGCGGAGGGCGGAGCGGATTTCGTCGAGAACGCCAGTGAAGAGGCCGGGCATGTCTCCAGTACGGGTGTGGGCGGAGGGCGTTGCGTGGAAAGTTGAAATATGAGTGGGCGGAAGCGGCGCGGTGCGAAGGGCGCTTTATTAGGTCAACTACTGATCGCTTGGTTACGAGTTGGGGCCGGGCGGGGCGGAGCGATTTGTATTCGAAGCTGGACGGAGAGGCGGCGAGGAAGGCGCCGGGGGAGGCTCGTAAATCATTTCTGGTCAATGATTTGTAGGTTTTTATGCCATCCGGGCAAAAACGGACGATGCGGAGGAGAAGCCTCAAGCGACCAAAATCGGCATTAATCATCACGCTTTCATTAAATTTTTCTATAAGATAAGCGGGCCAACCGGGCTGGACAGGCTTTAGCCTATTTGGTACACCGAAAAGATACGATTCGTGTCACACGAATGACACGGCCCAGGGAAAGGGGTGTATTTCAATGCACAAAAAGTCAGCAGGCGTACTGCTTGCGCTGTCTTTATTTGTCATGTCCTCTCTCGCTCAGCAATTTACGCAACTGAGCGGAACAATAACCGATCCGTCCGGCGCGGTGGTGCCGAATGCGGATGTAAAGATTGAGAATACTCAGACTGGTGCATCGCGTGAAGCGAAGACGGACTCTCTCGGCGCCTATCGCATTCCGCAGGTGCAGCCGGGTAACTATAAGCTGACGGCGAAAGCTGCCGGCTTTAACGATGTCCTGATTGGGGCGCTGGTTTTGGAAGTCGGCCGTCCCGCGACTCAAAACATTGTTTTCGAAAAAGTGGGTGCAACTTCCACCGTGATATCGGTCAGTGCAGAGGGAACTCAGCTCAATACAACCGATGCCAGCGTTGGCAACGTTATCAACAACACCGCCATTCTGGAATTGCCGTCCTTTGCGCGGAATCTGGCAGGACTCTTGGCGTTTCAACCTGGCGTGACTTCGATCCCGGGTGGCGGCGATCGTAGCGGCGCGGTAAACGGTGGCAAGAGCGATCAAGGGAACGTCACGTTGGATGGCATGGACGTCAACCAACAAAGTGGCCGTGCAGCATTCACTTCGGTGATCCGTTCTACGTTGGATTCGACACAGGAATTCCGGTCGACTACGTCCGGTGCGACGGCTGAATTTGGGCGATCCTCTGGTGCGCAGGTGCAGCTTGTGACGCGGTCCGGGTCGAACGAAACGCACGGCGCGGTCTATTGGTACCACCGGAACACGGTTACCGCAGCAAATAGCTTTTTCAATAATTTGTCCGGTGTAAAGCGCCCTCCGCTGCTCATCAACATTCCCGGCGGCCGTTTGGGCGGGAAGATCATTCCGAACAAGTTGTTCTATTTTGTGAATTTTGAAACTCGACGGGACGCTTCAGCGGCAAACCAACTGCGGACGGTGCCGAGTGACCTGATGAAGCAGGGCATCATTCAATATACAAACACCGCTGGACAGCGGACGCAGATTGGGCCCGCGGGATTCCGTGCCCTCGATCCAGCCGGTATTGGCGTGAGCCAAGCGGCGTTGCAGCTTTTGCAGAGCTTCCCGGCGGCGAATGACTTCACGGCTGGCGATGGCATCAATCGCCAGGGTTACCGCTTTGCGGCTCCGTTAGCATCCCGGCAGAACACTTATATTTCGCGCTTCGATTACACGATGAACGACAAGAACACGTTCTTTCTGCGTGGCAATCTACAAAACGATAGCGATTTGAGCGCGCCGCAGTTTCCGGGAGATCCTCCCGCAGCGGCCAACCTGGAAAACACGAAGGGCATTGCCACGGGATGGACTGCCGTGCTGAGCCCCAGCCTAGTGAGCACCTTTAACTACGGTCTAACGAGGCAGAGTTTTGAATCCACGGGCCAAGTAACGGCGCCTTACGTAACGTTCCGAGATCTGAGCCCTCGCTTCGCGACCACGACTGCATCCGGACGTGCGATCCCCGTTCATCAATTCCGCGAGGACTTGGCATGGACGAAGGGGCGCCATGATTTGCGATTCGGCGCGGTGGCGCGTTTCATTTCGAATCGAAGCTTTAACAACAACCAATCCTTCTCCACGGGCATCACGAACGCGAGCTGGCTACGGGGCGTGGGTAACGACATTGCCCCTGCCGATTTGCTGCCGGCCGAGTTGAATCAGTATGCAACTGCGGCCGCCGCAGTGATGGGGCTGGTAACGCAAGTAACCAGCGTTTACAACTTTAATCTGTCCGGGAGTGTGTTGCCGCAAGGTACTTTGATTCGACGTAACTTCAAGAATGAAGAATATGAGTGGTACGTGCAGGACGCCTGGAAGGTCAAGCGGAATATGACATTGACCTTCGGTCTTCGACATTCGCTTATGCCCGCTCCGTATGAGGCGGACGGCATTCAGCTCTCCACGAATCAACCGCTCGGCACATGGTTCAACACTCGCCAAGGTTTGGCCGACCAAGGCCGGAGCCAGAGGGAAGCAGGATCTATTTCCTACATCTTGGCCAACGGCCCTGGTGGACGAGAGATCTACCCCTATCACAAGGGAAATTTCGCACCTCGTGCCGCTTTCGCGTGGTCTCCCGACGCGACTTCCAAAGTCGGTAAGTTCCTGTTCGGCGGCCCCGGCAAGACCTCCATTCGCGCTGGGTGGGGCATGTACTACGACCTAATTGGTCAGCCGTTGGCTTCCACTTATGAAGCGAACGCCTTTGGTTTCCGTCAATCGATCAACAATCCCTCCGGTCAATTGACGACCGCCTTGGCTCCTCGGTTTACGGGATTCTTTAACCTGCCTAGTTCGCTGCTTCGTCCCGTACCTATTGCAGGATTCCCGGCGACGCCGCCGAATGCCTTCGCCATCACGGCGACCATCGACGACAACTTGTCCATGCCATACGTCATGCGTCAAAACTTCTCGATTGGGCGTGAGTTTAAGGACGGCTTGTTTATTGAAGTCGGTTACATCGGATCCGGTTCGCGCAAGAGTTTGGTGAATCGTGACCTGGCCATGCCGACGAATTTGCGGGATCCCGCAAGTGGACAGGACTACTTCACTGCGGCAACCCAAATGGTGTTGCACCGCCGTGCTGGCGGCAACGCCTCCAATATCGCGCCGATTCCGTTTTTCGAGAACATGTACTCGACTTTCGCAACTGGTGGCCTGACGGCTACGCAAGGCGTATTCCAAAATGTGTTTCGTTTCTACAACGTGAACGACTTTGTGAGCGTGTTGGCGGACATCGATCATTTCTGCGACCCCAGATGCGGCAGACTCGGCGCCAATGCACAGTTTAATCCGCAGTTCAGCGCACTATCCGGCTGGAGTTCGGTGGGCGGCGGTTCTTATCATGCATTGCAGCTCACAGTTCGCAAGCGTATGAGCAACCTGACCGCGGATTTCAACTATACGATCGGCCGCTCGGTGGACATGGGCTCCCGAGCCGAGAACGCCGGCACCTACTCCGGCTTCTGGCAGAACCCCTACAACCCCAGCCAGAGCCGCGCGATTTCCGATTACGATCAACGGCACATCTGGAATGCTTTCGTGGTCTACAATCTGCCATTTGGTAAGGGCCAGAAGTTTGGTTCCGGGGTCAACGGCTTCGTTGATTCCTTGATCGGCGGCTGGAACATTTCACCGACATGGCAAATGGCAACGGAATTGCCGACCAGCGTTGGGCAGACGGGCGTTTGGCCGACAAACTGGAATTTGAATAGCCGCGCGGTGCCGAAGGTCGGTACGCCGGCTCCGGTTCCAACCAAGACGAAGACGATGGGACCGCCGAACATGTTCACGGACCCGGCGGCCGCTCGCAACTACTTCGAGTACGCCTTGCCGGGTGAAGCGGGCCCCCGCAACGTTCTGCGCCAAGACGGAACGTTCAACATCAATTTGGCAATTGCCAAGCGGATCAAAATGCCGTTTGCCGAAAGCCACAGCATTCAGATCCGGGCGGAAGCGTACAACCTCACCAATGCTGTTCGCTTCATCGACCCCAATATCAACATGACCGCTCCAGCGACTTTCGGCCGTTATCAAACGCAAGCCAACTCGCCGCGGCAAATGCAGTTCGCTTTCCGCTACGATTTCTAATCCGGCGGCAGTGTGACAAGATCGACGGGCGGGCCTTCGGGTCCGCCCGTTTTGCATTCAGTTGGGACCAAATGTGATGGGATGCGGCTGAAAGGGTAGGTCCGTCCCCGATCCGTAGCCGTTCGGCATTCGGCTTGTTACACCACCTGTAAAGGGGTACTAACAAGATGACGCGCAGTATTGCCATTTACTTTTCCGTCTTATTCAGTTTTTCCGCTTGGGCGCAGCAGTTTACGCAATTGAGCGGTACGGTGAGCGATCCGTCGGGGGCGCTGGTACCGAATGCGACAGTGCGGATCGAAGATGTTTTGAAGGGTCTTTCGAGAGAGACGAAGTCCGACGCGGAGGGCATTTATCGTTTTCCGCAAGTGCAGCCAGGCAGTTATAAATTGACGGCGCAGGCGGCGGGGTTTAACGATTTGGTGATCGGCGCTTTGACGCTGGAAGTGGGGCGACCGGCCACGCAGAATTTGATGTTCGAGCGGGTGGGGCAGGTTTCGACAACATTGTCGGTGAGCGCTGAGTCGACGCAGGTGAACACGACGGACGCCTCGGTTGGGAACGTGATCAATAGTAAGGCGATTCTGGAATTGCCTTCGTTTGCGCGGAATTTAACGCAGCTTCTCGCGTTTCAGCCTGGGGTGTCCTTCATCGAGAACGTCAACGTTCGCGACGACCGCAGCGGCGCCGTGAATGGCGGGAAGAGCGATCAGGCCAATATCACTCTAGATGGCATGGACGTCAACAGCCAGGCGACACGTGCGGCTTACTTCGCCGTCCTGCGTCCAACGATCGATTCCACGCAGGAATTCCGGACGACGACTTCGGGGGCCACGGCTGAGTTTGGGCGGTCTTCGGGAGCGCAGATCCAATTGGTGACACGAAGCGGGAGCAATGAGTTTCATGGCGCGGCCTATTGGTATCACCGAAACACCGTAACGGCGGCCAATAGCTTCTTCAATAACGCCTCCGCAGTGAATCGTCCTGCGCTGCTGATCAATATTCCGGGTGGACGATTGGGCGGACCCATCATCAAGAACAAGCTTTTCTTCTTCGCCAATTTTGAGACGCGGCGAGACGCTTCGGCGGAGAATGTGCTGCGTGTGGTGCCGAGCGATTTGATGCGGCAGGGAATCATCCAGTACACGGATACGAGCCGCCGCGTCCGCCAAATTGGACCTGCGGCCTTGAGGGCCTTGGACCCGGCTGGCATCGGCGTGAGCGAGGCGGTGTTGCGCTTGTTCCGGGAGACGTATCCCGTGGCGAACGATTTCAGCGCGGGCGACGGTTTGAATCGTGTTGGGTATCGATTTAGCGCGCCGATTAACTCCCGGCAGAACACTTACATTACGCGATGGGATTACACGCCCAACGCGAAGCATACATTTTTCTTACGAGGAAATCTGCAGAACGATACCGAGAACGACGCGCCGCAGTTCCTGGGGCAAGCGCCCGCCAGCGTGTTCCTGGAAAACGCGAAGGGATTCGCTATCGGGCATACGGCGGTTCTGAGTCCCAATTTGATCAGCACATTCAACTATGGGCTTACGAGACGCAGCAATGAGCGCACCGGTCAGCTTACTGCGCCGTTCGTGACATTCCGCTTCATCGACGATCCCTTTGCCACCTCAACACTGGGAGGCCGTATGATTCCGGTGCATCAGATCCGGCAGGATTTCGCATGGACCAAGGGCAAGCATGACGTTCGGATTGGGGGAACGCTGCGTTGGATCGACAACAAGAGCTTCAACAACACGAATTCGTTTACGTTTGGGACGACGAATATCAATTGGTTGCGGGGTGTGGGAGAGGAGTTGCTGCCGACGGACATCCTGGCCTCGGATGCCCAGCAGTATGGCATCGCCGCTTCGATCGCCATGGGTTTGGTGAGTGAGGTGACCAGTACCTACAACTTCGATTTGAGCGGGAGCGCGTTGGCACAGGGGGCCTTGATCCGGCGCAATTTCAAGAACGAAGAATACGAGTGGTACATCAACGATTCCTGGAAGCTAAAGCGGAATTTGACCTTGAACATTGGGCTGCGGCATTCTTTGATGCCCGCGCCGTATGAAGCGGAGGGGTATCAGTTGTCCACGAATCAGGAGTTGGGCGCTTGGTTTGACAAGCGGCAAGGGTTGGCGGATGCTGGCCGAAGCCAAGCGGAAGCCGGCCGGATCTCGTATGTGTTGGCTTCGAGCGCCCAGGGGCGCCCAATTTATCCCTTCCGGAAGAAGAACCTGGCTCCACGGGTCGCGCTGGCCTATTCACCCGATGCGGATAACAAACTGAGCCGGTTCCTGTTTGGAGGACCCGGGCGGACGAGCATCCGGGCGGGTTGGGGCATGTTCTACGATCTCATTGGGCAGCCATTGGCGGGCACATATGAGAACAACGCATTCGGGTTCCGGCAGCAGTTTACGAACCCCGCGAATCAGCAAACGGTTTTGAATGTGCCGCGCTACACGGGATTCTATGGAGTGCCAGCGTCGCTCGTGCGCCCCGCGCCGCGCGGGTCCTTCCCCGCGACTCCGGACTCGGACTTCAACATAACCGGCACCATCGACGACAGGCTGCAGATGCCATATGTGATGCGTCAGAACTTCTCGGTGGGCCGCGAATTCAAGGATGGTTTGTTTATCGAAGTGGGCTACGTGGGGTCGCTTTCCCGCAAGAGCTTGTTGCAGCGCGACTTGGCCTTCCCGACGAACCTAACAGATCCCAAGAGTAGCCAGGATTATTTCAACGCAGCGGGGCAAATGGTTCTGCACCGGCGGGCCGGCGGCAACGCGACGAATATCGCGCCCATTCCTTTCTTTGAGAACATGTACGGGACCTACGCGGGCGGCGGGCGTTCCGCAACGCAGAACATCTTCCAGCAGGTCTACCGTTTCTACAACCAGAACGACTTCCTGTCGGCGCTGAGCGATATCGACCACTTCTGCTCTCCGCTGTGTGGATCCTTGGGGCCGAACGCTCAATTCAACGATCAGTTCTCCGCGCTGACAGCCTTGAGCTCCGTCGGCAATGGTTCGTATCATTCGATGCAGGCAACAGTACGCAAGCGGTGGCAATCGGTCACGGCCGATTTCAACTGGACTTGGTCTAAGTCCATCGACATGGCTTCACGCGCGGAAGACCAAGGAAACTTCACGGGCTTCTTGATCAATCCTT
>VFQP010005295.1_pt1 | contig 11386 bp, 12 predicted proteins | sample 3512351 | NCBI WGS metagenome assembly VFQP01 (sample SAMN10412372, study PRJNA504923) | tailings metagenome | isolation source: Relicate 1 Philex TSF1 revegetated site | place: Philippines: Tuba, Benguet | collected 2017-08-29
CGGGAGAATGCTTGCACTGATCAGTGCGCTCACCCATCGGGCTTTCACCTGAAAGTCCGGGATTGGGAGCCCCAGGCGGGCTCATGCGGCTCTGTCTTGGAAGCGGTGCAAAATCAAATTGAAGCATCGATCCAGGGACCAGTCTCCAGGCCCACTGACGGCAAGGATGAGAAAGCCGCCCGCGATCGCGAGATCCTTCTGGAAATGCAGGAGCTGATTGCGATCGCCGAATTGCCAGTGAAAGAGCACGGCAGTGAGCACGCAGAAGATTGCAAAGAGCGACGCCATCGGTCGCGTGAATGCACCGAGGGCAATCAGCAGTCCGCCACCAAGCTCGAGCGCAATGACCGCGGGCAGGAGCAGCCCAGGCACGCCGAACTTCTGCATGTAAGCCGCGGCGCCGCTGAAGTTGCCGATGAGAGTCCAGCCTTCATGCACGAAGATGAAGGCGAGCAGCAGCCGCCCCGCGAGCAGGCCAGCTGCCGCAAACCTTCCCTCGACCGGCTGGAGCGCATCCATCACTTCGTCCCGAGCGCCGCCGAGGCGAGCGCCTTCTCGAGGTCCTCACGCTCCTCGCAACCCTGCGGACAAAGTTTCGTCAGGACGGCGAGCTGCTCGCGCGCCTTCGGCAGATCGCCAGTTTCGACATAGAGCTCGCCGAGGTACTCGTGCGCGCCCTTGTGATTGGCGTCGAAATCAAGTGCCTTCTTGTAGAAGGTCAGCGCCGTCTCGTAGTCGCCGGTCTTGCGCAGGCTGAAACCCATGAGGCTATAAACATCGGCGTGCGCGTGCGTGTCCGCGAGGGTCTTGAGCTCCGCGAGCGCAGACCGATAGTCTTTCGCCTTGATCTTGGCGCGCACCGAGTTCAGATCCGGCGCATCGGGCGACGTGATCGTGTCGACGGCGCGTGCGACGGGTGATCCGAGGATGGTGAGCGCCAGCACAGCGGCAAGGCTTGCGGCTACAGGTGCTGCCAGCCAACCATGGTGTCGAAGAGAGCGCATGGGACAATCCTTTCTCCGGCATTTCTGCGGCGTATCTTGCTGCTGAGCTGACACTCACACACTGGCGGGTGTGAACGCGTAGACCGACCCGTCCTTGACGAAGGTGCCCGCGCCTGGGAACGGGAAGTGCGCGCCGCAGATTGCGATGCCGTCGGCGATCACGCGGTCGATCAGTTTGCGCCGCGTCTCGACTGCGAGCGGCCCATCCTGATCGTAGGCCCCCTGCCATTCAGGATGCGGGGCCAGCAGCGCCGGCACGTAGGCCATATCGTTGGAGATCATGAGCTGCTGATTGCCAGAGGACACGAGGAACGCCGCATGGCCGGGCGTATGTCCCGCTGCATTGACGAGTTGGATGCCGGGTGCGACCTCCTTCTCGCCCTCCACGAGGCTGAAATTCTTCCAGCCCGGGAAGACAGCGTTGATACGCTGGCCAAGCGCCCTGCGTGCCTCCGGTAGTTTTTCCACACGGCCTGGCTCGGTCCACCACTTGTACTCGGCTGCGCTCACGATCAGCTCCGCGTTCGGGTAGGCGGGCGCGTTGGTCCCCTTTTCCATCAGCCCCGAGATGTGATCAGGGTGGAAGTGCGAGATCAGGATGGTGCTGATTTTGGCTGGGTCGATGCCGGCTGCCGCCATGTTGCCGGGCAGGCTTACTGCTGTCGGCTGCCATTGGCCGACGCCAGATCCCGCATCCACCATGATGAGCCTGTCGCCGACCTTCAGGACGATCACGGTCAGAGGAATAGGCATGTACTCGGTGGTCATGCCGGCCGCGGCCAGCGCTGCTTTGGTCTCCTCGATGCTCGCGTTCTTGAGGAACGCCGGATCGTGCGGCTTTTTCCAAATGCCGTCATAGAGGGCAGTGACCTCCACCGAACCCACCTTGTACCTATAGACCCCCTTGCCGGCGTCGGGCGCCGCCTGGGCCCACGCCGGCTCGACGAGAGCAAGGCGGGAGCCGAAACCAAAAGCCGCGCCGAGTCCCGCCAGGACCATGGCGTCGCGGCGTGAAATGTACGTCATGAGCCCATTCCTTCCGTGTCTGACCGAGCGACAGCTGCTCGGCTAATGGCCTCCGCGAGGCCGCATACCCAGAAGGACTCACGTGCACCGGCGCTTAATCCCTGTCGCGCCCCGGTCGGCTCATCACATCAATGTCAGGGAATAGAACTCTGGCCCTGTGAGTATGGATCGGAAGGAGTGTGCGAGTACGCGCGGCCATGAGCCAGCTATCCAGATTCGAGCGGTTGACGCGGCCCCACATGGACGCCGCATTCAACCTTGCGTTTTGGCTCGTGCGGAGCGTGCCCGACGCTGAAGATGTCGTGCAGGAAGCCTACATGCGCGCGTTCCGCGCGTTCGAGGGCTTCACAGGCACCGATGCAAAACCCTGGCTGCTGGCCATCGTGCGCAATGTCGCTTACCGCTGGCTCAGCAATCGGCGCCGGTCTGCGAATGTCATTTCGCTGGATGAAGTATTTGGCGGCCACGGCGAGGAGCACGCGGTGGCCCAGATCGCCTCCCAGGATCCAACGCCCGAGGCGCATCTGATCGGCGAGGTCGACTGCAACCTCGTCCGAAAGGCTCTGTCGGAGCTGCCCCCTATCTTTCGCGAGATCGTCGTACTTCGAGAGATCGAAGGCCTTGCCTATCGAGACATATCGCGCGTGACGGGCGCGCCGATCGGTACCGTCATGTCGCGCCTCGCGCGCGGCCGCAAGGAGCTGCGCAAGACGCTGTGCAGACTGATGGAAGAGGATGAGCGCAATGCGCTGTGACCGAGCCGCCGAGCTGGTGAGCGCCTATGTCGACCGGGAGCTCAGAGGCGATGACCACGCCTCGGTAGCCGCCCATATCGAGGCGTGTGACGTCTGCCGGGAGCTGGTGGACGAAACTACGCGCGCGAGCGAGGCCGTTCGCGCACTGGGGCGAGAACCATCCCCGGCAGCGCTGGCTTCGCGAATATACGCCAACCTCGCCAATTCGGCGGGAGAACACGACGCCCGAAAGGGTGTCCTACCTTGGCGCGTCCCATCCAACGTCTGGCGCAATGCCGCAGCGCTTGCAGCGTGCTGCGTGCTCTCGGTCCTCGTGACGTGGTGGGTGGTGAGCGCAACGGGACAAGTGGATCAGATGGAGCAGCAGATCGTGACAGCGCATGTGCGCTCACTGATCCAGGACAGTCCCATCCAGGTCGCCTCTTCCGATAGTCATACCGTCAAGCCCTGGTTCGCGGGGCGGGTCGACTTTGCCCCAGAGGTGCGAGACCTGACGGCAGATGGCTTTCCGCTTCTGGGAGGGCGACTCGACTACGTGAATGGGCGCCGCGTTGGTGCCCTCGTCTATCGCCGCCGCCTGCATACTGTGAACGTGTTCATGTGGCGTGCGCAGGGGAACGAGGACATCGCGCCGACAGCCGCGACGAAGAACGGCTTCAACCTGCTGACCTGGACCCGGGGCGGTGTCACGTATTGGGCGGTCTCGGATGTCGACGCCACCGAGCTCAAGCATCTTCAGATCTTGCTTTGAAGCATTCAGCTATCGGTGAGCACCCGCAGATGCGGCTCCGTTGAGCCGCGACGCGCCTCTGCACGACTGGGCGCAGGCCGTGTCCGTCATTGGGTGCAATCCCCGCTCTTCACTACCCAATATCCCGGATAGCGCGCGAATAAATCACGTTGCAATTCTAGCCGATGCTGTCTGAGGAAGCTTACGACCAGCCTTCTCTCGAAGACACGTGGCCACGAACACCTGCCGTTCAGAGATCGGACAGCAATCGTCGCCCCACAGATTGAAGCTCAAATAGAATAGAGAGGAGAGTATGATGGCGAAGGTGCTGATATATGCTGCCGCGACTGCAATAGTGTCGGCCTCGGCACTTTTGGCCGGGTCCATGGCGGCCGAAGCTCAATGCCGCGACTGCCCACGGCCAGGTACGACCACCAGCTATTCAACCAAAACCACGAGGCCGGTTACGCAAAGTACGCGCTATCGGGACGTCAACAATACGCGATACGTCACGCATACGCGCCGCGTCGTGAACGTTACTCGGGTGCAGCCCGTCAACCGCGTGAACGTGGTCACGCGAATTCGCTATCAGAACCGGATCGTCAATAAGCGGGAGAATGTCGCTCGCACCCGGACGCTCCCGGCGCAAACCGTTACGACGGGTCGGACCCAAGTTGTCAGTCAAGGCACCGGCAGCGATCGCACGCAGACCGTGTATCGCTACAATACCGTTCAACGGGTCAACAACGTCACGCGCTATCGTGACGTCAATCGCGTGAACTATGTGACCCAGCTCCACCGGCACATCACGACGACGGAGGTTCGTCCCATTAATCGAGTGAACGTCGTCACGCGCGTCCATAATCGCGTTGTGGTCCGCAATCGCGTCGAGAATGTTGCGCGGACCCAGATGCTTCCAGCTCGAACCATCACGACGGCCCGCACCGTGAATATGGGTTGCCGTTGCTAGAGATCGCGGCGAAAGCAATTGCCTGCTAGGGCCGGTTTCCGCTGGAAACCGGCCCTGTTCGTGGCCGCTCGATGGCCGTGTTTGAGCTGATTTCGCGCAATACGAGATTCAATCCAATCATTACCAAATGTTAAGGGCGGACGCCTGAGCAAGATCTTAGCCCTTTATTTCCAGTAACATCTGCAGCCTCACCAGCGGGCCGCCTATTTCGCGCCCCTATTTGGCCGATGCAGGGCCACCCTGACGACAAACTGACAAAAGCAATTCCCGCCCTTGCACGGGTAAACAAGCAAGGGGGAAGTTGTAATGCGTGTTTTACGGGGAAGAGAAATCCTTCTCGGATTCGTAATGGCGGCCGCTGTGATGACTCCGGCCGATGCAATGGAAAACAAGAGTGGGAAAAGCGGGAGTTGTCAGGCTCAAGCTTTGCGCGATCTCGAGCGACTGTCGCCGAGGGGCTTTGCCGTCTATAAGGCAATCGACGACAAGAAGTTCTTCGCGAGGTGGATTTCGTGCGGCGGCCCTCAGCGCGACTTGGCGACTGCCGTGCACGAGTCCGTGCACTATGTGAGCGTCAAAAGGAATGGCTATTTCCTGGTCGACGGGCGTGTGATCCCTCGTCCACCGCGGCTCGATAAGCTCGCAGCGCCGAGGCAGATCGCGGGCGCCTTCCGCAACGACACGTACGTTCAGACCTATCTTCGTCCTGGCGCTGCCACTTCGGCTGTCGACCTGACGTACCTGCTCGACGAGCTCAATGCCTACACTCACGATCTCAACGTATCGGTGAACCTCGTCTCGTTGAGCAAACCGAGCGATGGCAACATTTCCAATCGCGATGGCCTCGGCGCTCTCATGTCTTTCGTCATGAAGTACGCAGATACGGCCAAGAAATCGAACCCGGCGACGTGGAGCTCTCTGAAGTCTCCTCAAACGCAGCAAGTGGTTCGCACCCTCTGGGAACAGGCCGAGCAGGTGCTCGCATCCTCCTGCGGCATCCCTCGTTATGGCGTGAACGATCGCCATTACATCTCCTTCATCTGCAACAGCAGCAACGGGGATGCGCTCCGGGAGATTCTGGGGCGGCCGGCACTCTGTCCGCAATCGTGCCTGAGCACGAGTACGGCATCCCGCTAGTCGGCGGGGACGATCTCAAGTCCCCAACGGGGGGAAAAACGATCGTCCCGCCTTCCGTCATTTAGCCGGCTTCCCACGGAGCCCGACGCAATTCGGCACGCCATCCTCGATGGCCACGAGCCACGCGCGTCGCCGCCGGCCAATCAACCCAAACATCTTGAAGCGGCGCCGGACGGCGTGCGCATAACCACGGGGAATTCTCTCTATGAACAGGTCAACTAAACTGGCGACAAAGCGAGGATCGAGCGGCGGGAAACGCTCAATGGTTCTCGCCGGAATTGGACTACTCTCTGCAATCTGCGTGGCGAGCATTCCAACAGTTTCGTCAGCTTCAACGACGCAAAGTGCAGGGAAGGGGCCAATCAAGGGCACAGTGAAGGGACAAAGAAAGGGGAATGCGGCGATTTCCGCGGGCTTCACGCTGCCATTCACGAATGGGCGGATTACCAGCCGATTTCATCAAGGCAGATGGCATCCAGGCATCGATTTGGCGGCACCGACGGGCACCGCGATCGTCGCAACGACATCCGGGCAGAAGGTCACCTTTGCAGGGCGAAGGGGCGGTTACGGCAACGCAGTCATCACGCGCGATAAAAACGGCAGAACGCATCTCTATGCGCACTTGCACAGCATCTCTGTGAGGAGCGGACAAACTCTCAACCAGGGAAAGAAGCTCGGGACCGTGGGGAGCACGGGCTACTCGACCGGCCCGCATCTTCACTACGAGGTGTCGAATGCCGCAGGTACGCGCGTTGACCCGGCGCCGCTCCTGTTTCCGGCAACGGCGAGGATCAATCGTCCGCGGGGCTAGATGTGGTTGAAGCTCGGCCTGTAACGCAGGGCATTGTCATCCAGGGACGGCAGGACGAGCGTGGCATTTATCCGCGCTCGGCCTCCCCCCCCAAGACGACCATGGATTTGTGGCCATGAGCCGGGCTCATCGCGCAGTGGCTCGAGGGCGGACTCAAGTCGGAGGTTTCGGAGCAGCGTCTCACATTAGACTCTCCGCGCGTCATTCATTCCAGACTAGTCAGTATTTACGATTTTAGGGCGACCAGATTCTCTACCCACTTGTTCGTGGCACGCTTGAACCTCCCTGGGCTCGAGCTTCAGCGCTCACTTCTTATTCTCTCAGCCTCGCGCTCAAGGTCGCGATACTCGGGGATTGCGGCCTGCCCGCTACCAAGTTGGCGATTGAGTGGGCACTCCACGCCTACCGGCTAGACTTTACCGCCATCGCCGCTTTGACGCGTGGATGATGGCGCATTGACGCCCCCCCTGTCTCATCGTTCAGCCAGCAGCGGTCAATGACACCGCTCGCCCATGACCGATTTTCTAAGCATTTGAGGGGAGCGCCATGAGCATTAGAACACGCATGCTCTTTGACTTTGTCGCAGTCGCGGGAGTCGCAGCCGTCTTTGTCTACCTTCTGGTGCTCAACGGCACGTCGACGTCGGATCTCACAATATGGACGATTGTCCTGATCGGCGCGGCAATATCAAGCATAGCTGGCTTTGCCTTTGCAGCGGTCACTGGCGCGCTTCTCTTCCAGGCAACTGATGACAAGGTGTATGCGCTCCAAGTGATCCTGATCTCTTCTATTGCCCTTCAATCCTATTGTGTCTGGCAGCTCCGTAGGTCGATCGATCCCAGTCGACTCGTCGCGTATTTTGGCGGGGGATTGCTCACAGTTCTCCCAGGTATCTACCTCTTCCTTGTTACTCCCGTTGCGATCTACCTTCTCCTGCTTGGAACGTTCCTGGTCGGGTATTCCGCTTTCAATCTGAAGCGACTGCAACTGCGCCTCAAGAGCGACCACGTTGTGGGCCGCCTCATCGCCGGCGCGCTCGGAGGCATTACGGGTGCGACGGCCGGCTTTCCGGGAGCATTCGTTACAATTTGGTGCGGAGCCCATGGATGGGAGAAGGAACGTCAACGGGCCACCTACCAGCCCTTCATACTTGGGATGCAGTTGCTCACTCTCGTCGCGTTGGCGACGGTCGGAGCGGCGCCTCTCATGCGATTTGATGCTGTGAAATTCGCCGCCCCTGCACTGATAGGAGCTTACTTTGGCTGGCGGATGTTTGAATGCATGAATACAAACCACTTCAACGTCGCAGTCACCTATTTCCTGCTTCTCTCGGGCTTCGCGCTTTTCATGAAGGGGCTGCTGCTTTGACCGATGCACGCCGATTGCTATCGTCACATTCTGACTAGCATACTCAGCAGCTGCCTGGAGCGCACGATCGTCCGCCACGCACTCTCGCGTAGTGTCCGCCAGAGAACTGCGTCAGCGCCCACGCAAAATAACAAATACACGCAAATCGCGGTTAACCTTTCGGCGGCTCATTTGCCAGGCCGTCGCTTGCCAGCAACTCGGCGGCTACGTGCATCCGATCCTTGAGACGCGGAAAATACTCGATGATGCGTTCCTCGCTCCACGACACACCCGTCGCACCACCTGTTGCCCGTGCGAGCCGCCCCAGCGCGAGGTTCTCGGCGACCGACATCCCGGCAAAGAGGCCGCGCCCTGCGGTACGTACCCAATGCCGAGGCGCGCCACATCAGGCGCCGGCATGCCCGCAATTTCGCGCTCGCCCTGGTTCATCACCGTGACGCAATGCGACAGCCCCAGCACGCGATCAATATCGTGCTCGACGATCAGCACAGGCACATTGCGCGCGGCCGGATAAAGCAGAGCGATTCTGGTCGAGCGTCAGCCTGAGGCCAGTCCCGCATGTTTCATCTGATCGTCACCGTCTCCCCTTCGTGCGGCAACGGGGGATTACTCGCCGCCTTCAGGATGTGATTAGTCGAGCCTTTTGCAAGAATGTGCCCTCGTCATGAGCTTCGGTAAAAGGACGTATCAAGGTCAGCCGTTCCTCAATCGACGACGATCGCCACGCCGTCAGTGCAACGCCGACGGTGAGATCCTTTCGCCCGGCCTGCCACCACGACCGTGCCGCGTGGTAGATGTCTCTGACACTGGCGCCCGATTGGAACTAGGCTCCGGTTTCGGCATCCCGGATGTCTTCGAACTCCATGCCTTCGGAAACATCTATCCGGCTCGCATCGTCCGCCGTGGACAGCGCACACTCTTCATCGAATTCATCTGGCCGTCGGCCACCGGGCGGGGTGCGCAACCCCCGCGGCCGGCCTAAGGGCTCGAGGCACAAGCTGAGCGAGGCCTTCCTCAAGGCGGTGCTGGAAATCTGGGAGGAGTACGGTGCGGCCACTCTTAGAAAGCTCGCCGAGGATGTTTCACCCGTTTGGTGTCGCTGGAAATGGGTCAACCTCCCCCAGACTGCGACGCCGAGCCATTCATGCACAACGATGCCAACAGCGGCCGTGGTCGCCACAATCGCCAGCATATGAACGTCGTCTCCGGCGGCGATTGAGAGTAGGTGGCAGGCACCAAACACACGTGCGCACCGCATACGCAACCGCAAGCGGCGTTGCAATGGCAGTTGGACTGCATGAATGAATTCTTCTAAGTGCAATCCTGGGCGGACGCTCTGACGTCACTACTCGGGACCCGCCGCTCTCGAAGCCGGCAATCTCGCGAGCCGCTGCGACCTTGATCCAGACATGAGTGACCAACCGCGCCTCTGACTGCTCGGCATACCTGTCGCACATCCAGATCGGCCCGCGGTGGCAGCCTCACTGGGCAATGTTCGCATCGAAGAGCGCCACAACTCGCGCAAACGTCCGCTCGGCGGCCTCGCGGTCAAAGCACCATCGCTCTGGAAAGGTCCAGCCATGGGCCGCAGAATAGTGCTCGGTCACACCCCGCACGCCGCTTTCCACAATGGTGCGCTCGATGATGGCCTTGTGCGAGTCTGGACATGTCTCGTCGTGCTCAGCGAAGGCGAAGTATAGAGCGCCCGGCACATGCGGGATGTAGTGGTGGGGTGATGTCTCCCCTTCCCACACCAGTCGCCCACCGTGCAGGCTTGCAGCAGCTGCGATATCCTTCGGAAATGTAGCGGCGGCGGCGATCGCATGTCGCCCGCCCATGCAATGGCCGACTGTGCCGAAGCGGCATACGCCGAACCGCGGCGTAGCAATGGCGTGCGCAAGTAGAGCGCCGGTGTCAGCTAGCGTCATCTTCAGGGTAGTGGCGCTGTTGGCGTCATGCATCGCCGGATCCAGCGGCTCACTGGCGGAGGCAGGCACAGCGAAGCGGCGAACGGGAAGGCGGTAGTAGAGATCGGGCAGAAAAATGACGTAGCCCGCTTCGGCATATCGACGGCAGAGGCCGTCCAGCTCCGGACGCAGACCGAACGCGTCCATATAGAGAATGACGCCACCCTTGCGGCATTCTGATAGGGTTACGGGCTCGAACACCCTCACGGGCATGGTGCCGTCGAGCGTGATCACATCGATATGGCTTTCGGTCACGTAGCCTCCGATGCAGTTCGCGCCCGCCGTCAGCTCAGATCTCGCCAGCCTTCGTCGCCAGCCGCCGACTTGAAAGCCTCTTCGACCACAGCGGCGGAGATAATTGCATCGGCGAAAGAGCAGGCAACCAATGTCCCGCCGCGAATGGCCGCGAGGAAATTTTCTGTCGCCGCACCGGGATTAGGCTCCGCAGCAAGGCGCGCCACGGCTTCGCCGCGCCCTGTCTGTGCGATCATCTCCCAGCCGATCGGAGATCCGAACGGGCGGCGCAGCTCGATCAGCCCGCTGTCGCCGAAGATGCGGACCTCGTCCCACATGTGCCAACCCTCTTCGATGCACGACATGCGGCACTCGATCTCGCCGAAGCGCAAATCGATAAACCCGCCGCGATCGACGCGCGACGCATCGCCACCCCGCACGCGGGCCCGCAGGCCGGTCGGAGTCTGCTCGATGAGCCAGGGCACGATATCGGCCATGTGCGTCGCGCGCCCCGTGAACGGTCCGCCGCCCGCCAGCTCAGGCACCATGAACCATCCCTCGCCCTCGTAGCCGAGCTGCACCGTCTCGACATAGCGCACGGCGCCGATACCGCCGGCGCGGACGATCTCTCGCGCCCGGAGGCAGCCGCGATCGAAGCGGCGGTTGAAGGCAACGGCGTTGGCCAAGCCGCGCCGCTTCGCATCCTCCGCCAGCGCTCGCGCCTCGCTTTCCCGCATGACAAACGGCTTATCGCACAGCGCGTGCCAGCCCCGGTCGAGCGCAAAGGCCACATGATGGACGTGCAGCGCATGCGGCGTCGTGATGATGGCGATTGTCGTGCCTGGGAACGCCGGCAGAGCTTCCAGCGTGGCGACGAGCGGCGCGGACGCTCGCTCTGCGAGCTCGCGCACAGCCGCATCGGGGATCGGATCGAAGATTGCAGCCAGCCTTACTCCAGCATCGGCAAGCAGTGCAGGAACGTGGTAGTAGCGCGCGAACTTGCCGCAACCCAGCATCACGGCAGAGATGGTGTCGGCCTGCTGCATCGCGTGACTGCCTCCAGGAAATCGCGCCCCTCCTATGCGTCGGCGGTGTCGGCCCGCGCGAGCTCAGGCGAAGCATTGTCGCCGGCGTCGCGCAGCACGAAGTCCGCGCAGCGCTCGCCGATCAGGAACGAGGGCGCATTGGTGTTGGACGAGACCATAGTCGGCATGATGGAGGCGTCGGCGACGCGAAGCCCCTCGATGCCGCGTACCCGAAGCTGATGATCGACGACTGCCATGTCGTCGCTGCCCATCTTGCAGGTGCCGATCGGGTGATAGGAGGTGGCACCGAGCTTGGCGATGTGCGCGAGCAACGCCTCGTCCGACTGCGCCTCGGGTCC
>VFQP010005296.1_pt1 | contig 11383 bp, 11 predicted proteins | sample 3512351 | NCBI WGS metagenome assembly VFQP01 (sample SAMN10412372, study PRJNA504923) | tailings metagenome | isolation source: Relicate 1 Philex TSF1 revegetated site | place: Philippines: Tuba, Benguet | collected 2017-08-29
GCGAGTGCCTCTGCCAGGCTGCTCCCTCCCCCTGCTCGTGGGACGCCGCGGCGCTCCCTCGCTCGGCGTGCGAGCCCCCCGAGTGGCGCTCCTGCGGCCGCCCCTCAAACCTACCTCGAGTTTGGAGAGCGTGCCAATCTGGTCGGATATGTGCGTGAGCATGTTGCCCGACAGGTCGAGCTCCTTGAGCATCTGCATGTTGCCCACGTTGTCGTCCACGCGCGCCAGGTGGTTGCCAGACAGCTCGAGCACCATGAGCTGAGGCAGCCGCGTCACCTGCGCGCCAGACGCCGCGTGGGGCACAGCAGCGGCGCAGCGGCAGCCCTCAGCGCCCGCACGGTGGGGCCGTCCTGCTTCCACCCTCATGCCCTCTTAGAATTTTGGCTGCTGGTTGGCTGGGCTGCTGCTTGTTCCTGGGCTCCGCCCGTGTCCTGCGCGTCAAGGGCGCACCACGGCGGGGAGCCGCTTGAGCTGGTTGTACTTGACGCGCAGGATGCGCAGGTAGCGCAGCTCCTCCAGGTCCTCCGGCAGGTCGGTGAGGTTGTTGCTGCGGGTGGGCAGGCATGCGTCGCGACAGACATGCGTCGTGTGAGCGGATCGGTGCCCGCGGCGCGCGGCGGGGAGCCCCACACGCGCGTGCCTGGCCGCAGCCCGTCTGTGGCGCTTGCGGACATCAGCGCACGCGCTTGCTGGCCCCAGGCACACGCACCTGGAGAGCTCCAGCTCCGTGATGTGCGGGTTGAACTTCTTGACCATGTCCACGAAGCCCGCTGGCAGCTGCGTGAGCCCCGCATACCTGCAGCACGCGCACATGCACACCCACGCACGCCGCCTTGCTGCACCAGAGGAGGCCTCCATGGGGGAGGCGCGCCGCGTCTCCCTGCCCCTTCCCAAATCTTAGCATGTTGTGCGCGCCCCTGCTGGGCGCGAGTCGTCCCTTGCGCCGACGGCACGACCAGCAGCGACCGCTCTGCAATGCCGTGTGGGGTTCCGCGTTGCGAGGCCGCGCACCCGAGATTCAGGCGGTACGTGCGCCGAGCGTCCATGAGGCGCTCCTCCACCTGCTCGATGGGCAGCGTGCCCACCGGCATGAGGGACGCGCGCATCGCGTCCGAAATGAAGTTCGCCATCTCCTCCTAATAGGGGCGAGCAGCTCCGCTGCCTCTCCGGCTCTACTGGATGGGGGATCCCGTGCGCCTCGATGTCAGTGAGCGCGTGCCATCGTGGTTCGAGTCACTGCGCGTCCCCTCCTCGACGAGAAGAACCGAACGCTGAAGCAGGCAGGCGTGCAGGTGCTCCCCGCTCCTCGAAATGAGGGCTAAATGAGGGCTGACGTCCTCAGGATGACCGTGGCGCTCCAGGGCTGCAGCTTCCCAGCTCCCTCACATTTTCACAACTCCATTCACCGTCTCCTGCGCTTCTGCACGCGCATCTGTCCACCTGGACCGCCAGAGTGTGCGCAGCGCCGGCAGGACACACACACCAAGGCTGAGGAGCCAGCGCCACCATGGCTCCCGCAGAGTGAGTGGCTTGTGGATTGCCAGTGAGCGTGCCAGTGAGGACAGCAGCTTGCGCGAGCTCAGGGGCTGCAGGGCGCACGAAGTGCGGGCCAGCAGCGCGCACCGATTGGGGCGCAGAGCCGTCGAGGGGCGCATCGACACCACCTTCAGCGCTTTCCGCAGCACCCCAGGGGTGTGTGCTGCTCGATTCGCGCGTTCAACGCGAGGTACGGCATCTTGACCATCAAGATGCCCTCCCCGCGCCGAACGCAGGCGCTTCGACCCGCGAGTGCACTCGAGCGTGCTGCTGAACTACAACGAGAAGCTCCCGGGCAAGTCCCTGCTCATCAAGTGAGGAGGGGGCCTTCGAGCGGCAAGCAGGGCTCGGCAGGGAAGCAACACGAGCAGCGCGGCGAATCCAGCTCTGTGCGATTTGGGCACGTGCAATGTGCAATGTGCAGGAGCGCCGAGCTGCCGGTCAAGACGTTTGTGGTCGGCCCGCACGTCAGCGCAGGCAAGCGCAGCAGCAGCACGCCCCGCCCCAGCAGCGCGCCGGCGTCCAAGACGGCCCACCACCCTGACCCGCTCGCCCCCAAGTTCCTCGACAAGTCGGGCTGCTGGGTGGCGTCCGCCCTGCCCGAGCAGCCCCGTGCCACGCAGGCGCAGCCGCTGGCCTCCTCGGCCACGGCCACGGCGCTCGTGGTCAACAGCCTCCTGCCAAAGCAGCGCGGCGCCGTGAGGCCCGTCAGCGCCGTGCACAGCTACAACGACATCTCGCCAATCATCTCGGGCGAGCACGTGCGCGAGGCCGGCGGCTTCGCCACCATGTCCTACACCCTGGTGAGGCCCTTGGGCGCTGCGACCCTGTGCGCTGTGAGCCGCGCGCGCACCAACACGAGCTGGACGGCTCAGGCGTGGCCTATTTGCTGTGGCCCTCCCCTTGCAGGGCAACAGCAAGCTCGTGGGGGGCTTCACGGGATCGGCGACCTCGCCCGCCGCCGGCGCCACCTCGCCACGCAGCATCCTCGACCAGCACGCCGCCGTGGACGGCCACGCCGCCGCCCTCGGCAGCCCCACCGGCAGCCCCCGCGCCGCCGCCGTCGCCGCGCCCAGCACGCCCAAGCAGCGCGCGGCGTCGGCGCGGCCCTACTCGGCCGCCAGCGCCCGCGAGCTGCAGCAGCAGCGCACCACCGCCGCCGCCGCTGCCTTCCGGGCGCAGGCCGGCACCAGCGCGCTGCAGCTTGGCGTGCCCGCCGAGGGCGCGCCCACGCACGAGGAGATGTACTACTACCGCGACCCGGCCGCGCGCGCCGGCGTGCCGACCAAGACCACGCAGGCGGGGGTCTACCACACGGTGGTGGACCGCGCGCACCAGGGCGCGCACCGCACGCGCCCGCTGTCGGCGGGGCCCGAGGCGTACAGCGCCGACCGCACGCGCCGCGGCGCCGCGCAGACGGGCTGGGAGCACACGCAGCACGGCGGCAACGACTACATGGTCAACATGCTCGTCACGGGTGCGTTGCGGTGGTGGCGAATGCGGTGGAGCACAAGGCCGGCGGTTGCAGCAGCAGGCCGCCGCGTCCTGAGCGTGCGTGGCGCCCTGGTTGCATGCGTGCAGGGGAGAACAAGGTCAAGGTGGGGTCGCTGTACCGCACGGCGCGCCACGGCTCGGTGCCCCGCAACACGGGCGAGTGGACCAGCCTGGAGCCGCAGGCCGACACGGTGCTCAAGGCCGGCCACCTGGGCGTGCCACTGGAGCACCCCTTCAGCGAGTGCGTGGCGTGGGGTGCTGTTTGCCCCAGTGGGCGGGAGGCAAAGCAGCTCTGGGCCGAGCAGCAAGCGTCCGCCAAGCGTGCGCCGCGGCTTGCCGGGGACACACGTACAACCCGGCGCCCTTCTATGGGGGCCAGTACACCATCAAGGGCCAGCGCCCGGGCAAGGGCAAGGGCGGCGCCAGCGGCAGCGGCGGCGCCGGCGCCACCGTCGAGCAGCAAGCCTTCTTCACGCACAGCAGCACCTCGGGCACCCGGGAGCCGCCCTACGCATCTGCTGCCGGGAACCCCTTCTGGGCAAGTGTGCACGCTTGTGCACGCTCCTTTCAGCACGCCGGCGCCGGACCCCATTCGCCCGTCCTCACCCTTTCAGTTGCCCTTGATGCTTCCGCAGAAGACAGAGAGCAACGTGCTCGGCCCTGAGGACCTGGTGCGCGCCGAGGAGCTGTCCCGCGGCGTGCTGGGCGGTACGACAAACGCCAAGCTGGTCGGCGGCAAGTGGAAGCTGATTCCCCGCCCCACCGAGGGCGACGTGGTCTACACCGACTACTACGGCCGGTGAGCGTGCGTGCACATGCTGGGTGGGCAGCGTTGCTGGGGTGTGCGCGGCCGGGTGCTCACACTGTTTTGCCCCCGTGCGGCGCGGCGCATTGCTGCAGGTACGGCAAGGACCTGAGCAACTACTACGGGCGTTCGTACACCAACGACGCCAAGGAGTTTGCCAAGAACCGCCTGGTCAACGACTCTGCGTACCAGAAAGTCAGGGTGAGAGGATTGGTGCGGGGCACGGCGTGAGCGCAGGCGGCAACATTGAGGCACACCACGCTGGCCTGCGTGGCTAAGGTGCGAGCGGAGGACCGCGTTTGACCCGCACGCAGGCCTCGATGATGGGCATCCAGGCGCTGCGCGACCGCCCCGGCCTGAGCATGGACGCCACGCTGGTGCACGGCACGCCGGAGCAGCTCGGCAAGGTGGGCAACGGCCAGGCGCACAAGACGCTGCACCACATCGAGCAGTACGACAACCTGCGCCCCACGGACCAACCCGTCTTTGTGGTGGCGTGACGGCAGCACCACCATGGTTGCTCTGCTCCACCTGTCGTCCGGATTGGGGCATCACGCTCGTGGCCCCCTGGCGTGCCGGCGTGCGGGTGATGCGACGCCTGCGTTTGTGTGTGTGTGCTCGTGCGGGCAGCCCATGAGGAGCCCAGGCGCACTGGACTGACGAATGCGTTGTGCAAGACAGTTTTCCGCTGTCCCTCATCGTGCGTGGACTTCGCCTTTCTGGGGGCTTTGCCGCACAAAGCGGCACGGTCGCGCATTGGCGCTGGCGAGCACCGGATTGAAGGCGCCGGCACGTAGTCGACAGCATGCAGCAGCTGCGCCAGGCTGCGCACGCCAAATCGCGGCTGCAGCCTGGCCATCGGCCAGACCTGCCAATGTCGTGCGGCACATCGTTGCGCAACCCGAGCAGCAGGATCAGCACCGCATCAGCATCCTGCCACGCTGCACGTCGTTTCCACGGCCCACTGGCGCCGGCGGGCAGCTGCAGATCGTCCCACCCGCGCCGCATGGACGCGCACGCTGACGCATGCTCGGCGGCTGCGTTCCCCCACGGCAGCGGCAGATCGCCCCAGCAGCGCAGCAGGGACGTGCGCGCCGACGCGTCCTCAGCAGCCGCGTCCGCCCTGGGCAGCTACGAGACGGTGGAGGACTGGGACCTGTCGTGGCTGCAGCAGCAGGAGCCGCTGAGCTTCATGAGCACGGCGGCGCTGGCCGACCTGCTGGCGTGCGTGACGCCCAGCACGCTGGACGCCGGCCAGCAGACGTCGGTGGGCGGCGACGAGCTCGTCATCGTGCGCGAGGGCGTCCTGGTGCTGGGTGAGGACGCACACAGCGCACGCCTGCGCGCACACGGCTGGGTGCTGGGTGCTGGGTGCTGAGTGCTGGGCGCACACGACGCACATGGCGCCTGCCCCCACGCCTCAGCGCAGCGCCAGGCCGCATGCCTTGGTTTTGCCGCGCGCACCTGCGATGCGCCTGCAGAGAAGGCCGGGCAGAAGCTGCCGCAGCAGCAGCGCCTAGGCCCGGGCGCCGTGCTCAACTTTGAGCCGCTGGTGCTCTCGGCCACCTCGGGCTCCTCAGCGGCGGCGGCGGGGCTGTACGCTGGCGTGCTGACGGGCACGGCCGCCGACACGGCCGCCGCCGCCGCCGACGGCACCAAGCTCCAGGTGCGTGCGGTGCGGGCCACGACGCTGGGGTGCATTCGGATGGGCCGGCCGCGCCCCGCCCGCATTGTGAGGTGGCTTGTCGGCACGTACGTGCGCGCGTGTGCGTGTGCGCGTGTGCGGCCTGGGCGCAGTGCGTGGACTTTGCGTGCCAGCTGGTGGCGCAGTCGACGCGGCTGGTGCTGTGGCGCGTGCCCGGCGGCGTGTTCCGCGCGCTGGCGCGCAGCCGCCAGCAGGAGTACGTGCTGGCCGTGGCGCGCAGCACCTACCTGCAGCTGGAGTCGGCGCGGCTCGAGGTCCAGGTCAGTGAGTGGCCTCTCCCTCCCTCGCGCCCTCCAGTGTGTGTTGAGCTTTACATCTGGTGGAGCCATCTCTGGCAAGCAGATGATCGTATCACAAACCGCATTTCTGCGCACGCGGCACGGGTGCGGTGCCTCACTCGGCTAGACCGCACACTGGCTACCCCCAGCCACCCCAACGCCCATACGGAGATACATAGTGTAACTGTCGCAGGGCGCCTGCAGCCAGCTGGGCAGCGCATCACACCGTGCACGTCGTGGACGTGCCTGGCGCGCGCCGGAGAAGGCCTGGGCGGTGCGACCAAGCTGCTGCTGCCGCTGGCGTGGGGTGCGCAGGAGCGCGACGCGCGGCTGCGGGCGCTGCAGCCCTACCTGCTGGCGGCGCCCAAGCACGGCATCATCGGCGTGAGCCCGTACGCCGACCGGCTGCGCAAGGCCGTGGTGCAGGCCTCCCGCGACCAAAAGCTGTGAGCGCGTGCGCATCCTGCCTCCCGCGCTGTCTTTCACTGCCCCAGGCGCCCCCAGCTGAGCTCATTCCGTGTGTGCATGCGCACGCCCGCGCCCCGCGCCCGCTGCGTGCGCAGCGGCCCCGTGCTCATCTTTGGCGAGCAGGGGCTGTTCAAGGTGAACGTGGCCTCGCTCATCCACTTTGGCTCGGGCGCCAAGGGCGCGCCCATCGTGTGCCTCAACTGCGAGCGGCTCGACTCGCAAGGCGCCGAGCTCTTTGGCCGCGGCAGCAAGCAGGTGCGAGGTGAAGAAACGGAAGAAGAGAGGACGCGCAGTGGTGGCGTGGTTGGGGAAGACAGACTGGGGCATCACACGCGCCACGTGGTGGCCCAGTCACCTCCCAGCTCACAGCGGGCGGCGGTCCTGTCCGCGCGTGCGCGATGCTGCGGCGGCCGGGTGCACCGCGCGCTCAGGTGCTCCTCAGGCGCAGTGCGGTCACTGCGCGGCCTGTGTGCGCGTCTGTCCGCAGGGCCTGCTGGGGCTGCTGGCGGCGACGGGCCAGGCGGGCTGCACGCTGCTGCTCAGCAACGTGCACAAGGTGCGGTGCGCGCATTTCCTCACCCCCGGCTGCGGCAGCATCGCACCCGCCCTCTTGCGCTTCCCCATCGCCGCTGCTCAACAGCCGCAGTCTCACGCGGGCAGCAGCTGCTGCGCGTCCTCCTCCGCAGATCCCTCCCTCGCTGCTGCCCCAGCTGCTTCAGCTGGCCAAGGACCGCACGTGGCGGGTGGCGCCGCTGGTGGCGGGCGTCAAGGCCGGCAACGAGCTGCAGCCCCTGCAGGCAAGTTAGGAAGAGTGCAGGAGGAGGAAAGGAGGAGGCCAGGGCGCAGGGCGCCCGCACGCCAGGCTGTCCTCCCACCCCTGACAGGGACAGGCACTCGCTCTGAAGCTTGCCCTTCGCTGCCCTTCGCTGCTGCCTCGCTGCCCTTCGCCGCTGCCTCGCTGCCTCGCTGAAGCTTGCCCTTTGCTGCTGCCTGTGCGCCGTTGTGCCAGAGCAGTCGGCGCAGAGCGTGCGCATCATCATGACGGCGGAGAAGAGCGTCTCGGCGCTGGACAACGCCGAGGAGATCAGGGTCATCAAGGTGAGCGCACACACGTGCGCAAGGGCTTCAACCCAGAGGGACCGCCGCCGCCCCGCCGCGCCTGCACAGTGTCTTGCCCACAACGTGTCGCGCGCCGCTCTCTCGTGCGCACATGCAGGTGCCGCCCCTGCGCCTGCGCCCGGCGGACGTGCCGCCGCTGGCGTCGTTCTGGCTCAGCCAGGCGGTGCGCACGCAAAAGACGCCGGGCGAAGGCCGGCCCATCAAGCTGCAGATCTCTGCCGACGCCATCCGGCGCCTGCAGGTGCATATGGCGCTGGAGGGGCCGTCAAACACACCCTCAGTCAGCACGACCCTGGTTCCGCGGACGAGCGCAGCACACACTTCCTAAACCACGCCTCAGCTGGTCTGCCGCCGCTGACTTGGCGACGAGTGCTTCAGTTGCTGTTCTGGGCTTCCGCTGCCTTAAACCTCTGTACCCTTGCAGCGCCGCTCTGGAACCAGAGCTGGAACGCCAAGGCACGATCGTGACGCGGTGGATGCCACGACGACGATGTGCGCGTTTTCGCGCGCAGGCGCACTCGTGGCCCGACAACGAGCAGGAGCTTGCGGCGACCATCGAGCGGGCCGCCGTGCAGCAGCAGGTGGCAAGCCGGGGCGGCCGCGTCGGCTTGTCAGGCGGCGGCGCCGACGCCGCGGCGGGCGGGGCGGCGTTGCCCGGCGGGCGCGGCGGCACCGTCGCCACCGGGGGAGGCACGGCGGCCACGAGCCCCGTGGTGGAGGTGCAGGAGGTGCCTGAGGAGCTGGTCTTCTTCGGGGGCAAGGTGCGCCGCCGCCTCGCTTGTGGGCGTCATCGCGCGCCCGCAGCCGAGTCGCGGAGTTTTGCACCACGATGGCCAGGCCTGGCTCCGGATTGCTCTCTGCGATCGCGAGCTGTTTGCCGTGAGAGGAGAGAAAGGGAGACAGAGAGAGCAGCCCGTCCGTCTCAAAAGGGCAGCAGGCCCCACAGGCGCACCCGCGCCTCTCGACGGGAGGGTTTTGACGCGTGCATGCGCCTCACAGGAGGAGGACTTGCTGCGGCTGGACGTGCTCAAGCACCTGCCGTGGCTGCGCCAGTTCCTGCGCTCGCGCCTCTGGCCCGACGGCATCAATTTCAAGTGAGCGCACCATCACTTGAAGGCCCACACCCTTGGGGCGCGCTCCCGTGCGCATGGCGCCAGAGCAGAGCGTGCGGGGCGCGCTCCACGTGACCCCTGAGCGTGCATGGCGGCGGCACGCGCCCCTCCCTCAGGCGCATGCATGGTGGCAGACACGCGCCCCTCCCAGGCTCCCGCGCGTGTGAGCCGTGCTGCGCTGTTGCGTGCACGCAGCTTCACCGCCTACGTGTTCCCCCTGGTGGTTGCGCTGCTGCTGTGGGGGCCCCAGGATCGCGACCACAACGCGCTGCTCAACGCCTTTTGGGCGTGGTGGTGGCCCGGCATCTTCCTCGTCTACCCCTTCCTGGGCAGGATCTGGTGCGCCGGTGAGTGACGTGACGCGCGCACGTTGCGGGAGGGCCGCCGCGGGCGCTGGCGGCCTCGCCGCACCCCCAGCGAGGACCGTGGGGGGGTCCAGTCTTCTCGCATGGCGAGACGCTGTCTGCTGGCGGTCGCGGCGCTGCGCACGCCGTGCTGCCGTGCAGTGTGCCCCTTTATGATTTACGGAGAGCTGGTGCAGCAGTGGCGGCTGAGCACCGGCGCCGAGCTGCGCAAGTGGCCCAAGCACGTGGAGCACTGGGGGCCCTTTTTCCTGTTCGGGCTCTTTGCCGCCATCCTCGTCTGGGAGGAGGTGCGCATGCTTCCTGCGCCTGTGCTCCGCTGCGCGGTCGCCCTGGGCGGCGCACGCGCTCTGCCGTTGCGGCGCTTCGCCGAGGCACGCAGCCCTGATGAGCAGCAGGGCGTCCTCGTCCGAGGGGGGAGGTGCACACAACTCAAACCACATGCTCTGTGCGCTGCGCGCGGGCGCACTCCGCCGTACCACGCCCCCTGCGTACAACGCCCCCTGTGCCAGCCCGGCCCGGATGAGCGGGCGAGGCGTTCACGTTGCCACCGCCACGCCACACGCGTGTGCGTGTCCAGGTGTGGGACCTGCCCCACACGGCCGCGCTCAGCGGCTGGCTGCTCATCATCATCACCGCCGGCGCCGTGGTCTGCAGCGCGCTCTTTGAGCGCAGGTGCGCCCTCACCTCATTTGTAGTATGGCCGCCTGGTGGGTGCAGGAGCCCTTGTGCTGCGTCCGTCCATCATCGCGCCGTGGCCGCCGGCCTGGGTCGCGTGCCGCCTCGCGACGCAGGCTGTGGTGCCGGTACCTGTGCCCCATCGGCGGCATGAACGGGCTGTTTGCCAAGGGCGCCATGACGGAGCTGCGGTCGCGGCAGGGCGTGTGCACCGGCACCTGCTCCACCTACCACTGTGCGTCCGATCCTTCCCACCGCTCGCGATTGGCGCGATTGTCCGCGGCTGCCAATCCCGCCGACCGGCCACGCTTCACTCTGGCCTGCCACTTCCTGTTGTGCCCGTGCTCGCATGTGCGCGCTTCCTTTGGCGACGTGTTCTGCTCAGGCTACAAGGGTGAGCGCTTGTGTCTGTTGAGCAGCTAGCTGCACACGGTGCGCGGTGCGAGCGAGCCCGCTGCTGTTCTGCCGCTGCGCGCGTGCGCGTACCTCCGCAGGCGGGTGCGCGCAGCCCCCCGAGGGCCTCGAGAGCGTGGGCTGCCCGCTGCACTCGCACCCGGCGCAGCTGCAGGACAACCAGGCATGCACGCTGTGCATGGAGTGCCTCAAGGCCTGCCCGCACAAGAGCGTGCAGTTCAGGTGTGAGCGCGCCTCGCCAACCCCCTTCCTTTGTGTCCGCCCTTGGCGCTCCCAGAAAGAGCTTTTCCTGGAAGCGCTTCAGCCCCGGCCGCCGTATCCTGGCATGCGCCGCTGCCAACGCAGGGTGCGGCTGCCCGCCGCCGACCTCTGGGAGGGCCACAAGGCCTCGTGGCCTGAGCTGTCGCTGCTCTTCATGCTGTGGGGCGCCGTGTTCCTGCACTCGGGCCAGGACCTGGCGCTGCAGGTCAGTCGGTGGTGTGGGCGGCGCCTCACTCGCGTTACCCGTGCGCTGGAGGGAGAGAAGGAGGGTGTTCCAGTACGGCGCCGCAGCAGCCGTGAACGAGGCGCACCGTGTGGTGTGGCGTGGCGTGGCGTGTGCGGCAGGTGGGCCTGGACCCGGCCGCGTTCCAAGGCATCACGCCGCTGCACATTGGCGCGTCGCTGGCGGTGCTGGCGGCGCCTGCTGCGCTGGCGCTGGGTGCTGACGCGGCGAGCCGCGCCGTCAGCCGGGCCGCCAAGCTGCCAGAGCCCGCGCCCTTCCTCACCCTCGGCTATGGGTGCGCTGCGCTGGGGGGAGGCTGTGGGAGGTGCCGTCATGCGCTGCGGCCGCTGCTCACCGGTGGCCTCCTTTTCCGGGCGAGGGTTGCGCAGGTACATGCCGATGGTGTGGGCCGCGACGCTGGCGCACTACGCGCCGCCCTTCATGCGTGAGGCCGGGCGCATCTTCCAGGCGCGTGCTGGGCCCTTCCTGCAGCAGCCGCGTTGGCGCGCAGTGCGGGGAGGAACAGGCGCCTCACCGTGCGTTCGTTAACACTCGGCGATGCGCGTGTTGATGCTGGCGCAGGTGGCCGGTGCCATGGCGGGGGCCATGGTGGGCGGCGTGCTGGACGTGACGCCTCTGGGGTCGGAGCCGTCGCCGGCGGGCGCCGGCGTGACGTGGGGCGCCTGGGCGACGGCGGGCGGCGAGCAGCTGGGCCTGCTGCTGCCCTCGCTGCAGGCGCACCCGGCCGTGGTCGGCTTTGTGCAGAGCAGCCTGCTGCTGCTGGGCGGCGCGCTGTCGCTGGCGCTCCACCGCAAGCTGGCCAGGGCGCCGTGGCTCACGCTGGCGCCGCAGGGCGCGCTGCTCGCCGCCGCCGTCGCCGAGCTCTGGCTGCTCAACATTGACTTTGTGCCCGAGCCGCTGTGAGAGC
>VFQP010005297.1_pt1 | contig 11380 bp, 14 predicted proteins | sample 3512351 | NCBI WGS metagenome assembly VFQP01 (sample SAMN10412372, study PRJNA504923) | tailings metagenome | isolation source: Relicate 1 Philex TSF1 revegetated site | place: Philippines: Tuba, Benguet | collected 2017-08-29
GTTTTGCGTTATATATATATATATATATATATTTTTTTTTTTTTTGGTGTGTGTGTGTGTGTGTGTGTGTGTGTGTCATATGATGTGCAGCCAAGACAGCTATACCAATTGTACCTACCACTCCCCCCCCACAAGCATCCCCCCCCCACGCATCACCCCCCCTCACACACCCACACCCCGCCTTTACACACACACCATACCCACCACATGATGTGACAGGTCGAGCACAGCCGGTCCGCTCACCCCCCTGTGTGTAAACACCATCCCCTTGCGCATAGCCGACACCTGCTTCCGCTTCCCCTTGCGTTTCCCCCCCTTGTTGAGGTTTTCCTCCCCCTTGTTGACCGCCCATGTGAGGTCAACATTGGTCAATGTCAATCCTGCAAGCTGTTGACCACCTGGGTGATGGCTTATGAGTGGGGTCAACGCAGGGTAGAGCGATGTTGTCAATGTGTGACCGAGTTGTTCTAATGCACGTTGACCAGCATCTGAGGCACCTAGGATGGGGAAGGACAGGCCCCCAGTGGCAACCACCTGAGGAGATTTGGGTGTGTGGTGAAGAGGGGATATTTGGGTGTGTGGTGAAGAGGGGATGATGTGTGTGTGTTGATGAGGAAATGTGTGTGAGATGAGGTGTGTGCTGCAAGGAGTATGCACAGTTTCTCAATCATCAGCATCATCATCATCATCATCAACCCCAACCATCAGCATCATCATCATCATTACCTACCACAGCATCAGCAGGGTGCACAGATCCATCCTTACACTTCACCTGCCATGCATGCTTTGCCCCACCCTTTGCCCCACCCTTTGGATCATCCTTTGTCTCACACCTTGTAGTGCATGCTTGCAGTGCGTGTAAATCACAACCATACCTGTGACGGGTGGTGTGCATGTGTGGTGTGCATGTGTAGTGGTGGTGGTGGTAGTATGCATGCATGTGCTGTGGTAGGGTGTGTATGTGCCCCTCCTCCGCATGCTACACATTACCAGCACAACCATGCACACACACACACATAGGCACCATCCCTCCCCGCACCCCCTCCCTCCCTTTGAAAAAAACACCTACCGCACAGTCACCCCTCGTGTTTCACAGGCCCCCAGCAACGCATCCCTCACTTGCTGCGCACTGTTGCTCGCTGGGAAAAGTTTCCCTGTCTCCTCTTCCAGCTGTAATGCAACACCAAGGTTGTGTTCCATCCATGCACGACATTCTGATAGAGACCATGTGCTGAATACAGCCCTCAATGCTGAGCGACTTTGTGGGGGGAGGGTGTGTGGGTGTGTGGGTGTGTGTAGGTGGTAGGGGTAGGGGTGGGCATGGGGTTGGTGGTGTATGTGGTTGATGTACGTGGTTGCTGTTACATTGTATTGCACCCACAAAACATGTACATGCACAATACCACAACACCAACACATTACATAGACAACACCAAAACACCTACAATACAACATATAATACAAAACCCAACATCCACAACATATAAACACACAAAACCAACACGCACCTGCTGTCTGTAAAGTAGTCACGATCCAGGTCAACCTGCAATGGCAACACATTGCACCGAGTACCACCACTGATGAGAATCTTGCGTCCTGTTTGTGTGTTTTTCTCCAATACAACCACCTGGTGGAAAAGGAGGGGGGCAGTGTTGTGGGGAATGCAGTGTTGTGGGGATAGATGTGGTTGTGGGGAGATGGTGGTTGTGAGGGTATGACCGCAGCTTGATGTCTGCTGGGTTGTTTTGTCCTGCACACACCCTCACAACACACACCCTCACAACGCAGGAGTGCCCTGCGTACAACAGCACTCACGCACCCCCCACCAAGCCAAGTACCTCAGTCTGTGGTGACTGGGCAGCAAAGTATGCAGCTGTGAGTCCTGCTGCACCACCACCCACCACCACAACACGGCGGGGTTGATCAACACTTGTGGCCACCACGATGCTTGATGCCCATGGGACCGGTTGTTGACGCCGTGAGCCTTTGATATACCACCATGTGCTTCTCTGATTCCACGTCGATTGAAACACAACCATGGCTTACAAAAACAGCCAAATGATGTGGTCAAACATGTGCATTGTTGTGTGCACAGCCAGCGCCAGCATAGACTGTAATAAAATCACGCTCTCTGTATACAGAAAACTCACAAAAACCAACTCGACAATACCCCAATTTGACCACGACAATGGTGCTAGGTCATAGCAGCATGCACACGCACTGCAACCTCCACCACAAGCTCTCATCCAATCATCTTGTTTCGAGCAGACTGCGTGCCAGACCACGTTTCACCACGTTCTGTCCTCCAAAAGCTGGTCTATTTGAAGCAGAGCTGTATGGACTCGCTACAGCTGGTGCTGTTGCATTCACAGCCACCCCACGGCTGTCTCATCTTGTCCGCCTGCACACTAATCCATCTTCCCCCGCCTCGTCCACACCACCATCCCCTGCAGATGGCATGCTGTGGACCGTCATCACAGTCATTGCAGCATTGCCATTTTGTGGGTGGGTTGTATGGCCGGGCATTGGTCTGCTACGGGCGCGACAACCAGGGGGCACATGGACCCATCGCTATGCGGGATTTGCCATCCTCTATGCGCTGCCCCTGCTTCGCTCTGCATTGGTGGGCCTTGATGAGCTGGCACTGTTGAGTGTGTTTTTCTGTGTATTGCATGTGCAGGTGGAGCGGTGGGTGGCACCGGGGTTGTTGCATGGTGGGGCGGGGGTGGATGGCACCATCACGGAGGAGGAGGATGGTGCAGTGGCACTACGAGACTCGGTATGATGATGATTGTTGTTGTGTATGGGGTGTATTGTTATGGGGAGTGGTCGAGGAGATAACGAAAACACATGGTTGTCTCTTTTTTGTTCAGGATGGGGACGATCATGAAGCAGCAGTGAATGCAGCCGAGCAGGTGGAGGTGTTGGAAAGTTGGGATCGCCGCTGGACCTTGCGCTCCATGTCTGTCTCACAACTGCTTGCTCTATCCAGGTGTATGTGATAGTTTTTGTTGGTGATGTCCATGTCCACCACGTTTCCACCCATTCCACCCAATGGGGTGCATGCATGGGCATCCACAACCCTTACACTACAACCCATCCACTTCAGGGAGTATGGCATACGTGGTCGATCCCGGATGACCAAGCGTCAACTGCTAGAGGCACTTGAAGCTGTGGGGGCTCATGACACACTTGTGACATCATCATCATCCTCATCATCCATGTCATCAACAGACATGGACGATACCATGCAGGAGAACAACACCCCTGGCAATGGCCAGCCATCGGGTGTGAAGACAGTACGCAGAGCACGGCGTGGTGTTGTGTCAGAGCAGCCCACATCAAGTTAGATGACACGTGTGATGAGGGTGTCGGAGTATACAACAGCGTCATTCGTTATGACTGTATGTCAATATATGAATTGGACAATGATGATGACTGACAGTGTCCATCTTGACAAGATACGTCGTATTTGATGTTTTCCCACGTGTGTGAGAGAATTACCCACACACACACCACACAAGCACCAACGTATATGTATTGATTTTTACAAGGCGTAACAGACGCTCAATAGCCAAACATGTTGTATGCGCTGAACAATAGCCAAACAAGGCACACAGTTGCTGTCAGGGTGCACATGGAAAACCATTGCACACCACAATCCTCACTATGAATCATCCATGCCACCTGGTGCTGTTGCTCCTTCCTCTTCTGGCACACCTCGCATGTACATGACGTTGTTGCACCTGTGGTGGAGAAGCATGTGTGGGGTACAACAAAGCACAATCACTACATGATGCCCTGCCATCATACCGAATCAGAACTTCGCCAAGGTTGCCTGTGAATGTCCCATCAATATATTCTTCTGTGTTGGCCAATTGCAAGTTCATGTATGCGTCTGTCGATACCAAAAAACCTGTGGGGACACCATAAAAAGCTGATGATGATACATGATGCACGTCGCAAGCCAACCCTTGACACCCCCCTCACACCTTTGTACTCCATCCCCCATTTGAGTTTGACAATAACTGGCTTGCCCGTCAAGTCTGCCAAAAAGGGCTTGGGGTTGACAGGCACAAACTGTGTGGAGCGATGCAAAGCAGTTGTGATTGACACAAGCAACTGGCTGTGCACAACTTGCCCATACCGCTGCCATGGATGATATTGTGTTGATCGTATGACACTCACTAATTCACAAAGCACAGCAATGCAGCAGGTGATGGAGTGCAGGCAGATCGTTGGTTTTCAGGTGCAAGCACAACCAGGCGTGACAGTCAACCACAAGCTACTGGTACACAATTTGCGGTACCTAGAGCACTTGCAAGAACGTTTAATGGAAGAAATATGCGATTTTTTTGCACGTCCCAACCACACCAGCAGTCATAGTTTTGTGTGTGTGAGGCAGCACTACCATTGCACCACATCGCATTGCACCACATCGTGATGTTGGCAATGTCAACGCCGTCAACAACCTCGGTTGGCACCACCAACCGAGTTGGCATCCTGCACAATCCTGTGCAGCAGTGCACACAAGCCCCACTTTGCCACAACAAACCATGTTTTTCACGGTATGTTATCATAGTGATGTAATGAGTGCTTTGATGGTGGCTTGGACCTTGTCACACTGTTTCTTGCATGCCGTTTCAGCACCACCACCGTTTCATATCGCCACCACAGCACACCAGCACACCGGCCCAATCGATCAGTGCGCATGCAGGCTCGACGACGTGACCCCATTGTTGCACCAGTGGTCCCATTGGGCGGTGGCGAGGTACCTGTGAGGGGGTTGTATTTGTGGTGTGCATGGTCACGCCTGCGTGCATGGTCACACGCAACCCCTTCATTGTGTATGCAATCCCCGTGCACACAACAACAGGAATACACAGACATGATGGGTTACTTGCTACGCAACCGTATTGTTTTTGTTGGCGGCCGTATCACAGATCAGGTGTGTGCTGTAGAGGGGTGTGCATGGTGTGGGCAATGGTTGATGTATGCAGCACGTAGTACATCCACCAAGTATATCCGCACCTACCTACCCCTTTGTCACACAGACTGCAACACAAGTGGTGGCACAGCTGCTGGCATTGGAGGCCATTGACGATCAGGAGGAGATCAAGTTGTACATCAACTCCCCAGGTAGGTGTGGGTAGCTACTATGTGCTTGTTTTTCTCATACTATACTCATACTGTGCTAATGCTATACTAATAATATGCTCATACTATGCGCATACTATGCTGATACCATGTTAATACTATGTTTTTATGTGCTCACCAATATCAGCAGACACACGACACCCAACACACGACACCCAATACACGACACCCAACACACGACATCCAGCACACAACACACAATACATGTCCACCACCACCACCACACAGGTGCTATTTCCTATGCAGCATTGACGATTGTGGATGCCATGACACAGCTGAAGTGCCCAATCAGCACCGTTGCATTTGGGATTTGTGGATCTGTGAGCAGCTTGATCTTGGTATGTATTTGTTACGAATATTTGTGTTGCATGTGGTATTTCACATCAGTACGAATAAAGAACAAGTGCCACGTGTTGTCCATGTGTTCTCCTTGCGAACAATGGGTGTCATCAACAAACACACACACACACACATATACACACCCATGTCATCGCGTTCATTTCACTGCACCCACCCCACCCCACCAGGCTGCGGGCACCAAAGGCCGACGGTACAGCATGCCCAATGCCCGCATCATGTTGAGACAGGCCATGGGTGGCGCCCAGGGATCTGCCTTTGAGGTCACCATCACCGCCAGCGAGCTCAACCATACAAATCAGGTGATCAATCTGTTTTACCAGCGATTCACGGGGCTGCCGCTGGAGACGGTGGAGGAGGAAACTGATCGGGAAAACTACATGACACCAGATGAGGCGAAAAAGCTGGGGTTGATAGATGCGGTGTTGGTGTGATTGTTGGTGGTGTAGATGTGGGGATGTTGGTGTAACCTTTGGTATACTTTGATGTTGATGCAAAAAACTGGTTCTACTTACAGAGGTTGTCACCACCCACATGTACCCATACAGAGGGGGTGACAATGAAGCATATACGCGTTGATTGGCACACAGGGATTGTGAGATAAGTGTGCCACTCTCTTCTTTGCAAACCACCCCATTATGGTGTTTTCCCTTACAACAAGAATACTCGTTATGATATATGCATTCACATATGCATGCACGACGCTTGCTGTTCACGTAGCAACAAACAAGTACAACGCTGTCTCATACACTGCTGCTACTTTGTGGTGCTCAACAGCACATCAATCAGTTCCTCCTTTCTCAACTTGGCAATGCCCCTGGTGTTGCGTTCCTTTGCCAATGCTCGCAAGTCGGTGAGCTTCATCGCCATCAATGTGTCCTTGTCTGGCAGGGAGGATGTGCTATTGTGATGAACTGGTGACTCTGCTGCTGCTGGGGGAGCATCCCCAAACGTGTACAACACGCTTCCGTCGTGCAGGTTGGTTTGCTTGATCAGATGACTTTGTAATCGCACATGTGCCCTCCTTGGATTACGGAAATGTCCACCCCTCGCAAAGCTGCATGTGTATATGTGAGTTGTTGTCGTCCACATCACGGGGTGAGTGCTGGGAAAGAGCACTCTCTGTGCTTCAGTCAATCAATCGTTTCGCGTCGTCCCTGACCGTGTCCAAATGTGGATGCTGGATGCAAAATATATGCACTGGACGACGATGGACAACGATGGTTACAAACGGCAAGTCGGTTGTGTGGTCCCCCAGAGGTTGTTTATAATATTTCAACATCACCCGTCCATGTTTCATACATCAACCCTTCAACCCCTTACACCTCTCTCACCCCCCAATTCTTTCACCAGGAAGCCAACAAGCACCAACAGGGAGCACAAGCAGCCATTGGCAAACGAGGCTTTGTCCTCTTGCCCTCGTTCACGCAGAATGGCACTGTGCCCCGCACAGCCATGACGCTGAAGAGTTGGTGGCAGCCCCTGTGGCTTGTGTAGGCTGGTGTAGCCACAGCGTATCACACGCTCATCTGTGGAATCACTTTTTGTCAAACCATGGCACCACTGACATCTTCTGAGCATGGCAGCGACCAGGGCGAGCCGCGTGTAAGGATGCGTGTCTCCCTGGCAGGCGAATTCGTCAAGGTAGGCTGGTGCAGCACACAACTGCCTCGAGGATGGCAGTTTGTTGGGACTCGTTTGTTCGAGAACGTTGCTGTGTTTATGTACACAACACCATCTCAAACAACAACAGGAGGGTCTGCATTATCGCTATCATGGTGGGCTCAACTTGCTCGAGTCGTTTCCAATCACTGCCAAATTTGTAGATGTGCGTGGTCGCCTTGCCAAAAAGGCAGGTGCAGCAGTGGACATCAAGTACCAGCTGCCCTGCGATGAACTTGATCCCGACAACCTTATTTCCGTGGGTGATGACGAGGACTTGCAGGAGATGATGGACGAGTATGAGCGCTCCATTGGCTTGCCCGACACCAAGGCCTATCGTTTGCGTGTGTTTTTGTTTCCCTCTGACAGGGAGTATGCGGTCAAGGGGAGTGGTGCTGCAAGGTTTGTGTGGTGTGTGGGTGTTTTAGGGAGGCGGTTGTCACGCGTGCAGTGTGGTGATCATCATCATCATTCCAAACACAGCCGTTCAGCGAGTCGCATCATGACGCACGAGGGCAAAAGCAGCTTTGGTAGCAATGCCAGCAGCAAAAGCCAGGACAACCTGGATGCCGATGTGCGGGATGCCTTCACCGCTGGATTCGAAGCGGGGTTGGCCCATCAGCTGCAGATGCAACATGAGTTCATGGACACTGAGATGGCAGCGGTGGACACAACACCCATACCCAGTCACAGCATGCGCATGATGCACCTTGATGACGAGGGGTTGCTCACACATGATGATGATGTGCGACCATCTGCAGTGGGTGATGTGCATCATCTGACAGACCATCATGGTGCTGTTGTGCAGGAGCCTGTGCACTTGCCTGAACACATTTCGGCATTTGGTGATGCACTGCTCTCAGAAGCAGACGTGACCGCCCTTCGATCCAAGCTCGCGCCAGGTACGCTACAAAGTGGGGTTGGTGTGTGCATGTGATGTACATTATCTTCCTACCTGTCCAATCAATGCGGTGTGGACCATGGACTCCACACTCCTCTTTTGCCCGCACAGTGCCCCTTGGGATGGCGCTGGATGTCCCTGTGCTGCCCACCTCCGCAGAGGTGTTGGGCTTTGACGAAGCCTGGACCCCCCCCCCTCGCCTCCCCTCCCCCCACTGGCAGGGCCCCCCCCACCGCAAGCCGGTGCCCAGTGACAGCGGCATGTCTGGGTCCACCAAGGATGCAAGGGGGGCCCACAGGGTCCCTCGTGGTGAGGTTGAGGTAGTGCGCAAGCTTGGAGAGGGTGCGTATGGCGAGGTATCACAAGCCAAATCTGCTGATTTTGGGACCGTGGCTGTGAAATGGCTCAAGGTATGTTTTGTGATGATTTGGGAGGACCTGGTGACGATGATGATCATGATGTTGATCATCACCATCTCATCATCCCACTACAGGCAAGCAAGAAGGATGGTCATGGACAATCCTTTTGGAAAGAGGCAGACACACTTGCAGGCCTCAACCACCCCAACGTGCTGCGCTTTTATGGTGTTGTCGTGGATGACGTCGACGAATGTACCGTGGTTGGCATCATGACGGAATACATGAACCGTGGGTCGTTATCGGCACTGCTCAAGGCTCGTGCAGCATATTTGAGTTTGAAAGAGCGCCTTGATATTGCACTGCAGGTGGCGAGCGGCATGGCTTACCTGGCCAAGATGGACGTTGTGCATGTATGACGTTGATGATGACGGGGGGTGCTGTGGGTGTTCCCACATGTTGGGTGTTGGACATGGATAGATTGTATGAAAATCACACACAATCATCCTCACAATTACAGTTTGATCTCAAGCCCGACAATATATTGGTGCATGGGGATGCCAACGGACCACTCCTGTACAAGGTTGCAGATTTTGGTTTGAGCAAAGCACAGGACAGCATCTCGGATGTATCAGAGCTACGGTATGGTTATTGGTACTGTTGATGATGATTGTGGTTGGGTTTTTTGCAGTTGGGGTGTTGATGTACAGGAATGGTGTATACCCAAATCACACATCCCCACATATCCCCACACCCCTTTTACAAATCCCCACAACACAGGGGTACCCTTCCCTACATGGCCCCTGAGCTTGTGTGTGGTGGCATTCTCGGTGGCGTCACAGAGCGCTGTGATGTCTGGTCATTTGGTGTGTGCATGTGGGAAATGCTCACCCTCACCACACCCCACGCCGCACTGTCCTACCAGCAAATCATGGCTGGGCTTGCTTCTGGAAGCTTGCGATTGGAATTTCCCGAGTGGTGTGAGCAGGAATGGCAATCGCTGATTGAGGCATGCACAGACAACAATCCCTCATCCCGACCCACGTTTGCAGCCATCAAGAGACAGTTGGAGATTATGAGGGCGCTGCTGGAGCCCAACTGAGAGGGTGTGAATGTGGTGTGATACAAGGAGTGTGTTTTTCGCGCTGGTGATGTGCGAGCGCATGATGATGTTGTGGATGTATGCCTGATCACGTGTATGTGTGGTGGATGCGATGCATACACGCACTCCTTGTGATGGCTTTCCTATATGCACGTATATTGCCTGTGGTTGTTCTCTGTGGGTATGTGAGTGCATCTGCAACCCCATGAAGTGTTGTCCATCTCATCGGCTCGAGTATGGTTTTACACCCTGGGTTTTGTCGTGCACGTATTTCTTTCTTTATGCTTGAGATTGTCGTATGGGAACAGGTTGTTTGATGTACCGCACAACATCATCAACATCAAATAGAATTTATATGAAAGAGAGCAAGGGTTTGTGTGAATGTGTGTGTGCCCACTATGTGTGTCCTAAGCACAATCTTACTCCCTTTTCCCAACCTGTTAGTTCCCTTTTCTGTGTGTTGCCTGTTTGCCTGTGTTGCCTGTGTGTGTTGGTGCATATGTGTCAGTGAGATTGTGTGTTCATCATCAGGACACCCTTTGTATCGATTCACATTGTGCTGTGGTCGTACACTGTCCTACAGCATAGTGTTGATTCCCACCCAAATACAAAGGGTAGCATTGGTAGACCAGCCGTTTTAGGTTGTGCTGGCTACCACCCGGCTCCACCACTGCTGTCAGTGGTAGGCATGCTTTTGCTCTACGCGTTTGCTTTTTTAAAGTGTGTACAGCTGCTTTCATTGTGCTGCGTGGTTGGGGTGCCCACGCAGCGGTGCGCTCACCTCAACATTTGTTTGTGCAGAAGATGTTGGCAACAGATACGTGCGATATTTTGTCCTCAAACATTTTGACAATAACACAAATTGTCATAAATCATTTCCCGTGCCAACCTCCGCCTCAACCACGCTCAACAATGGCATTGCCATTTTCAGAAGATCAACGGAGGGCAGCACGTGGCGAATTGTACGTGGGATGGAGGGGCGTTGATTGCAATCCATCAGCCCCACCAATACAGTGTTCTCCTCTTCCCCCAGGCTGTTCAGGTTGCAGTCGTTTCTGCCGCCAGATCAGCAAGCCACAGCACCAGAGATTGCCAAGGCCATTGAGAACAAAGCCTTTGGCAAAGCAAAAACAGAGGTACAGTGCACGGCATGGTGCAAAGGTACTGCGTTGTGTGTAGTTGTACATGCCTGTATATGGGTTTACAGGAGGAGTATGGGCAGCTCATATACACAAACATGATGAAGATACAAAAGACAGTTGCAGGTATGTGTGTGGCGGGGGGGGGTGCACACACATAGTCCCTCCATCCGCTGTCCATGTCCTCCACACTTGTTCCTCGACACTGCTTCATTCCCAGGTGTTGCAACAGCACCACAAGCAGTACAACCAAGTACAGCAGCAGCAACAGCACCACAAGCAATACAACCAAGTACAGCAGCCGCACCACCAGCACCAGCACCAGCACAGCCAGTACCCTCTGCCCTGGTCGCCCGGGGTGGTGATGAGGAAGAGTACTTGGATTTCTTGACAATGTTTGCTGATGATCCTGGTGCTGGTGTCATGCAGGCTGGTGCTGCTGTACAGGTATGAAGGGTGATGGGTGTGGGTGTGAGATGTGTGTATGAGGAGTTTGTGGGTGTGTATGAGGTGTGTGTGTGTATATATACAAGGGGAGGTGTGTATTCTGTGTGCTATACACTCAACATCACACACATCCCCCCCACCCCCAACACCCACCCCCACACCCACACCACAGCAGCCCCCCACGACCCACCCCCCACCCCACGGCCGGCCCCCCCTCGCCACCCCCCACGACACCACCCGCGCACCCACCACTGCCACT
>VFQP010005298.1_pt1 | contig 11380 bp, 22 predicted proteins | sample 3512351 | NCBI WGS metagenome assembly VFQP01 (sample SAMN10412372, study PRJNA504923) | tailings metagenome | isolation source: Relicate 1 Philex TSF1 revegetated site | place: Philippines: Tuba, Benguet | collected 2017-08-29
ACATACATACATACATACATACATACATACATACATACATACATACATACATACACACATACATACACATACATACATACATACATTAACACGTACATACATGCACAAAAACAAACAAACACACACCTACACAAACACTCACAGTGGAGATGATCCACGTGGTCGTCTTGTACTTGATCTCTTGCTCGACACAGCAGAAGGCCCAGCACCAAACTTTGCCCACATGCTACTTGGCTTTGACTTTTTGCATGGACCAGAAGGCGTCGGTCAAACATTATTAGATCCATGGTCAACGTTTAGCTGTTTGCGGGTGATTGTGGATGCGATCAACACAGCACCACACAAGCTGGGCATCGTTGAGCAGGTATAGGGTGGTGTCTATTGTGGGGTTGTTGCGTGTGTGGTGGTGATGGAGTATGTGATGTCCACGTACATCCCCAACAACAGCTCGTGTTTTCCACCACAATACATTCCATACTACCCCACACACCACACACACACAAAATAAATAAATGAATATATGAATAATAAGCAAATTAGTAATTAATATAAATGCACACACCACCACCACACCACCATGTACACAGTCACTGTGTCTCCTCCATCAGCTGGCATCAGATCGCCTCACCCAGGACGCCACTCTCGACCTGCTCCGTAAATACGCCAACATGTTTAGCAATGGCACAGCAGATCGCATCTTGGGTGCACACCCACCAACCGACACCGTCCCCCGTACCCTCTCCCTCTACCAACAAGCATGGGTGCTGCGTATTGCGGCCATTGAGCTGCACGCTGGGGACGCTGCGATCGCCAGTCACGTGCGCAGCATGCGCAGCGTGCTCAAACAGCTGTTTGTGTCCCCGGCAGCTGAGGATGGCATGGGAGTGCAGGTTGCACGTGCGCGCGTGCTGTCGTTGGTGGGGGGGTGTGGGCAGCCTGTGGTGATGCCTTCACTGGGTGCAGTGGGTGCTGCGAGGGTGCGGTCTGTGCTGAGTGGGTTGGGGTTGGAGGGGATGCTGACGACGGGGGCCCCGGGACAGGGGGTGTGGGTTGAAAATGAGAGGGGAGATGCGGTGGTGGATATCAAAGCACTGAAAGATGCATTGCTGCTCAAGTATGATAGGGGGAGTGTGAGTGACTGGGGAGTGTGGGTGTCTCAATGCCATGTGGTGCATACATTCTTTCTTGTATCCCCATGTTTCCATGTTCAAAATACACTTCACTACTCTCTTCACAACCACCTTTTTCACAGCCATCCCCTTCACAACAGGTACAAGGAGCATGCCCTCCAATACGGCACCACAACCCCCCCCGATGGTCAATCCGACGACGTAGCACAAGCATGTCGAGCAGCATTTGAGTATGCCCAGCAATACAACGCCGCAGTACAACAACTCCGAGCCCATGCAGAGGTGTCAGTTGCACTCCATGCCGTTGTACAAGTAGCATGCACACAGCGGTATACGATACTCGCAGACGTGCTGGCAGATGTGGCGCATGATGATGCTGGTGTGGGTGGCGTGCAACCACTTGATGTGCTCTACCAGCTCCTCGGCACTGTGCTGGATGCGTTGTTGCTGTTGCTACGGGCTGGTGGGGAAGGGAGTGTGGGCATGACGGCGTTGCCGCTGTGTAGGGTGGTGGGGGGGTTGGTGACCAAGTTGCAGCAAGAGTGTGCGGCTGCTACACGATGTAGTGGTGCTGATGGGCAGCTGCTTGATGCCTATGGATCAGGTATGTGTTTGGGAGGGTTTGTTTGCTTGTGAGAAAATGCTGGTATTTTGTTTGCTGTGATTAATGTGTATGTGATGAGGAGGGAAAAGGTTCATGTGTGCTGTTGGTGTGCCCATCATCTGTGTTGTATATGAATAGTATTGTATGTTCATTCACATGCAAGTAGTAGTACGCACAAGTAGTACACACGCTCCCCCCCCCACCTGTAGGCCTCCGACCAGTGCATGTCTGTCATGATGTATTCCAGAAGCTGCTCTCCCTCACATGGGATGCCCGCAACACCCCCACCCTCCGCACCCCACTCTACACCGCCCTCCTACAATACCTCGTCCTCTCACGTCCCCCCGCACTCGCCCGGCTACCCCCCGCAGCACTCCAGGGGGCCGTCACCGAGGGGGGGCCCCGCACCGGGGGGGCCCCCGGGGTGGCCGCGCTGCTGGACGACGTCCAGCGGCGTCTTGAGGCGGGCAATGCGGCCCTGCTGCTGGCAGGGGCTCGACTGTTGGAGGTTGTGGGGCGGGATGCGGTGTGTATGGACCCCATGGATGCCCCTCGGTGTGTGTTGGCCCTCCAGGTGTTGGGGGAGATGGTGGCGGCGGAGGCGAGTGGTGCGTTGGCTGATGTGTTGCATGGGAGTGGGTTGCCGGTGCGGTTGCTGCAGGATTTGGCGGATACACCTCGAGTGCTGCTCTTGGAGGTGCGTGTTTGTGTGTGTGTGGTGGTGGTTGGGTGTGTGTGTGTCGAATGGGGGGAGGATATAAGGATATACACATACACATACATGCACATACATGTATACCTCAACTTCCACATAAACACCCCCCACCCCCCCACACACAGTCTGACAACCCCACTGCTGCTGCTCAATTACAAGCCATAGAGGCCGGCCTACAACTCCTCCTCCAATTGCTTCATGCAGGGGCCCCCGTAGGGGAAGGAGGGGCCCCTGCATCGTCCTCTAGAAGGCTGTACTTGTTGGATGCACTGCCATGTCTGACACGGTGCAGTGCATTGGATTTGGTGCCTGAGGAGGGGGGGGTGGAGCCATTGGGGGCAGGGTCACTGCGCCACAAGCTTGACAAGGTGTGTGTGGGGGGGGGGGGAGTTGTGTGGGGCGGGAGTTGTGTGGGGAAAGGATGGGGAGTGCAGGGATAGTACGTTTGATGAAGTTTGTCAGCATGTTGATGTTCTACTACTTACGTTGTTGTTTTTTGTACCACCACACATCCCATAATACACACACACACATACACCACACAGTTGATATCCCCCAGCTTGCGGCTAGCACTAGGTCTTGTGGTACAGCTCCCTCACAGTTCACAAGTGAGACAACAAGCAGCTGCATTCCTGGATGCCCATGCTGACGCTGTGGTGAGAATACTGCATGATGCGGCATCGTTGGGGGCTCGGTATGGGGGCGGTGGTGTGTGTGTGTATTGGTGTGTGTGTGTATTGGTGTGTGTGTGTATTGGTGTGTGTGTAAAGGTGTGTATATAATGGCTTGCGCATGATTTGACACACTCTCTCTCACACACACTCACCCCACCCACAAACACACACCTAACAAAAACAGGGGATGGGAGCCAGGCCCCCAGGAACTCCTGCAAGCCCAACTCATAGCCCAACTCTCCTCCCTGCTCGTACAAGAATTCCGAAGCATACGCAACGGTGCTGCTATACGTGCTGCACTCCTGCACACTGCTGCCCGTTTTCTCACAAGCGATGCACGCAGCAAGAGCCCTGTGGTGGCTCGGGTGGCCGTCGCCAAAGACACCCTCGCCATGGAGGGGCCCCTTGATGCCGACATGGCGCTGCTCGCGACGCGGCTGCTGGAAGTACGCTGTGCACTGGTGGCATACCTGCGATGCCTGCTCACGGCGCCAGGGAGTGATTTGATGCTGCCGTGTGCCGCGAGGGATGTGGATGGGGATGCACGCAACACGCTGACGTTGCTCTTGCTGCGGGATGCACTGCAGCAGGGTGTGGAGGACCTGTGGGGGGCATTGGAGGACGCAGGGAGGGCACTGGAGGCTCCAGAGGGTCCTGGGAGGGTGCAGATGTTGGTGTTTTTTGTGGAAAATGTGCTCGCGCTGCTGTTTGTGAGCTTGAGCAGGCATGGGCGTGTGGATGATGCACGATTCGGCACAGAACGGGTACGCTTTGTTTAGTGGTTGTGGGGGTGTGTAAGAGGGGTTGTGTGAGCGAGCTCATATCGCTGCTGGGTTATTGTGCATGGACATGGACACTCATCACACATAGGATGTGGAGCAGCTGCGGCGGTTGTTGGGATCGGTGTTGGATCGTGTGGAACAGCTGCAGGTGGTGGATGTGGATAGCTTGAGACACGTGCAGTTGCTGTCGAGGCGTATACGAGAGGAGCTGGCTGCACTTGCAGCAGTGTGATGAGGTGCACAGGGTAATTTTTAGGGTTGAACCTTTCCTGCATTGTTTCCAACATAGTTTGTACCTATCATCCCCATATATAGTGCCCATCAATAGTGCAACACCGTTTCAATCACCAATGTTGCCACGCAGCGTGTGGTCGCTGTCAGGCAGCCTGGCAACAACGTTAGGTTCACGATGGTTGCAGCCAATTGCCCCCGTGCTAGAAAACAACCCAATCATCGTACAGCATTTATGTAGATGGTACTCAGGACTGCCTCCATTCACAGTATGTTGATTGTGGCTGATGTTCAACCACGATCTGCAATATACGGCGAGATGCATTTGCCACAACACAGGAATTGCGTATGCCTGCATTGTCCCCCACAATGTCTCATGGCAATTTGGCGTCTTGGACTGTGAAAGAAGGGGATTCAGTTTCTGCAGGTGACCCATTGGCAGAGATTGAAACGGACAAGGCAACCCTGACCTGGGAGACCCAAGACGATGGTGTTGTAGGCAAGCTCCTCATGCCTGCAGGCAGCAAGGACGTGGAGGTTGGGACTGTGGTGGCACTGCTGGTGGACGAGGCAGACGATATACCAAAACTTGCCGCATACAAGGCCCCATCCACTGGTACATGGGCGTTTCTTGTTGATTCTTGGTGATATGCACACGACCATGACTGCTGTGTCTGTGTGTGATCGAATCAGCACCCACCATCAGCACTGACCATCATCACCACCTACTACTAGGGGTATCGAGTGCACTGTCTGCGTCAATGGGCAATGCACTGGACGCATCAGCTACCCATGATGATGCAGCCAACACAGATGACACTTGGCATGATCGACTCGGTCCAGCCGTTCGTGTGTTGCTCGAAACATTTCATTTGGATGCTGAAAAGGTGCATCATTCTGGACCACATGGAATTTTGACCAAAGCAGACGTGCTCGCAGCAGCAAGTGGGGATGCATCCCCATCCACCCCCCCACGCTCATCTCGTGCAAAGCCAATGGCAGCCGTTGGTGGTTCACCTGCCTCATCAAGTGAAACATCTACAACAACAACCACGAGTGGAGCTGCAACAGTGTCGACACCATCACCATCGTCCATCGGTGATGATGCCACGCCGCCATTTGTGGACATACCAGTATCGCAAATCCGCAGAATCATTGCATCACGATTGTGTGAAAGCAAACAAACCATTCCACATTTGTACCTGACAGCAGAGGTGGCGTTGGAACAGATCGCGCGTATGCGGGCATCCCTCAAGATGATGGGATTCAGGGTGTCTGTCAATGATTTTGTGGTGCAGGCTGTGGCACAGGCACTCGCAGAGGTGCCTGCTGCAAACGCATACTGGGATGTGCAGAATGAAGAGATCAAACCGTTCGCTGGTACGGTGGTGGTTGGGGTTTTTGGGGATGACATCTTGGGTGATGGGGTTGCACCAGGAGATTGTGGTGTTCAAAAGACTGTGCTGTACATGGTCTGTGTACAATGTGCTATTCCAACCATGCAACCACGCACCCATGTAGTATCCCCCACCACCCCACCCCACCACCACCACCCCACCACCAGGTGTGGATGTGTGTGTAGCCGTGGCCACACCCTCAGGACTCCTCACACCCATTGTCAAAAACGCCAACACCTTGTCCTTGCTCAACATATCCTCCACTGTGAGGGACCTCGCCACAAGGGCCCGGGTCAACAAACTGGCCCCTGAGGAATTTACAGGGGGAAGTTTCACTATCAGCAACCTAGGCATGTATGGGATTGACAAGTTTTTTGCGATTATCAACCCACCGCAAGCAGCAATCATGGCGGTAAGTTGTGGTGATGGGTGGTGTGTCGTGTACTTTGTGGTGGTGGTGGTGGTGGGTGGGAGGGGAGATGTGTGTATGATGTGGTGTGCATGTACATGTACCCATCCACTAAATATCAAACATGATAGTGTAAGTATACACAAACTGTACATACAACTTTATACACTATGCACACACACACCTCACCCATCATCCAGGTGGGAGGTGCGCATGACAAGGTGGAGTTGAATTCCAATGGGGTGTTGACCACGAGTTCTCTCATGACAGTGACCCTCAGTGCAGATCACCGGGTGTATGACGGAAACACTGGGTCAGCATTCCTCGATGCATTCCGTAAACACATGCAACAACCCGGTTCCCATGTGCTGTAGGGGTCCCATGTGCTGTAGGGAGCGCAGTTATGGTGATCGAGAATGTGTGGTGGGGTGGTGGTGATCGAGAAGGGGTGTGGTCATGATGCAATTGGGGGGGGAAGTGTATGGTGGTAGTACTTGATGATGATAGTGTTGATGATGGTGGTATTGAGGTCGTTGAGGGTGGAACACATGGATTGCAGATAGTGTTGGCACCAAAAAAACAAAAGCCACGTGTAACAATTGAAACAATACAAAGAGAATGCACACACACAACATCAACAACAATGCAACTCAAAAAGTGGTATACACACACACATTACAATCCCATGCAAACATGTTGACCATCATCCCCCCTCTCTTCAACAACACGTTGACCGGGGTGTTGTGTCTCTTTGCTGCAAACCACCGACGCCACCACCAACGCCAGTGTGTCGTGCAAGTTGAGGTGAGTCGAGTATTTTGAGCACAAGTTCATTAAACGCTTGCTCCACAGCAACGTTGATTTTTGCTGAGGTCTCCACAAACAAGCAGCCGCATCGCTTGGCAAGGTCAACTCCCTGTTTGTGTGACACCTCACGCTCTTCATCCTGTGTGTGTCCGGTGTGTGTGAGTGTGGGGGGTGTGATGGTGTGTGTACATGTGGGTGTATCTGAGGTATGCATGTGGCCAGGTATGTATCCACTGAGCAAAATTGAGCATACCATGTCAATTTTGTTGGCGACAATCATCTGCACTGCACCTTCAACTGTCGAGTACAAATCCACCTCCTTCATCCTGTGCGGATGTTTGTGAAAGTGTGTTTACATATATGTACGTACTACAAGCAGTATACGCACGCTACAAAACACCACAACTACACATAGGCAAACCGTGGACAGCATGCATACCAAATGTCTTTGATGCTCTCCATGGTCTCAGCACGCGTTACGTCATACACTGTGTGCGATGCAAGACATGTTGGTATCGTGTGTGTGTGTGCGTGTGTGTTCAGAGAGTGCCCACCACAGCAACCAACACACCATATATGATGCCCTGTGCACCCCTGTAGTATGATGATGTGAGTGTGCGAAAGCGTTCCTGGCCTGCTGTGTCCCATAATGTGAGTTTGATGCGCAAGTCATTGTGCTCCACAATTTTGGTTTTGAAATCCACACCTGTTGCGAGGTTTGTTTGTGTATGTGTGTGTTAATACGTCTGCTGGAACAATATGTACCAATGGTTGGCGTGAGGTCGTCAAACTTCCGATCAGTAAATCTCAACAGCAAACTGCTCTTCCCCACGCCACTGTCCCCCACGAGCAGTATTTTCAATTGCACATCATACGCCTCGTCCATTGGTGAAAAAAATGATGATGATGTCAAAAACACAACAGAAAAACATTTTCATCAATCATTTTCGTGACCAGCGGGCCAACGCATACAATGCCCCCACCACGGGCAACGCAAGCACAGTCCCCCAAATCACCCGCTCCCGCAGCATTTTTATCGCCACGGGCTCCAACGCTGCCACCAAAAAATCCCCTGCGGCTCCAATCATCTCTTGTGCTGTGCTGTCACCCTCAGATGCACGCTGTGTGTGTCAAACAACCGGGGGTGTCCCACGAGTGTGTTTATGCAATGCAGCATGTGCACCCCCCCCCGCACTCCCACCCCCCCCACCCCCCCCCCCCCCGCACCTTGAACTCCTCCAGCGTCCTCACCAGTGTCCCCAGCACCCCCGCCCCCACCAACGACCGCAACACCATCGACCGCGGATGCAACCCCTCCTTGATCAACACTGCCAAACAAAACAAACACGCCCACAACGCCTCGTCATTATGTGTCGCATGCTGTGCAAGCACACGCTGCAGGGCAGTGGATATGCCTGCAGTTATTTGTCGCCTGCGTATGGAGTCATGGATGACCTCATCCCCCTGTGCCATTACGCCCAGGGCCACCAGAGCCTTGGCTTGGATGTCCACCTCTCCGGGATGATGTTGCATGGCAGCAAGTACATCAGGCATGAGTACATTGGTCATGTGTGCTTGCATTACTGGGCTTTCTGTCATTGGGTTTTGGAAAAGCATTTGTATTTGGAATGGGTGCATATGGTTGCATACATACATCTACATGTTGCATAAATGTGTGCATGTGATTGCATACATGCATAGACATACACACACGTAGACTCGGGTATTCCCCCACCCCCCACACCCAACCAGTTGCCTACATACAAACCATACAAACCTATGTGCACCCTCCCACCCCCACCCCCACCCCCACCATACCTAGACAAAGTGGTATAATACACAGCAAGGCAGACAACTGTACCATGGGGTGTTGTGCGAAATTCTTCATACCCAGCGACATGGCCTCCACACCCCCTGCCTTGGCCACACGCCACTGGTTTTGCATGCACACACCCCCTTCCCCCCGAACGAGAGACATGATGGCAAGGCAGCCGTTGCATTGCACAGCATCACTGTCTGCATAGTGGCGCATGCACCCTACAATGCTATCCACACCTGATTTTTTGGGGTGGGGGAAGGGTTTATGGGGGAAAAAGGCTTTTTTTCATGGGGGGGTTGTGGGGGGGGGTGCACATTGTGGGGGAGGAGGGTGGGGGAGGCTGTATGTTGTGCTTCAGGTGCAAAGCATATGATATATACGAGAGCAAGTGCAACAACAGAAAGAAGGGACGCCACACAATGCTACACACAGCAAGCACATTAATACAAGATACAACGCTACACACAGCAAGCACACTACACCCCCAACTACCCTACCTCCTTGCTCCCCCACATCTTGCCTCGCATCATCATCACTCCAACACAACCGAGCCATAGCCTCCAGTGCTGCTGCTGCCTGCTGTGCTGTGCTCATAGGGGGATCACGTAGGCTGTCCAGTGTGAACTGAACCTGTGTGGGTGTGTGGGTGTGTGGGGGGTGGGTGTATGAGGGTGGGTGGGTGTGTATGAGCATGGATTTATGTGTATATGTATGTATGCAGGACAACATGTGCTTGTATGTATGTATGTACAACAATATACATGCAACAACACATACATATACACCCACCGACACCCACCGACCATTCACTTTCCCAAACACCACTTCGTGCATGCCCACACCTGTCTGTCTTTCAAATTCACAGTGTCTAGTGGCAAATAGTCATCCACCAACGGACACAAGGGGTGCATACCCACCTCCTCCTCCTCCTCCCCTGTATTATCAAAGGGCCCCCCAAAGGGCCCTCCTGGTATGGTGGAGGGTGCATGGTCCGGAGGGTGGGGTGGGGTGGTGCTGCTGTGTCGGGAGAGCAGGTGTTCTGTGTCTTGAAGGCGCTGTGGGGATGATAATGGGGAGGGGGAGTGTGGTGGTGCTGATGGTGATGAGGAGGAGGAGCAGGAGCAGGACAAGGAGGAGCAGGAAAAGGAGGAGCAGGAAAAGGAGAAGGAGTGTGTTACCTCAAGGGCAATGTTGTATGGGTGTGCGGTGGAACGTCACATATACACGAATTGCGAGTGTGTGGAACGTCACATATACACGAATTGCGAGTGTGTACACACTGTACACACAACAGTACCAAACCACCACCACAGTGCTTGCTTTCACCCTCACACACACAGTCCTCACACCACAACACCCACACCCACCCCAACAACACCCACAAACACCCCAACAACACCGACACCCACCCCAACAACAACACCCTCCACACCCACACCTTCACAAGCTGTCGCACGGCTGTATTTGCCACTACCCGCTGTGGCGGGGGGCACCTCAAGGGACATGCAAGGGCCTGCCCACCCTGGAGCAGTGCCGCAAAGTGATTGGATACACACACAGCACAGTATATATGACCACATGGTTCCAGTGTAACACATTGGTTGAGTGTGCCAAGACATATTTGGCATTGCAAGTCGTCAATGCTGCTCTCTTCTGCGGTGGTGTATTTACTGGTGGCGGCTCTGTTGAGGTTGGGTTTGGTGGACTGGGGGTGCTGTGGGATGGGGGGGAGGGGCCTGTGTTGTGAGGGGGGAGGGGTGTGGAGTTGGTGTTTGAGAGTGGGAGGTGTGGAGACCCATGGTCGACCGCATGTGTGTGTTGACTTGTGGATGGTCAACATGTTGATGGTCAATGCTGCAGTCAACACATGAGATACCATTCATGCGCCCAAATCATACATCAAATACATATCAGATATACACAACCCTACATATGTACACAGCACACAACCACCACAAACAACACACACACGCACTGTGAATTATCCCCACCCAATGAAGCCACTGCTGCAGCTGCATGCACTGCCATACCACCACCACCACCCACAGACCCTCGCCCCCTACTCGACAGCCTATTAGACACTCGACGCACCACCATTGCCTCTGGCCCCACCCCCGCCCCCAGGGGGCCCCCGATGACAGGGCCCCCTCCTTCACCAGGGTCCCCCTGTCTGTATACAAAACACTGTTCGGCCATGGGTGACACTGAGAGCACGAGGGACACACGATCCCCATCCTGAAGCCATGCTTGGGAACGGAGGGGCATGCGTTGACCATTGATAAATGTACCTTTGTGTGTGGGTGGTGTGTGGGTGGTGGGGGTGGTGGGGGTGGGTGGGTAGGGTGGGCAGGTGAGGGTGGTCGGTGTGGACGTGAACACCATCATGTTGATGTACGTTGTGTCACCATTATGTTGGCCAACAACAACAACATGGCCCACACAAGTACCCCATCACCCACGTTCCCCATATATACCATTGATACTGACATCACACTGACATCACACTGACATCACACACACCCCTCATTACCCCCCTTTTATACACATACCATTAGTACTCACATCCTGCAGCAAAGCCTGCTCCTCACCCACTGCTGGGTTCAATACAAGACCTAGTATACAATGCAAGCGTGATACACGACCATCAGAGACTGTGACAAACTGAAATGTGTTGCCTGGCTGAGTGAGACGGGACCTGAGGGCCATCCTGGGTGTGTGTGGGGGGGGGGGGTGTGTGTGTGTGTAGGGGGGGGGGGGGATTTTTGTGGCAAGGTGGGTTTGTGTAGGTAGGTGCGGGTGTGTGGGTAGATGT
>VFQP010005299.1_pt1 | contig 11380 bp, 11 predicted proteins | sample 3512351 | NCBI WGS metagenome assembly VFQP01 (sample SAMN10412372, study PRJNA504923) | tailings metagenome | isolation source: Relicate 1 Philex TSF1 revegetated site | place: Philippines: Tuba, Benguet | collected 2017-08-29
CTTAGGCAAAAGACTTGAGTTGAGCCTCAGCAACCTGCGCGCTCGACATCTCGCTTTCCAGTGTGTCCAGGAGCGTCAGCGCTTCTTCGTGGCCTTGGGCCGCAGCGAGATTCAACCATCTGTAAGCTAACACGGGATCCCTGGGCACGCCCTTTCCGGCCCTGTACATTGCTCCAAGAAACCATTGAGCCGCTTTCTGTCCCTGTTCGGCCGATTTAGTCAGCCATAACGCACACTCTGCATAGTTCCTGACGACCCCATTGCCCTCGAAATAGCGCATCGCTATGAGAAATTGCCCGTCGGGATCTCCGCTGTTCGCTGCCTTCAAATACCAAGCTGCAGCATTGACTTGGTCTTGAATCACTCCGGTGCCTTCTTCGCACATAACGGCGACTCTCAATTGCGCGTTCACGTTTCCCGAGTTTGCAACTCTCTCGACCCACTTGAATGCCTCTGTCAGATTCTGCTCCTCGCCTATACCCTTAGCAAGCATTTCTGCCAATCTGAATTGGCCGATCATATCCCCTTGTTCGGCAGCTCTTCGATACCAATGTGCGGCCATCCGAAGGTCATTCGAGTCCGAGCCGTCGAGAATGAGTCGGCTGGCGACCAGCGATTGACTGAAAGCATCACCTCCCTCAGCGGCTCTTCGCAGCCAAAAATATGCTTTTGTGTCATCTTTCGGCACTCCAGAACCTATCAAAAAGCTCCAGCCCAAATGAGCTTGGGCGTGGGTATGACCTGCTTCGGCGGTTTGTAGGCATAATTCAACGCCGGAAGCCACAACTGATTCTTCAGCTTTAGACTGCATAAGTCTCAAGCTCAGTTCAAATTGGGCATTGAGATCGCCACACGCCAGTAAAGAGTTGAGTTGATCCGTTGTCGCCAGCTTCAAGTCTGGAATAATTGGAGGGTTATTCGAACATTCTTCAGGAGAAGAGATGCCAAATGCGCGAAAGAGGGAGAATCGTAGATCAGGCCATTTCATAATCTTTCGGTACCCTCTTGATTTGATTTACGCGAGCCCATGCCGAGAATGTGCACTCCGCGAGTAGGCTCGTCAGGATCGGTTCATAACTTTAGCCCTTGCAGCCGCTATGTTCTAAGACGATTCGATTCCCCAGCCCTGACCTTAACCAGTCGCAAAATCCCCTTCGATCCTGTCCTTCACGATACTGTCGTGCACTAGCCTGGATCGTCGATTCACTCCAACCCCACCAACCTCTTCCGGTACTCCTCCTTCGCAAAATCATAAGCCCGGTTAAACTCCTCCAACTCATTCGGCCGGATCAAGCCCGTCTTCGACCGCCGGCAAACATCCACCGCTTCCAAACACCACTCAATACTCTTCTTCTCCCGCACCGGCGCGCCCCCCACCGTCACCCAAACCGGATTCGTATGTGCGCTCGGCAGAATCCGCAACGCCACCCAAGCGCTCTTCTCAATCGCAACGTCAAACGCGATGTCTCGAATCTGCCCATCCGCCTCCATCTCCTGCTTCGCCACCGCGACGCCATTCACCACCAACTCCACCGGCACCTTCCGCGTATTCCCCACCCGCGCCCTCTCAATATGCCAATAAGGCTTCACATCCGCCCGCAGCTTGCGGATCGACTCGTCCGGCGTCTCCAGCAATCTTGCCGCCACCTTAGCCGTCACGCGCACCTTTCCAGGCGCACGCAGCGCCACATCCTTACCCGACCCCATCTCCACCCCATTCACCGCAAAGTCCATCAAATGCCCACGCCCATCGCTCACATAATTCCGGCCTTGCCGCAACGCCTCAATCCAATCGTCGTAGTCGACCCTTGGCTGCTTCACATAGCTCCGCCCAAGCCCCACGCGCTCATCGTAAACACAAGGGAAATCCGTCTCCCCGCCAATCTTCGCCCGATACCCGGCATTCAGCGTGTGATACCAGATATTCAACTCCCAGTGATACGGCGTATTCACCGCCGAAATCAAATCCACCAGCCCATGCGTCACGCTCGCGATATATTCATTCGCCCCAATGCTGTCAAAGGGCGGCATCTCGTAACTCAATAGCTTCTCTTCCTTGATCGGCAAACCCCACCCCGAATGCGTATAGCCCACCACCGCATTCTGCTCCTTCGCCCACTTCAAAATCGGCATCCCCCACGAAGGCCAATCCTCAATCCGCGGAATTCCCTTATAGTCGTCCTCCTTCAGCCTGAGCAACATCAAATGCCCCGTATGGCTCGAAGGATGCCCGGAGATCTCCACGTCATAGCGAATCTTGTTATCCGCCGTCGACAGATCGTTATCCTTCCCCTCAAAAAACGTCTTCTGGTAATACCAGCCCGGCCCCCAAGTCAGCACACTCCCGATCTTCAAGTCCTCCCCCAACACGTGCCGCATCATGTCCTTTGGATACACACCCTCCGTTGGCTTCTCATAGTGCGAACAGCCCGCCGCGTGAATATGATGATCCCCGCTGATCCAACCATGCTTGCTCGGATCGATCCACCGCTCCAACTGAAACTGCTGCGAAATCGACTCCGTCCCCACCTTCACCTTCCGCGTCTTGCTCACATACTCCGGCCCCCGCGAATACTGAAACGTAAACTCCCCCGGCGGCAACAAAATCGTCTCTCCATCCTCGCGATACACCTGCTTCTGAAAAAAGAAATCCCCACCAATCCGCTTCGCCGGCGAAGGATAAATCCTCCCCATTGCATCCCTTACCTCAAACGAGGCCATCTGCGGCTTCCCGTCATGATCCTTCACGCCCAGCTTCACCGCCGCCGAAGGCAACACACTGAACAGAACGTCCACCTCGCTCCGGAAGCCCAAATCCTGCGACCCCTGCCCCGTATCGAAAATCATCTTCGCCTCCCGCTTCCCCGCGTCCCGCGAGAACAACTGCATAATGCGATACTCCACCGCCAACCCACCCAAGTGCGGCTTCATCGGCTGCTTATTAAACATCCGCAGATCCAGCCACTTATTGCGATACGCCGCCGAGTTCGCCATCTGCCCGGAATGCGGCGAATCCACCGCCAGCACCGCCGTCGTCCCGCTCTCGTTATGCACCTTCACCAGAAACGTCCGCCACCCGTTCTGCACCAGTTCCGCCTTTGCCGGCCCCTGCTCGGCCTTCACCCGTCCCTCGGGGTTAATATTCACGCCCACCAAACACAACGCATCCAAAGTCCGCTGCAACGCCTTCACGTCGCTCGCCCCGCGCACGGATCGCACCAGCCCATCCGGCGGCGCCTCCCCCAACACTTCCAACGCCTGCAAGATCCTCTGCGCCTGGGCCGCCAACGGCTGCATCTCGACATTCTCCACAATCGGCAACCCTTGCCCCAAAGCAAAACCCGCAACCAGAAGAACACCGCTCAAAATACGCATGGCGGCATCTTATCGAAACTGCGCACCACGCGCCAGACTTCCTAAACCCCGCCGCTCACCTTCGATACGCGGCTTTTGCCGCCGCCTCGCCAAAACGGCTCACGGCAATCCAGTACAAAATCTCGGATTCACTCGCACCCGGATTCTCGCGAAGCAACGCCGCTCGCTGCAGCGCATTCGCCGCCTCCCACAGCCCAACGCTATTGCGCACTCTCTCCCCAGGACTCACCTCCGCCAAACGAGCATAATAGACGCTGCGCATCGCCTCTGACGTGTCGTCGGGAACCATCCGCCCCCAACTATCTCTCATCGCTTGCCAAGGATCCGAACGCACAGTCTTGGCAATTTACTCGCCCACCTCTTTCCTAAGTCATTATAGAGAGAGCCAAGCTAGTTCTCCATGCAACCCACCCAACTCATCCGCATCGACTACCTAGGCGGCCTCTCCGCCGGCCTCGCCATGCTCATCCTCCACCCTTGGTTAGCCAACATCTACCAAGTCCCAATCAACCTCTTACTCGCCCTCGCCGCAGTCAACCTCGCCTACGGTGCCACCTCCTTCACCCTCGCCCAACGCACCCGCCACCAAATAGTCCCCGGCCTCAAAGCCATGGGCATTGCCAACCTGACATGGGCCCTCTGCTGCCTGATCCTCTTCAAGATCTGGCTCGGCCACTCCACCTCCTTCGCCCTAGCCCACTTCCTCTTCGAAGGCGCCTTCGTCGCCATCCTCGGCATCCTCGAAATCAAATCGTCAAAGTAAATCCACCATCCGGCGTCAACGTCGTCCCCGTGATGTAACTCGCATCGTCCGAGCAAAGGAAAACAATCGACTTCGCAATCTCCTCCGGCCGCCCAGCTCTCCTCACATGAATCCGGTTCGCAATCACGCCGTCGTAGATCTCATCCCCAAACAACGCCCGGCCCCGCCGATGCATCGGCGTATCGATAAGCCCCGGGCACACCAAATTCACTCGGATTCCTTTGGGCGCCAGCTCCGCCGAAACGCTGGTAGTTAACCCAATCAACCCATGCTTCGAAGCGCAATATGCCGAAAACCCCGGCACCCCCAGAAACGAATTGACGGACCCCACATTCACGATCGCTCCTCCGCGTCCCCCCGCCAGCATCGCCCGCGCCTCATGCTGCATACAAAGAAACGGGCCCTTCAAATTGATATCCATCACCTGGTCCCACTGCTCTTCTGGAAAATCCACTACACCCGCCACCGGTCCCTCATACCCCGCATTGTTCACCGCATAATCCAACCGCCCAAAGCGCTCCACCGCATGCGCCACCGCCCGCTCCACATCCTTAGCGTTCGACACATCCGTAACCACAAAACTCGCCTCCCCACCCTGCTCTACAATTCGCTTCGCTAGCGCCGCCAACTCCGCCTCGCGCCGCGCCGCCAGCACCAACTTCGCCCCGCGCGCCGCAAAGGCCTCTCCCGTCGCCCATCCAATTCCACTACTTGCTCCCGTAATGAGCGCCACTTTGTCTTTCATATTTGTGTCAGTCTATCCCCGCCGCCTCGTCCCCCACAAAGCGCCACCCAACCTTGACGCAACAAGGCCGGAAACCCGATACTAAGAATTCTAGGCTTAAAGCCTAGAATTCTTGGCATTCAACCAAACACACATGGCCCGCAAGCCCCAAAAGAACGACTCCCTCCCCGGCTCCCTGGACATGCTCATCCTCCGCACCCTTTCCCTCCGCGACCTCCACGGCTACGGCATCGTCCAACACATCCAACAGTCCTCTAACAACGAACTCCTCGTCGAGGAAGGCTCCCTCTACCCCGCCCTCCAACGCCTCGAATTGAACGGCTGGATCGACGGCGTCTGGGGCGTCTCCGCCAACAATCGCCGCGCCCGCATCTACAAAATCACCAAAGCCGGCCGTAAGCAACTCGCCCTCGAAACCGAGCAATACACCAAACTCACCCTCGCCATAGCCCGCGTCATGGGAGCCAGCTAATCCCATGCTCCGCCGCCTAAGATACTGGCTCAACCAAAGCCAACGCCAAGCCTCCCTCCGCGAAGAAATCGAACTCCATATCGCCGAAAAGGCCGAGCAACTCGAATCCGAAGGCCTCTCCAAACACCAAGCCCTCGCCGAAGCCCGCCGCCAATTCGGCAACCTCACTCAAACCCAGGAAGACTCCCGCGAAATCTGGATCACCCGCTTCCTCTCAGACCTCGCCCAAGACCTCCGCTACGCCACCCGCTCCTTATCCACCAACAAAGCCTTCAGCGCCATGGCCATCTTGTCTCTCGCCCTAGGCATCGGCGCCAACACGGTCATCTACAGCTTCATGGAGTCCATCCTTCTGCGCTCCCTCCCTGTCGAAAAACCCGAATCCCTCGTCGTTCTGAACTGGCAAAGCCCCTCCCCCATGAACGCCAACAAAGAATGGGTCCACGTCATGCACGGCCTTCAAGGCATGGGCTGGCCGGGCGATAAAGGCACCATGTTCAGCGGCATGTTCCCCTACCCCGCCTTCGAAGCCCTCCAAAAAGACAACACCGTCTTCTCCACTCTCTTTGGCTACTTCGACGGCCGCAACCTCACTCTCAACGCCCGCGGCCAAGCCGCAACCGCCAAAACCGAATACGTCACCGGCGCCTACTTCCGCGGCCTCGGCATCGCCCCCGCCGCTGGCCGACTAATCAATACCGAAGACGACAAAGACGGCGCCGCACCCGCTGCAGTTCTCTCCTTCAACGCCGCCCAAAACCGCTTCGGCTCCCCCGCCAACGCCATCGGCCAACCCATCCTCATTGACAAACACTCCTTCACCGTCATCGGCGTCACGCCCCCCGAATTCTTCGGAGTCGACCCCGCCGCCGCCCCCGAGCTCTTCCTCCCCATGCGCGCCACCATGCTTCTCGACCGCGCCACCGCAGCCAAAGGCTATTCCGATCCCAACTTCTACTGGATCGAAATCATGGGCCGCCTCCAACCCGGCGCCACCATCCAACTAGCCCAATCCATCCTTGCCCCCCGCTTCCAACAATGGGTCAACGCCACGGCCTTCAACGACGCCGAACGCGCCCGCCTCCCCCAGCTCCAACTCAACCCCGGCACCGCCGGGCTCGGCAGCCTCCGTCGCGAATACTCGAAACCCCTCTTCGTTCTCTTGGCCATGGTCGTCTTGATCCTAACCATCACCTGCGCCAACCTCGCCAATCTCCTGCTGGCCCGCGCCACCGCCCGCCGCCGCGAGGTCGCCATCCGCCTCAGTCTCGGCGCCAGCCGTTTCCGCATCGTCCGCCAACTCTTAACCGAAAGCACCCTTCTTGCCTTCCTGGGCGGCGCCCTCGGCCTCCTCCTCGCCTATTGGGGCGTCCAAGCCCTCACCCACCTCTTCTCGCGCGGCCGCGAAAACTTCACGCTCCACGCCGAACTCAACTTCACCGTCCTCGCCATGACCGCCGCCCTCTCCCTCTGCTGCGGACTCCTCTTCGGCCTCGTCCCCGCCCTCCAGATCACTCGCCCCAACCTCAGCCCCGCTCTAAAAACCCGGCAACGCCCGCAACAATTCCTCATCGTCGCCCAAATCGCGATGTCCTTCCTCATCCTCGTCACCGCCGGCCTCTTCGTCCAAACCCTCAACCAACTGGGCTCCCTGCAACTTGGCTATAGCCGCGAAAACATCCTCCTCTTTACCCCCAACTCCCACCAAGCCGGCCACCAGAACCCTGAACTCACCAACTTCTACACCGAACTTCGAAAGCGCTTCGAAGCCATCCCGGGCGTCAACGCCGCCTCCCTCGCCCACGCTTCCATCCTGAACGCCGCCCGCGCCGGCGGCACGAATCGCGGACCTATGAAGATCAACAACGCCAACCTCGACAACGTAGGCGTAATCGCCGCTGGGCCCCAATACCTCTCCACCATGCAAATCCCCTTGCTCGCCGGCCGCGAGATCGACGACCGCGACCAAGCCACCTCCCCACCCGTCGCCATCGTCAGCGAACGCCTCGCCCGCAAGTACTTCGACAACAAGAACCCCATCGGCCAACGCATCACGCTAGTCCAGGAAAAACGCAACTACGAAATCATCGGCGTCTCCGCCAACCTTCGCTACGGCAGCCTCAAAACCGAAGGCCCCATGACCATCTTCTTGCCCCTAACCCAAAGCAATCCAGAGGGAGCCACCTTCGCCCTAAGAACCAACGGCGACCCCCTCAGCTACGCAAACCAAATCCGTGAAATCGTACGCCAATCCGATCCCGCCATCCCTGTAACCAACCTAATGACCCAAGCCGCCGAGATCGACCGCTCCCTGAACCGCGAACTCACCTTCGCCCACCTCTGCACCGGCTTCGCCCTGCTGGCCCTCCTTACCGCCTGCGTCGGCCTATACGGCACCATGTCGTATTCGGTAAACCAACAAATCGGCGAAATCGGCCTCCGCATGGCCCTCGGCGCCCAACGCGGCCAAGTCCAATGGATGATCCTCCGCCAAGTCCTGATCCTGCTTGCCATCGGCCTCGCCATCAGCATCCCCGCCATCCTGGCGACGACCAGACTAATCAAGTCCCTCCTCTACAACACCAAACCCAACGACCCCACCACGATGGCCCTCGCCGCCACCACCCTCCTCACTGCCGCCCTCCTAGCCGCCTACCCCCCAGCCCACCGCGCCTCCAGAATAGACCCCCAAACCGCCCTCCGCCACCAATAGCTGACCGCCAGCAGGAAGTATTGAAGTAAGAACAGATATCGAACAATCACGACCCCACCCCTCGGGGACATAAGAGCCCGGAGGCATATTGGCGTAAGAAGAATCTACAAACGCCACCCGAAAACTTCCCACTCTAAACCCCATCCCTACCCGCAAACATACAAAAACTGCACCCCTGGCAATTGGCCCATTAAGTGCATCAGTAGATACAACCATGCAAACCAGACGCTTCGTTGTATCCATGGCCTTGCTGACAGCCGGCGTGCTCTATTCCCAAACGTCCAAGCACCGCCAAAAACTGGAGCCAACCCATCTCGGCCCCGCAGTTTCTCCCGCGCTTTGGCAAGACCCCGGCGACATCGCATCGCGCAACCTGAAGGAAGGCCCCGCCGGCAAACCCACCGGTCGCTTCGTATTCGTCGAAGCCATGAACTCTGGCACCGCCCCCAAGTTCAAGATCAAAGATTCCAGCGGGACCTCTTGGATTGCCAAGGTAGGCCCCGAATCCCGGTCAGAGACCGCTGCCGCCCGCCTGATGTGGGCCATCGGCTACAAGGTAGATGACGACTACTTCTTTCCCGAAATTGAAGTCGAGAACCTCCCCAACATTCCCGCCATCTCCAACTACGTGTACACCCAAAAAGGGAAACCCGGCCTGGTCACCAACGTCCGTCTCGAACGCGTGGACCCCACCCGCGAATACACCGGAAGCTGGAGTTGGCACAACAATCCCTACGAAGGCACGCGCGAGATGAACGGCCTCCGCGTAATGATGGCGCTACTCAACAACTGGGATTTGAAGAAAAGCAACAACAGCGTCTACCACCAATCCGGTAGCGGACCCACTTATCAAGTAGCCGACTTGGGAGCCACCTTCGGGAAAACCGGCGACGTCTTTACCCGCTCCAAGAGCAACCTCCGCGACTACGAGCGGTCCGCCTTTATCAAACGCGTAGACCCGGAATTTGTCGACTTCAATCTGAACAGCCGCCCCAACTTCATCACTCTCTTCACCCTGATCTACATCCCGGAATACGTCACTAGAACGAAGATGGAAGCCGTAGCCAAAGACATCCCCATCACCCACACCCGCTGGCTCGCTAGCCTCCTCTCCCAACTCTCCGACCAGCAACTCCTGGACTGCTTCTCCGCCTCCGGATACGCCAACTACGACGCGCAGCGTTACGCCCAAATGGTGCGCGAAAGGATAAATCAGTTAGTGGCTCTCTAATGCGCTCATGAAAATTAGTTGGGCACTCAGCTTGAACCCTTCTATGATCCTTACCTGCGCCGACCCCTTGGGCCACGTTTCTCCTGATGTCGTGATGGAGCTGGCGGAGCTTTGCTCCAGTAAGCAGCACCTCATTTCTTCGGGCAGCGCTGATGCCCTGCAGATGGTCGTTCAGCAGATTTCTGACCTTCCCAAACTGCAGACTGCCTAACTAGGCTCGGCTCCGGAAGCGGCCCCGATTATTTCAAATAAAGCGAGTCTCAAAAGCCCGACGACAGAATACTGTTTACTCCCTCTCTGTTCACAGATTCCTCCGATTAGAGGTGCCGCTCCTTCGGAAAACGCCCGCCCCCAACGCCATGCTGATCCCGTTCATCTACGGTTGTCTTTACCAGTAAAAAATCCGGTCCCGATACTGCAGGGTGTTGTCCGGAATGTACTTCCGCCAGCCGTCGCTAAAATCGCTCAGCCAGCCGACCCGCCGCATCAGTTCCTCCATGGACCACTCCTTATCTTGTCCATCCCAAGGATCGATCACATATACCGTCGGGATTCGGTCGGACGTAAATCGCCGGATCCCAATCACCACCAGCGCGTGACCCTCGAGCGTTTCCGTTCCCACCAGTCGCGCGCTCAGCAGTACGATCGGACTCCTCTTCAATTTGCCCGTCCAGAAAGCCATTCCGTAATTGTCATGCGGGCTCGCCCCCGCACGTTGCATCCCCAATTCGTTCGAGAAGAAGGCTAAATTATCCTCCTGGAACAGTCCTTGATTGTCGCCGTACATCTGCAGCCATTTCTCGGGGCGATGCGGACGGCTGCGTAGGACATTCTTGATCACCTCATGGATGCCCTTCGGCGCGCGAGCCAGCTCAGCGGGATTCTTCCAGTAATAAACCATCGCCCCGGCAGTGGCCCAACAAACGCTGGTGAGCGGTTGTTTCAGTCGTGGAATCATCATGTGGCGCGGGCAGTACGTGATCGCATCGTCGTCCGTCGGGCCATCGTCGTTATCGAGGGTCTTCCCCGTTTGGTACAACTTGTCGAGATAGCCCAGCGTCTCATTTCCCGCCAGCCCGTCATGCCGTACTAGCTTGGCGAGCTTCTGGAACGTAACCAGTGCCATTTGGGTCTGCTGTCCGAAATATCCAGTGGCCCCATCGGGAATCTTGATGCTCGGGTTTTGTAGATCGAGCAGCGCATTCTGCAGAACCTTTACCGCCTCGCCGCTTTCTTTCAATGCAATGGGAGGCGCGTTGTTAAGCGCCTTTTTCAACCGCTCGGCTGCGGCCTGGCTGATTTTGGGGGGATTGAATCTCGACGACTTTAACGAGATGTTAAGCGATGCGCCTTCATAGCGCTGCTGGCGAGTTTGACGCTCGTACTCCATGGCTGGCTCCACTTCTTGCCGGGAGCATTCCGCTCCCCTTCACGTCAAGATGCGCAAACAGAGGAATGTTTTTTTGGCGGTTGCCGAATTTTTTGGTCCTTGAGGACGGAGATCTCGTTGCCCGCTCACTGGCGACTTCCCCCGCCGGATCCTAGCCATTAGCCAACCTCCAACCGCTGCTTTCGAGCCCGGCCACACGCCTCCTCCTCCAGCCAACGCATGGTGAGTGCATGGCTACACAACGGCGACTCGACTAAGCCGCGTATGCACGATTTCTTCGTCCTTCCTGATCTCGCGGGGGTTCAGTTCAAGAATTTTCCGTCGACTAACAATCCGCTCAAGGTCTTCCTGTGTCACGCACATGGAAGTAAATTGGATCGTCTTTGCACTGGCCACCAGCGGCGCAGCTTCCGGTGCCTGCCACCTATTCGACCACTACAACCCGCCATTCACGAAACGAGAGAATAATCCCTATTCCCCTGAATACAGGGAACTTCCGCTACTGCACGCCCCTCGCGCTACCCCCCGATTTTTCACCCCCCATCTGTATCATCAGGCCGTATGATTCACCCAGATAACAACATAATCGATCACGCCGCCCACGGCCGCCTCGGCACGGGCGCGAAAACTCCCGAGGGCCTCGCTCGCTCTGCCCAAAACGCGACCCGGCACGGCCTCTCCGCGCAAACCT
>VFQP010005300.1_pt1 | contig 11379 bp, 12 predicted proteins | sample 3512351 | NCBI WGS metagenome assembly VFQP01 (sample SAMN10412372, study PRJNA504923) | tailings metagenome | isolation source: Relicate 1 Philex TSF1 revegetated site | place: Philippines: Tuba, Benguet | collected 2017-08-29
AGGGGGGTAGAGGGGCTGCGGGGGCGGGGGCGCGGAGGGCGGCGGGAGGGGCGGCGTGGCTGGCGGCGAGGGCGGCGCGGCGGAGGGCGGGGCGGGGTCGATGCCGAGCAACGCTGCCGCCGCCGCCGCCATGGCCGCGCTGAGCGCCGCCTCGGGAGGTCTGTCCCCGCCTCCCTCCTCTCCTGCGCCACCTGCCTGCTGCTGCTGGGGTGGCGGCGGGTGCGCTGCCGAGGGGGAGTTGGAGCGCCGCGCACCGCCCCGCGACGGCCTGTGCCCGGGCGGCCCCCCCTCCTGACCCGACACGCGGTGCGTGCGCCGCCGCCCCGAGCCGCCCCCGACCGCGTCCTCCTCACCACCCTGCTGCTGGCCCTGCCCCTGCGGCGGTGGCGGCGGCGCGGCAGCGCCGTAGTGCCCCCCGGCCGCGTGCGCCGCTGCCGTCGCCGCCGCCGCCCCCTGGTGTCGCAGGCCGTGTGCTACGCCCTGGGCCAGTCGGTCGGGCGGGGGCGCCGCGTCCCCAAAGAGCAGCTCCCGCTGCTGCCAGGTGAGGCTGCTGAGGTCCACCTCGTCAGGAAGCTGCACAAACCACTCTGGCGTCGCCGCGCCGTCGCCACCGGGCGTGAGCGCGCCGCCGCCCGCGCCACCGCCCTGGCCGTCGTCGGCTGTGCCGGCGGGGAGCGCCGACGCTGCGGCGCCTGCACCGTCGTGCGCAAGGCGCGTGTGCTCACGGACCATGAGAGAGAGAGCCAGGTGTCAGAGGTGCTGGCACAGGCAACTGCGCCCCACAGGCCAGCGGGCCCATCGCACCTGCTGCGGCCGCTGCTGCGTGCCGGTGCGCGTGGCGGTGCTTGCCGCCCTTGCCCTGCTTGCCCGCCAGCTGCACCAGCAAGGAGGCGCCCAGCGGCAGCAGCACCAGCGTGTGTTTTGCTCTGCGTGGGGTGCCTGACGGGCCGGTTGGGAGCGGCTGGGAAGCCCTGCGGGGCGCTGCATGCCGCACCTTCCCGCCGGTGAAGGCTGCAGGCAGCCCCATGGCGGCCATTATCTCAGACAGGTCCTCCACCTGGAAAGTATCTGCTGGAGGCACCGCCGTCTTGTCCGTGCGCCTGCAAAGCCGTCGCCGCCGTCGGCACCGCGTGAGCGAGATCGCTTTGCCCGTTCGGTGAGCGCGAGCAGCTGATCACATCTGAGCGCTTAAGCACGCACGCCTGGTGGCATGAGGCTGTGCGGGCGGCTGTGTGTCGCGCTGCGCGCGGTGACCAGCCCCCAGCGGGCGGCTGACCCCTCCCCACCAGGCCTCCTCCGACGCGTCACCGCTGTTGAGCTCCTTGTGCTCACCCTCTTAGGCCCACGTCCTCCAAGTACACGCAGGAGATGACCAAGGGGCCCATGCGGTAAGTCGTGCCGTCGCTGAGCTCCAGCTCCTCCGCGGTTGTCAGCTGGATGTCGACCGCGCTGGCGTGCATCGCTCGCACCTCGTCCATCCTTCCGCACGCAGCTGCCTTCACGGCACGCCACGCGATCAGCGCCCCGCAGCGGCGCTGGGCTCGCAGGCGAAAGACGGCAGCACGCGGCACTGGAGCTGCCCGCTCGCGCTGCTACTCGCGCTGCCTGCTCGCGCTCTGCTGCTCGTTCTGGCGCAAGCCCTCGGTAGCCCTGATCATGCATCCTAGAGCCCGAGCCAACGTACAGGGGCACTTGGGTCCAGGGCAAAGGTCCACCTCCACTGCCCTTTGGCAAAGGTCTGCGCGCCGCGTGCAGGCTCACACGCGCCGACGCTTGGGCAGGCGGCATCCGTTGTACGGGATGGCCGTCAGCTCCTGGAGCTCGGTGATGCGCAGCCCGCAGGCATGCAGCACCTACGCCGGCGGGCATCACAGGTGGGTATCGCGGCAATGTGCCGACCACCTAAAGCGCCTGCGTCGCCACGTGCGGTGCATCGCATGATTGCCCACCTGCACGGCCAGCTGCTTGTGCGGCCCCGGGCCGCGCATCTTGACCACGGCGCTGCCGTATCCCAGCTTGAGCGCCGCCGCGGCAAAGGACGCCGCCGTGCGCTCGGTCGCCACCGGCAGCCGCTTGCGCGCGTTGAGGAAGCGCAGCGTGTCGTCCTTGCGGTAGGTGGGCATGCGCGACATCTTGACGTTGCCCTGCGCACGCATGCGCAGCAGACGCGGAAGAGCAGCAGTGCGCTGACGCTGCACATCCACACGGGCTTGCGCGCTGCTGCGCCGGCACGATCACCATCGCACGATTGTGTGGGGCGCTGCACAATTCGGCGCACCTGCATGTCCGTGAGGGTGATCCTCAGGTTGTTGTAGGTGTTGAGCACGTGCACGATGCCGTGCAGCGGTGCGCCCGTCAGCCCTGCCACCCCGCCGCTGCTGGCGTCGGGCTGCCGCCGCTGCGCCACCTGCCGCGCGCCAAACGCCATGGCCGTGGGGGAGGACGTGGAGGAAGCAGCGTCCGGCGAGAGCTCCTTTTTGCCGCTGGCCGCCGCACGCTGCTCGCCAGGATCACCCGCGGGCCTGCCTTCCCCGGTCGGCTGAGCCGGCGGCGCTCCTCTGTCTGCTTGCGCATCAGAGGGCGCACTGCTGGTGCTGGCTTGCCGCAGCAGGAGCCCTGCATGCGGATGCTGTGGATGGCTGCTGTGCAGCTCGAGCTGGTGCCATTGGGAGGCTCCTGCGCCGTGCAGCGTCCCTCCTGCAGGCATCCCGATGGTCGCCTTCTTCAGGGCCTGAAGCCAACACAGCCACGCTGAGCTCCACAATCAGAGCCTGAGCGGTGGTCCAGCAGCTCACCTGACCGCTGGGCGATCGCCGCCAAGCACGCCGGCACGCCACCTAGCCCGGCCGCAGAGGTGGGCCCAGCCAGGCTCAGTGCCGACCTCACCATCGCCGTGATTGCGCCCATCAAGGCCATCCTGCTGCTGCTCGTTGGCTTTGCCGCGCGCACGCACGATCACCCAAGCCCCAAGTGGTGCCATGCTCAAGTGCCGCTCCACGCACTTGCCCAATCGCCCAACGGCATGGCGCTGCCGACGGAGGACGAATGGCAGGGCCTGCAGGCCGTGCTCGCGCGCGCGCAGCTGGCCATCGCCAGGGCCAAGGCGCTGAGCGAGCGCAGCAGGAGCGTGGGCCTGGGCGCGCAGCCAGCAGCGACTGCAGCCCTTGCGTCTGAGGAGCAGACCCAGCAGGCGGCCGGCGATGAGAGCCCACCGCTTGGGGAGGGGGCCCCGGCGCATCGACATCGAGCGCACGACGCCCAAGAGTCGGAGCGCTGGAGCGCGTCGGCAGACAATCGCTGGAGTTACCAGTCACCGCGCGGCGAGTCCGAGGGCATCGCTGGCACCGCGACTGGCACGACCACGGCCCGCACACCCCCACAACAAGAGCAGGAAGCAACAGGAGAGCGCGTGCAGCAGCGTAGCTCCGTCCCACAGCCTTCCCAGTCACAGCCCCTGGAGACGGCCTACCGGCTGGCGCGCTCCTACTCCACCTCCAGCTCGACAGCAACCGCCCCCAGCGCACAACGCGCGCGCCCCTCGCCGCTCTCTCTGTTGCAGCAGCCCGCGTTCAGCGGCGCCGCAACCTCCAGCGTGCCTGACAGCCCGGCAGCGCCCCCTCAGGGCCTCAGCGCCGGCAGCAGCGGCGCCCCAGCCGACTCGCCGCACCGCGCCGCCCCGCTGCAGCGCCTGCTTCCCCCGTTCAAGCCCGCGTCCCAGCGCCTCGCCGAGCACCAGCAGCAGCACCACCAGCAGCAGCAGCAGCACGCGGCAACCTCACCCTCCTCCCCAGCCCCACGCGACCTCCTGCACAGCGCAGTAGCGTCGGCCAGCGCACCCTCTGGCGCTGGATTGCCACGGCCCGCCGCCGCGGACGAGCAGCAGCCGCTGCCCTCCACCGCCACCTCCACCTCTTCTGCCGCCGCGCTGTGGGGCGCGTCCCCCAGCAGCAACCCGCTGCTCCTGGTGGCGCGACGCCTGGCGCAGCTGCAGCAGCAGCAGAGCACCACGCTCACGCAGCTGCTGTGCCTCAGGCTCGAGCAGCTCAGGTGAGCGGGCGCGTGCTGGGCTGCTGCGGCCGTTTGCCTTGGCGCCTGCCGGCCACTGCGCCCTGCTGTCCCCGCACCCAGCGCGCGTTCCTTTGCTCACAGCGGGCGCGTGTGGTTGCCTCGCCTCGCCTTGCCGCCGCGCAGGCTGAGGCAGCAGCAGCTGACGGCGCTGCAGGAGCTGCTCAGGGTCGAGTCAGAGGCGGTGGAGGGCACGCCGCTGCAGGTGCGCGCGGCGCGTTCAGGTGGCGTGCGGCGTGCGCTCACACGCCCTGCACGCACTGCGCCGCCGCCCTCTCACGCGCGCCACGTGCGTGCGTGCCGTGTGCGCTCAGATGTCAGCGGTGCAGCAGGCGCTGTCGCTGCTCTCCCAGTCGCTCGAGGACATCCAGGTGGCCTCGGCCGCCATCCAGGCCTCGGTGGCGGAGGTGGCCGCTTCGCACTCGCACGCCCTGGCTGCGGCGCGCCAGGACGGCGCCGCTGCGGGCGGCGGCGGCGGCGGCACGACGGCGGCGGACGTGGCGGTGGTGGCGGCGACCGTGTCGTGCGCCGACGCGCGCGCCGAGGACATATCGCGCATGGCGCGGCAGCTGCTGGGCGTGCTGAGGGAGTACCCGCGGCGGCGCCCGGCGGGGCAGCTGCAGGGCGCGCCGCTGCTGGCGACGGGCGGGGGCGGCGACGGGGCGGCCGTGCCGGGCACCCGCACCGTGCTGCGAGGTGAGAGGAATGGGCGTCAGCAGGTCGCTGTCACCGCCCATCCAGGCTTGAGCTAACGTCCCGCTACCCACCCTGACCCGCCCACCGCAGGCGCTACCGAGTGGGAGCTGCAGGCCCTGCCCACGCTCCTTGTGCCGCACGCCACCCCGCCCTCCACGCCCGCCCACGACGCCCCAGGCTTCAACCCCTCTACCGCCGCCACCACCCCCTCCACTGCCAGTGACCAGAGCCCCTCCTCCCCCACGGCGCACCCGCTGCTCTCCGAGCCCTGCGCCATCTGCCTGAGCACCTTCACCGCCGGCGAGGCGCTCAAGGCCATGCCCTGCGCGCACCGCTTCCACGGCGCCTGCCTGGACCCCTGGCTGCGCATCAAGGCGTGCTGCCCGCTCTGCAAGCTGGCGCTGCCCGGCGCCACCCTCCACGTGCCGCTTGACCACCTCCTCCCGCAACACCACCTCCACGCGCCCAGCGCCCGGCCCCACGCCGAGCTGCTCCACGGACCCGCCGGGCCTGGCGCGGACGCGGGCGCGCTGGGCGTGGCGCCGGCGCACGTCCTGGCCTCCCAGCAGCTCATGGCGGGAGGCGGGGGCGGGCTGGGCGCGGCGCAGGCGAGGGGCGGCGGGGGCGGCGAGGAGGAGGACGCGAGCGTGCAGCTTGAGGCCGTGGTGGAGGGCCTGGTGGAGGACGTCGTGTCGCTGGTGGGACGCGGCGGGCAGGAGCTCCCACCACCTGGGCAGTGACTGTAGGCCAAGCGCGTCCCTCAGCTTTAAGAGTAGACCTCAGAATCGGTGCAGGATGACCGGACTGTGTCCTTTCAGGCTGTTTGCTGTTGCTGTAGGTGGAGCTGCGGCGCGTGTGCATCTTGCTTGTTGCGCTTGTGCGAGGTTTTACACCAAAGGGGCCCGCGGGTGAACAGGGCAGGCAGGGGGGCACAAGCGCTTCCTCCACCTCCCGCCTCTCTGCAGTCCCGCGCCAGAGAACGAACGAGTTGGCCTCAAGAGGCGGCCAGCCAGCACCATACACAGAGGAGGCACGAGCAGTCGCAGGGCACAGGGCAGCACCGTCAGCACCATCATCATTGTGATTAGAGGTCGTGGCGTCGAGTCGGAGGCACAGCACGTGGACCGGCCAGGCGACCGACCGACCCATAGCAAAGGCACCACCACACACACACCACACACGACCCTTGGGAGAGTGTCAGAGCATGCATCATACGGGTCCGCTCCTGTCCCCCGGCCACGAGCACCTGGCGGCCGGCGGGCGGCGGCAACCCACGCACAGCACACGCGCGTGTGAAGGACTCCACCAGTGAGTGGGTCCGTCAGCAGGGCGTGCGCGGGGCGGTGCGAGGCTGGGGCCGGCATGCTCGTAGCACTGTCGCCCGTCCCCCACGCACCCCCACGCACTCGCAGCACAGCGTCACACAGCACAGCAACATGGAGTAGTGGGAGCAGTAGCCTGGGTCAACGAGGGCTTGGGGAGAGAGGGGCGAGGAGACCTATGCAGAGCGGCGAGACCACCAGAGGGCCGTGGCCAGCCCAGCCTGACTATCCGGCGACCTCACCCCACACCCCGCGGCGCCTCCCACACACGAGGGAGAGGCCCCCAAGAGGGAAAAATGAGACTCTTGTCGCGCTCTCCTCGCTCTCTCGCTCTCGGAACACCCTCTTCTCTTCTTCTCTCTCTACGCCAGCACAGCCTCGTGGGAGCAGCATCCACCCAAAACCCCGCAAAGGGCGCAGCGGCAGCGCGCACGCGCACCCAAAAGCGCCGCAAAACGCGCACCGCCGCCCGCCCCCCGCGCGGCAGCCGCCGCCGCGCGCGCCGTGCCTCCCCGCCATCCTGCCGGCGCACACACTCGCAACCCTCTCGCAAGCCAGGGAGGCGGGCACACGCGCGCGCGCGCCCCGCGAGCAGGCCCAGACAGCGCAAATGTCGCCGCCTCAGACTCCACGCAGAGTCACGGGCCAGGGCAGGGGCGGGCCGCAGGCACGCAGCACCCGTCAGGCGCCTGCTCCTCCTTAGCGCGCGTAGTAGGGCCCCAGGCCCTTGACGCCCAGGCCGGGGATGCCCCAGCTCTTGAGGTCGGCGTCCTTGTCCGCCTCGGTGGCCGGCGCGTACACCACCACGGTGCGGCTGGGCGCGTACACCTGCAACGAGGGAGGGCGCGAGGGAGGGAGGGAGGGAGGAGGCGGGCGCGCAGGGCGTGAGCGGCGGGACGCGCTGCACGACGGCCACGGGCGGGCACTGCATGGGCACGAGAGCGACGCAGGTCACATGAGGTACGAGGCAAAGGGCGCGCACCTTGATGCTGTTGGGGCGGTTGTCGTGCGTGCCCTGCGTGTGGAACGTGGCGTCCGTGTTCTTGCTCACGTTGCGGAACCCGCCGAAGGCCTCCTCGTCGCTGCTCAGCACCACCTGCGCGGGCGCACGCAATCACAAGAGGCGACGGCAGCGGGCAGTCACACGCCACGTCAGTGGCCTGCCAGGCTGTCCTCTCCCTCGCAGCAGCGCGCCCCAATCGATTCGTCCACATGGCAGCGAGAGGAAGGACCGTTGCCAGACGCACCTTGTAGGGCCCGGGGCCGTAGCAGCCCACCCGGTAGTCAGTGTACGAGGCGGTGGGGTGGAAGTTGAAGACGAAGAGCAGGTCGCCGCGCTCGGCCACAATGATCTTGTCGCTGCCGCACATCTTGCTGATCCACTGGTGCGGCGCGCACACAAAGCCAAACGCCTTCTCCAAGTGCATCATGGCACGGTCAAACGCGTTGAAGCTCCTGCGCTCAGATGCGCGGGCGAGGAACGGCAAGGAGCACCGTCGGCACGCGCGCGCCTTGCACGCAACCGCGGGCGTCGTCTCTGTCGTCTCGGCGCCGCAGGGGGACCCGCAGGCAAGCCGCTCGCTCCGCCGCTCACTGGTAGCGGAGGATGTCCGAGTCGCAGAGGTCCCAGCGGCGGCGGCACTTGTCCAGCGACCCGCCGTTGCCTGCACAGGACACACGCGCAGAAAGTCGCGCGGGAGCCAGCTGGCAGGCCCCGCAAGCAGCACCGGCCCCGGCCGTGCGAAAGGGGGACGCGCGCCTCGCCCGCACCCCACTCTGCGCCAGCGCACCTGGCACGAAGCGGCCGGTGGACGGGTCGTACGAGTCGACCCGCGGGAAGTCAATCCACTCGGGGTGCCCAAACTCGTTGCCCATGAAGTTGAGGTACGACTCGCCGCTGCGTTTCGCAAAGGTTTGAAAAGAGCAAGAGCAGGGCGCACAAACGTGAGGCCTACACGCTGTGGGAGGAGGCGCGTCTGCTCGCCTCTGCCTCATGCCCGGCCCCGTTGCTGGCTCACTCACCCCAGCGCCACGGTGAGCAGGCGGATCATCTTGTGCAGCGCCAGGCCGCGGTCCACGATGGGGCTCTGGGGGCCAAAGCCGGGCGCCGCCTGCACACACAACACCACACCGGCACGCACCACCACACACAGGGCGCTCGTCAGCGCCCCCAACCGGGCAACTCGCCCGTGCCGCCTCCACTCTCGCGCGCGAGCCCTTGCTCCCGCTGGCCCCTCCCTCCCCTCCCTCCCCGTCCACCCGTGATGGGCGCAAAGTCGACCATGGCGCAAAGTCGACCACCTCACCATGAAGTCGTACATGTCCTTGTCCATGAGCCAGAAGGCAATGGTCTTGTCGCCCACCAGCGCCTGGTCGTGCGACTCGGCGTAGCCCACGCACGCCTCGGCGTACCGCCTGCAGCAGCAGAAGCAGGCCGCAGACAAGGTAAGCTGCAATCCCGCGCACGCCCTCCGCTCGCCAGCGCGCCTCCAAAGTCATCTCTCTATTGAGGGCTTTTCCGGCTCGTCAGGCGTTCCCTGGGAGCGAGCAGGCGGCCTGCAGCCGCCGCCAGCCCCGCGACCGACCCCAGCCGCGCACCTGTTGGTGAGCGTGTGCACCAGGTTGCCCCTGCCCCCTGCCCTTATTGCCCCCACCACCTAAACACACCTGTTGGTGAGCGTGTGCACCAGGTTGCCCATGTCCCACTGGTAGTCGCTCTGCGTCTTGAGCACGCGGATCCACATGTCGGCAATGGCCATCTGCAGGCGGTAGTCAAAGCCCACGCCGCCCTCGTTGTACGGCCGGCAGAAGGACGGCATGCCGCTCACGTCCTCGCCTGCGCGCCAAAAAACAACACGCCAGCGTCACGCGCAGCCTGCGCCTCGCGACTGGAGAGCAGTGGTGGGGGCCAACGGGGGCGTCCCGGACCGCCCCACAAGCGCGCGGAAACGCTGGCTCACCGATGGTGATGCACTGGGGGAAGAGGTCGTGCAGCAGGTTGTTGACCAGCATGAGGTACACCACGGCGTCCACGTCCGTGTTCATGCCAAAGTACTCTTGGTAGTTGCCTGCGCATCCACCGCCACGACAGTGCACGCGTTGAATGATGACGACTGAGAGGCGGCGCGAGGACAGGATGGCCCCCGCAGTGCAGTGGGAGCAGCAGCAGATGGAGAGAGGGCGGTGGCGGCGGGAGGGAAGGAGGCGCACCGGTGAAGGCGTAGCTGAGGCCGTGGTGGTGGTACATCATGCTCGTCACGCCGTCGAAGCGGTAGCCGTCAAACTTGTACTCGTCCATCCACCAGCGCGCGTTGGACAGCAGGAAGCGCATCGTCTCCCAGTTGCCTGCGCGCGCGGCACAGGACGACCAGGCAGGTTGGCGCGCGGGCAACCTCTCAGTCAGCGCGCTGCAAGCGACACACCACCCATGCGCTTCCCTTTCCCCCCCCCCGGACGCGCGCGCTGCTTGCGCTTGCTCCGGCGTGCAGCTGGCCCGCGGGAGTGCAGGGCGTCCCTCCTTGCTCTTGCTCCCCCGCACGCACCGTAGTTGAAGAGGCGCGAGTCCCACATCCAGTGGTTGCCGCGCGCGCCAGAGTGGAAGTACATGCCGTCGGTGCCGTCAAACATGTTGATGCCGTCGTTGGTGTTCTTGCTCGCGTGGCTGCGCGCACACACCACCACCACCACCATGGCAGCCTCTCACCCACACTCCGGTACAACCACCCGCGCCTCTTTTCCTCCGCCCCCAAGGCGCCCCCCCCCCCCCAGGTGCCGCGAGGGCGGCGTCGCGCCCGTGCCGATGGCCCACGCTCCAGCAGCCCGGCCACAGGCAGGTGCGCACCTGTGCACGATGTCCATGAGCACCACCAGGCCCAGCCTGTGCGCCTCGTCAATCATGGCCTTGAGCTCGTCGGGCGTGCCGAAGCGCGACGAGGCGGCGAAGAAGTTGGTCACGTGGTAGCCGAACGAGCCGTAGTACGCGTGCTCCTGCGCATTTCACACGACCATCACCACACAAGTGCTCAAGTGCCGCACCAAGCTTGCTGCCGCCTCACGCTGCCGCGCCCGCAAGCGCCTCTCTCTCTGCCCTGCCAGCTGCCCTGGGCGCTGCGCGGCTGAGCGTCACAGCGGCTGGCGGCGGCGCGGGCCCTCGCGAGGAGGGAGGAGCTGGGAGGGGGCCTGCCCGCACCCGCGGGTCGCACCTGGATGGCCATGATCTGGATGGCGTTGTAGCCCAGCTTGCGGATGCGCGGCAGCATGTCGCGCCTGCGGCCACCACCACCACCACCACCACCAGGCGCACCGCAGCCCACACGCTCGCCTTCCCACCTCCTCCACAAGCCCGCTGCCGGCTGCGCCCCCAGGACGCCAGGCCTCTGGGCTGCTCCAGGGACACGCGAAAAGGTGTGGTCGCCGCACCTGAACTCGAGGTACGAGTTGATCTTGGGCTCGGCGCTGCTCATGCCCACGTGGCACTCGTAGATGCGCAGCGCCCGCGGCCTGCAGGTGCAAGCCAACAGCGCCACCACCACTGCTTGATCCAGTCCACCAGCGGACGCGTTGCCCCCGCCCCCACCCGCCAACGCAGCGCCGCTGCGCCGCCTCCAGTTGACACGCCGCCGGGACGCCGGCTGCCGAGTGCCCTCCCTCCCTCCCTCCCCTAGCAGCAAAAGGCAGAGGAGGCTCACTTGGGCGGGCGGGGGTACTTGAACGTGTAGCGCTTGCCCTCGGCAATCTCGCCGGGCTCGCCCACCTCGGGCGGCTCGTAGTGCACGCCGTTGTACTGGATCTCGTTCCACTCCTGCGTGGCCCACTTGATCCACGCCGGGATGCGCTCCACCCACGAGCCGTCGGCCGTCTCAATCCGCGCCTTGAGCTTGGTCCTGCAAGGCAGGGGGCAGGGGCGGGGGAGGCGATGACGGGTGATGGGTGGGCGCATACCGACGAGCGCTGCACGCCGCGCGTCACCGCCCTGCGTCCGCGGGCCCCGAGGGCCCGTGCGCCCAGCCTGCCAGCCTGCCCCGGCCGCTGAGCGCGTCGGCGCGCCCCCAGGGGGGTGGGGGCGCCGTGAGCGCTGCCGTCCGCACGTTGTTTGCGCGCGCAGAGAGCGCTCACTTGTGGGGGATGGTGGGCGTGCCGTCGGGCTTGTCGGCCAGGAAGAGCTCCCACACGCCAAAGGCGTTCTTGAAGGCCCAGTGGTTGTCGGCAGGCTTCCAGTTGTTGAACTCGCCAATCAGGCACAGAGCCTGCGGCGCGTGCAGCGGGCACCGCGGCGACGCCGTGTCGCGACGCGATC
>VFQP010005301.1_pt1 | contig 11377 bp, 3 predicted proteins | sample 3512351 | NCBI WGS metagenome assembly VFQP01 (sample SAMN10412372, study PRJNA504923) | tailings metagenome | isolation source: Relicate 1 Philex TSF1 revegetated site | place: Philippines: Tuba, Benguet | collected 2017-08-29
AGCACGTTGACGAAGAAGCCCAGCAGCGCTTCGAGCGCGGCATCGGGACGACCGGCGACATCGGTGCCGATCACCAGATCGTCCATGCCGGTCGCATCGTGCAGCCAATGCTGGAACGTGGCCAGCAACACCGTAAATGGGGTCACGCCTGCGCTGTGCGCCAGCGTCTCCACGCGTGCCATGCGTGCGGCATCGACCTGCAACGCTACCGCGCCACCGTCGTGTTGCGCCACGGCAGGTCGCGGGCGATCCACCGGCAGCGCGAGCGCGCGCGGCGCGCCTTCGAGCGCCTGTTGCCAGTAACGCTGCATGGTTTCGAGTGGCGCGCCCTGCATCGATTGCCGTTGCCACGCTGCATAGTCCGCGTACTGAATCGCCAGCGGTTCCATGGCCGGCACGGCCTGTGGATCGCGCGCATGGGCATAGCCATGCGTGAGTTCGTTCATGAACAGGCCAACCGACCACCCATCCGAAACGAGATGATGCAGCGCCACCAGCAACACGTGCTCACCGGGCCCCATGCGTAGCAGCGACGCGCGTACCAGCGGCGCCTGGTCGAGCGCGAACGGTGTCGCCGCATGTTCGCGCATGGCCTGCTGCAAGGCGGCCTGCTGCGCGGACGGGGTCAGCGGACCCAGGTCGATGGTTCGCAGCGGCAATGTCAGCATCGGCGCGATAAGCGCAACGGGCTCGCCGTCGTGATCGGGATACGCGGTACGCAGCACCTCATGCCGTGCAATCACGGCGTTCAGGCTTTCCTGCAGCGCTCCGGCATCGAGATTCCCGCGCAGGCGCAGTGCGCCCGCCATGTTGTAGGCGCCCGATGCCTGCCCTTGCAACTGCTCGACCAGCCAGAGCCGTTGCTGCGCCAGCGACACCGCCATGGTCGACGTGCGCGGAACGGCCACCAGTGGCGGCATGGTCGCGACGTGCGCGTCCGAGCCATCGAGACGCGCCGCAAATGCTGCCAGCGTCGGCGCCTCGAACACATCGCGCAGCGTGGCATGGGGATATCCGCGTGCACGCAGCCGTGCCACCACGCGCGTGGCGACCAGCGAGTGACCGCCAAGCTGGAAGAAATGGCTCTCGCGACCGGCCTGCACGCCATCGAGCAAGGCCTCCCAGACATCGGCAACATCGCGCTCGGTCGCCGTGCGCGGCGCGCCGCCCTGGCCCGCCGCATGGTCCTGCTGCGGCGCCGGCAGCGCCTTGCGGTCGATCTTGCCGTTGGCGTTAAGCGGCCACTGGTCGATGCGAACCCACGCGGCCGGCACCATATAGGCTGGCAGGCTGGCGGCCACGGCACCCGGCAATGTATCGGCGCCGTCGACACCGGTTTCGATCGGTTGCCAGTATGCGGTCAGTACTTCGGCGCCATTTACGCGCTGCACCGTTACCAGTGCCTGGCGAACCGCTGGCTGCGCGGCCAGTACGGCCTCGATCTCACCCAGTTCGATACGGAAGCCGCGCAGCTTGACCTGGAAGTCCTTGCGGCCCACATATTCAAGCAGCCCGTCGGCGCGCCAGCGCCCGAGGTCACCGGTCAGATAGCGGCGCTGCCCCGGCGCGCCCTCGGGATCGGGCACGAATGCGGCCGCCGTACGGCGCGCATCGGCCAGATAACCGCGTCCCACGCCGACGCCGCACACCGCGATTTCACCCACCGCACCGGCTGGCGCAAGATTGCCGTCGGCATCGAGCACCTGGAGCCGCGCATTGGCGGTCGGACGTCCGATCGGCACGGAGAACTCACCATTGCCGCTCATCCCATGCAACGCGTGGAAGGCCACGTCGTCCGCGCACTCGGCCGGTCCGTAGGCATTCATCAGCGGCACAGCGCGATAGTGCTGGAACCATTCACGCGCGGTGTTGGCGGGCAGTGCCTCGCCGGTCGGCAAGACCCAGCGCAATGTTGGCAGCGGCGTGTGCCCAGACCCGGCCTCCTGCACATCGAGCAAGGCCTGCAGCAGCGACGGCACCGGTTCGAACAGCGTAATGCCGGACGCAGCCAGCCGCGCAAGCAATGCCGGCACATCGCGCACCACGTCATCAGGAACGATATCGACGCTGGCGCCAAAGATCGACGCGGCCAGCGCCTGCCAGACCGAGATGTCAAAGCAAGGTGGCGCGGTCTGCGCAATCGTGTCGAGTTCGCCGAGTCCGAGCGGCTGGACCTTGGCCAGCATGTTGTTGAGCATGCCGGCGCGTGTGACCATCGCGCCCTTGGGTGTGCCGGTCGATCCCGATGTGAACAACACATAGGCCAGGCCCTCGGGATGCCGAGGCGCGTCGGTAAATGCCTTGCCCGCGTGTGCCGCGATCAGTGCTGCGACATCCCTGCCGCCATCGAGCGCATTGGTATCGAGCATTGCCTGCCCGGCCGTATCCGTCAGCACCAGCGCGGGCCGCGCCTGCGACACCACCTGACGCCAGCGCGCTGGCGGATGGGTCACGTCGAGCGGTACCCAGGCCGCACCTGCCCTGAGAATCCCGGCCAGCGCCGTCAGCCATTGCAGGCCACGTGGCAGCAGCACCGCTACGGTATCGTCGGTGCGCACGCCGGCGTCGCGCAGTGCCGCCGCCAGTTCGCCGGCCCCGCGCCACCAGTCGCCATACGTCAGCGTGGCGCTGCCACAACGGGCCAGCACACGTTCCGGATGCTGCGCAACCCGCGCAGCGGCGCGCGACAGATAGTCATCCTGCAACGCTGCAGCCGTTACGGTCCGGTCTTCACTGCTGCCCCAGTCGAGCAACTGCTGCCGTCGCGCGGGCGCGAGCATCGCCACCTCACCGACGTGCGCGACGTCCTGCGACAGCGCGGCCAGCACCGTATGGTATGCATCGACCCATTGCTCCAGCTGTCCGATGGCAACGCGTCCGCCGTCTGCCGCGAAGCGAACCACAAAGCGCTGATCGGGCATGACTTCGATCGTCAGGCCATAGTGGGTCTGTTCGATATTGTCATGCTGGCGCAGTGACAGGCCCGCAACCTGGCGGCTCCGGTCGTTCAGGTCGGGCAGGTTCTGGAATACCAGCAGCGTGTCGAAAAGATTGCCGCCAACGCCGGACTGTGCCTGGATATCGGCCAGCGCCACATGCTCGAACTCACGCATGGCGGCGCCGGTATCCTGGATCCCGCGCAGCAGTTCGCCAACCGACTGCGCACCATGCGTGCGTACACGCAGCGGCAGCGTGTTGATGAATACGCCAAGCATCCGGTCCGCACCGGCCAACCCTGCGGGACGGCCAGCCGATGTCACGCCGAACACCACGTCGGTCGTGCCCGCATGCCGCGCCAGCACGATGCTCCATGCGGCCTGCATCACGGTATTCAGGGTCACGCGATGCCGGGCGGCAAACGCGCGCAAAGCCTGATCGAGTTCGGATGGCACCACAAGGTCGCGCGTCAGCGGTGGCAGCTTCGCTGCCGGGGTATCGGTATCGGCGGCGGCAGCGGCATCTGCAATACCGGGCAGATGCGTCGGCCCCTCCAGGCCCGCGAACGCCTGCTGCCAGAACTGGCGCGTCGGTGCCTGCGATTGTTGCGCGACCCATGCGATGTAGTCACGGTATGGGCGGCGAGGCGTAGCCGTATGTGTGGCGTCGGCATAGCGCTGCAGCGCTTCATCGAGCAACTGCACGGAGCCCCAGCCATCCACCACCAGATGGTGACGACTCCATACCAGCCACCAACGCGTGTCGGCAACGCGCAGCAACGCGAGTCGCATCAATGGCGGGGTGAGCGGATCGAATCCTTGCGCACGGTCGGCCCGGCACCATGCTTCGAGCCGCTGCGCGCCATCGTCAGACGGCACGGCACGCCAGTCGTCGGTCACCACGGACAACACGACGCGGCGGTGCACGCATTGAAGTGCCAGGTCACCGCCATTTACTTCCCCTGCCGGTACGAACGAGGTACGCAGGATCGGATGGGCGTCGAGCACGGCCTGCCATGCGGCACCCATGCGAACGGGGTCCAGCGGGCCATCGACGGCGAGCACCAGTTGGTTGACATAGGCGCCATCGCTACCATCGCGCAAATGGTGGAACAGCAGGCCTTCCTGTAACGGCGACAGCGGGTAGGCATCTTCGATATCGCCACGCAGTTCACGCAAGCGCGCGATATCAGCCTGCTGCAACCCACCCAGCGAGAACGGTGGCAGTTCGCGCTGCGGCGCCGCTTGCGCGGGCGCCTGCACCGCGAGGTGCGCCGCCAGCCTGGCCAGCGTGGGATGCGCGAACAAGGTCTTGGGCATCAGCACGATCTTTTGCGCGCGGGCCTTGGCCACGATCTGCAGCGCCAGGATCGAGTCGCCACCGAGCGCGAAGAAATCCGTGTCACGGTCAATTGCTTCACGGCGCAGCACTTCACACCAGATGCCATGCAGCGCAGCTTCGATCCCGGCGCCGGGCCTTCCAGCAGGCGGCGTGGCGCCGGGCACGCTGTCCAGCACGGCCGCCAGCGCAGCCGGCGTCGGATGCGCGAACAGCAGCTTCGGTGTCAACGCCAGCCCTTGCTGACGCGCACGCGCCGTCAGTTGCAGGCCCAGGATGGAATCGCCGCCAAGCGCAAAGAAGTTGGCGTCGGTACCGATGGCGGCTTCATCCTGCCCCAGTACGGTGGCCCACAAGGCGCACAGCGCCTTGACGGTCGGACTGTCTGCGGTGTCGATAGACGCCGCCCGCACCTGCTGCGCTTCGCGCAGCGAGAGCGCCTTGCGGTCTACCTTGCCGTTACGCAGCAGCGGGAATGCATCGTGTGACACAAACGCCGACGGCACCATTGCGGCGGGCATGGCTTGTGTCATGGCTGCACGCAGCGCATCGACATCGCATGCGCCATCGGTAACGATATGCGCCACAAGCTGCAATCCGCCGGTCGGCGCGGTCCGCGTCACGACCACGGCGTCGCGCACCTGCGCTGCTTGCCGCAACCATGCCTCGACCTCACCGGGTTCTACACGGAAGCCGCGAATCTTGACCTGCGCATCGGCACGCCCCAGAAACACCACACGGCCGTCGGGGAGCATGCGTACACGATCACCGGTGCGATACAGCCGCGATCCATCCGCGCCGAACGGATCGGGAACAAACCGCTCGGCCGTCTGCGTTGCACGATGCAGATAGCCGAGCGCCACGCCGGCACCGCCGACATACAACTCACCGGCCGCACCGCGCGGCAGGCGGTTGCCATGTCCGTCGAGCACATGCACGGTGACGCCCGGCAACGGCACGCCAACCGGGATCGAAGCGGCGCCTGCCGCCGGCTCCGCTGCTGCGGCCACGCAACCTACGGTGGTTTCCGTCGGGCCATAGTGATTGAACACGCGGCACGCCGCGCTTAGCGTCTGCACCGTGGCAACCAGCGCCGGGTCCAGTGCCTCACCGCCGAACACGATGCAGTGTCGCGGCACGATTCGTCCCGGGTTGGCCACCGCCAGCAGCGCCTTGTAGTGCGACGGCACGATCTTCAGGCAATCGACCGGCTCGGCTTCCAGCGCTGCCGCCAGTCCTTCGGGGTCCTCGGTCAGGCCATCGTCAAGGATGCGCAAGGTGCGGCCACCCAACAAGGCACCAAACCACGCGGTGTATCCAAGATCCGCGGTCACCGACGACAATGCGGCCAGCGTCGCCGTTTCGGGCAATGCCAGCGCATGCAACACGCCGGCCGCGTAGTGTGCAAGGTTGGCCTGGCTCACGGCAACCGCCTTCGGCGTGCCCGTGGAGCCCGAGGTATAGATCAGGTAGGCCGCCTGCGCTGCCGCCACGGGCTGCGATGTCGCCGCGCTGGCATGCCCGGCTGCATTGGGGTCCAGCCATGACGCCGCCCCAAGCCATGCGGGACGTTCGCCTTGACCGAGCACCACGCGCGCATCGGCATCGGCGCATAGTTGCGCGAGTCGCGCTGCTGGCATGGCGCTGTCGAGGCAAAGGAACGTGGCGCCCGCTTTCCATGCCGCAAGCATGCTGGCGGCCATCGCCGCGCCGCGTGGCATAAGCAGGCCAACGATATCGCCGGGGACCACGCCACCGTCCTGCAACGACTGTGCAATGCCTGCTGCCTTGCGATCGAGCTCTGCATAGCTCAGCGTTCCGTCGGGCGCGACAACGGCGGTACGCTCCGGCCAGTGCACGACGGCATGCTCGAACGCGGCCAGCGCCGTCTCGAACGATTGCACTGCCGGCGTATGCGCGCTCGACAGCGATGCCTCGGGGAACAGGTTCAGATCCGCCACGCGGACCTCGGGGTCCGCGGTCACCGCGTCGATCGCGACGCGCATTGCGGCAATCAGGCGCTCCACGGTAACGCGCGTGAAGAGATCCACGTCATAGCGCCACTGCCCGCGCCAGGTGTCGCCGGCATCCTGCCAGCGCAGGTTCATCTCGTTGGCGGCACCGCGCTGCGTCGCGATATGCTCGCGCACCATATAGCGGTTCAGCGTCGTGCGCGGGCCAACCGGCACGAAGGTGGTCATATGGCGGAACAATGGCGCGCGCGGACCGGTGGCCTGGGCATCGCGCGTCGCGCCCATCTGTGCCATCGGATACTGCTGGTGACGCAGCGCGCCACGCATCTGGCGCGCGCAATCGCGCACCACCGCATCGAAAGCCGGATTCGCGCGGAAGTCGGCGCGCAGTGGCACCGCATTCAACGTATAGCCGATCAGGTCGGCATACTGGGCACCGGACCGCCCTCCCGTGGGCGTACCAATCAGGAATGTGTCGCTGCCGCTGGCCCGATGCAGCACGGTCTTGTACAGCGCGAGTACCACCACGAACGGGCTGACCGACAGCTGCACGGCCAGCGCTCGCAGCGCCGATGTTTGCGCGGGTGTCAGCCAGAATTCGATTTCCTCGCCACGGCACTGCGCCTCGCCCACCGGGAACAGGTCTGGCGCCAGTGCGGGCGGCGCAGGATGGTCGTCGAGCTGTGTCTCCCAGTAGGCGCGCAAGGTCTCGCCACGCGGGCCTGCCAGCAGACGGCGCCGCCCCACCAGCCACTCGTGGTACCGTCCGACCTGCGAGGCCATCGACGCCGCGCCATCACGCATTGCTTCGAACGTAGCCATGATCTGGTCGACCACGAGCTCGAAGCCCATGAAGTCGCCCGCGATATGGTGCATCGCCGCAGCCAGCCACACGCGCTGCGAGGCATCGGACTGCTGCGATACCAGCCAGTGGAAGCGGCAAACGTGGCCGGCCTCGACGTCGAACGGCTCATCGGCTTCACGTTCAAGCCAGGCTGCGGCCTGCGCTTCGCTCCAGTCCTCCACGCGCGTGGCGCAGACATCGGCCGCAAAGCCTGCCGGCCGTGCCATGACGATCTCGCCGTCGACTTCGATAAAGCCGCTATGCAGCGCCTCGTGGCAATCCACCACATGGCGCGCGGCCGCAAGCAACGTGTCGATGTCGGGCACATCCCGCAACTCCATCGAGAACGCCATGTTGTAGGCGGCGCTGCCCGGATGCTGCCGATGAAACGCCAGCATCGCCAGTTGCGCGGCGCCGGCCGGATGGCATTCGAAGAAGCCAGGATGCTCCGCCAGCCACGCTTGCACGGCGGCATCGTGCGCGGCAACGCAGGCTTGCGCCGCCGCAAGGGTCTCGGCGCTGGCGGCGCCAGGTTCGGCAATTCGCCAGCGGCCGTCGCGCAGGCGCATACGCAGGCCATCGGCACGCCACGCGCGCATTGCAGTGGCCAGGTCGGCCGGAGTGAACGGGACTTCGGAAACAGGGGCGACAGAGAACGACATGATCAAGGGGGGGCGAAACGTCGTTACGCGGTGTGCCATACGGCCGCACACCGTAGAGGCGGAGCAGAAAGAGGCGCGGGCTCGCGGCTAGCCAAGCCCCGGCGGTGCGGGTTCCGCCATGGCCACGATCACGCGGCGCTTGCCGCGGAACGTGGCGCGGCCGTGCGCGGCCAGCATGTTGTCGAGCATCAGCACATCGCCCTGCTGCCACGGGAAACTGACGGTGCAGTCGTCCAGCGTGGCGCGGATCGATACCAATGCGTCTTCCTCCAGTGGCGTGCCGTCGCCGTACATCACGTTGCGCGGCAACTCATCCTCGCTGCCCACCACGGCGAGCAGCGTTTCACGCAAGGCCGGATCAAGGTTCGAGACGTGGAACAGATGGGCCTGGTTGAACCAGACCATCTCATTGGTCACCGGGTGGCGCGCCACCGCCTGGCACAGCTGGCGCGTGCGCAGTTCACCGTCCGGCTTCCATTCGAAGTCGATCTGCTGGGCGCGGCAAAAGCGCTCCACGGTTGCACGATCCTCGGTATTGAACGCACGCTGCCACGTCAGGTCGAGCCCGTTGCCGTAGTTGCGCACGTACATCAGCCGCTTGCTCGCGAAGCGTTCGCGAATCACCGGATCAAGCTGGCGATAGACCTCGCGGCTATCGGCAATCGGTGTCTCGCCGTCCGCTTCGGCAGGCTGCACGCAGTGGAACCAGATCTTCATCGGCCATTGCAGCGTGTAGGACTGCTCGTTATGCAGCGGGATCACCTGGTGCGCGGGATATTCGGTCGAGGTGTAGACGCCCTGCCCGACTTCCGAGCGCGGCGTGGAACCGAATTCATAGGTCAGCAGCGGGTGTCCGAATGCCGCGGCGAACGCGCGGAACGCAGCATCATCATCGAACTGGAAGCCGCGGAACAGAATGCCCGCGCACACATGAAGCTGTTCGTTGACGAGTTGCTGGATCTCGTGGAACTGGCTGCGCCAGTCACTGTTGCCATGCGGCGTGATCACCTGCGGCAATGCGCTGCCTTGATGCAGCCCGACCAATTGCAGCGACGCTGTTCCGGTGTGCAGTGGTGGTTGACCGCTCCACACCTGATGCCGCGTCACGACAGGGTTCGAAGTTTCCATATCCGGTTGCCTCATTCGGTTTCGGCGCGACGCGAGGGCCGCTTCAACGTTGTCTGGACATTCGACGAGGTGCGAGTCTACCGGATACATTTGCGAATGGAAATACGAATCGTTATTATTTCCACAAATCTGTCATGATTTGCTGCGAGGCTGTATTGGGCCGAAAACCACCTGAAATGCGGGCCCATTGCCGCCAAAAAACGCCGCCAACCCTTTGCACAAAAGGCATTCACGCCGATGTGCGAATCACCCGAAGGAGCACAGCATGAGTTGGGACCATCCGGATACGCGCTTCCACGTAGTGCGCAATCACGAAGGCCAGTATTCGATCTGGCCGGACTTCAAGACCATTCCAGCGGGATGGGAAAGCGCGGGACAGCAAGGCACGCGAGAGGAATGCCTCGGTTATATCGAACGTGTATGGACCGACATGCGTCCGTTGAGTCTGCAACAGGCATTGGCCAACCCATGAGCGCCACGCCGCTGCACGCTCGCCAGGCAGAGCAGCCGTGGTTCGCGGTGATGCCCGCGTCGCAATCCTCGCATCGTGCCGCGCACAAGGTACGCCTTTACTGTTTTCCGTATGCGGGCGCCGGTCATACCGTGTTTCATGGCTGGCGTGGCGCGCTGCCCGATCACATCGAACTGGCGCCCGTACGCCTGCCCGGCCGCGGCGCGCGCATTGCCGAGCCGCATGGCACGTCGATCGAAGCCCTCGCCGATGCGCTGGCACACGCGATTGCACTGGCCATTGACGAGGCCCCGCATTTCGCACTGTTCGGCCACAGCATGGGTGCACTGCTCGCGTTTGAAACGGCGCGGCGTTTGCAGACACTGCATCGGCAAACACCGCAGACGTTGATCGTTTCCGGACGTGGCGCGCCGTCGCTGCCCAGTACTCGGCCACCATTCAGCACACTGCCCGATGGCGAGTTTGCCGACGTGATTGCCGCCATGGGCGGCATGCCGGCGGAGATTCGCGAAACGCCCGAGGCGCTGGCGTTTTTCCTGCCGGTACTGCGTGCCGATATCGCGCTGTGCGAAGCATGGCGCTACCGGCCCGCGGCAAGCCTGTCGTGTCCGATCGCGGTGCTCGGCGGCGCGGACGACCTGCACGCACCACCCGCCTCGCTCGCGGCGTGGCGCAACGAAACGCACCGTGATTGCACGCATCATCTGTTTGCCGGTGGCCATTTCTTCCTGCGCGATCACGCCGACGCCATGCTGAAAACCGTGGAGCGCTGCCTCGACCCACGCAGCGCCCATGCCGACGTCGGCGCACCGCGCGGATCGATTCCACTTCCGTCAATCCAGTTCAACGCTTAACTGCAAGGAACGCATCATGACGCCCCCTTCCCTCGCCACGCATGCCAGTGGCCAGCCGGCTCCGTTCTCGCTCGGCGCCTTCTTCCAGCAAGGCCCGATCCGCATCGAGGAAAACGCGCTGCTACAGCGGCAATCGGCGCGCGAATCGAATGCGCGCTCCTATCCGCGACGCATTCCGCTGGCGCTCGAACAAGCCTATGGCGTGTACGTGCGCGACACCCACGGCCAGCTGTTCATCGACTGCCTGGCCGGTGCCGGCACACTGGCGCTCGGGCATAACCACCCGGCCGTGGTACGCGCGATTCGCGACACGCTGGACACCGGCCTGCCGCTCCACACGTTGGACCTGGCCACACCGGTCAAGGACCACTATGTCGACGACCTGTTCGGCCTGCTGCCGGCAGAGTTTGCCGCGCGTGCGCGGATCCAGTTCTGCGGTCCCACCGGCGCCGACGGCATCGAGGCCGCGCTGAAGCTGGCCAAGACCGCCACCGGGCGACAGACCGTGATGAGCTTTTCCGGTGGCTACCACGGCATGACGCAAGGCACGCTCGCGCTGATGGGCAACCTGGGTCCCAAGGCACCGCTCGGCGCACTCGGTGGCAACGTGCAATTCCTGCCCTATCCCTATGACTACCGCTGCCCGTTCGGACTACGCGGCGAGGCCGGTATCGATGCAGGTATCCGCTACATCGAGCAAATGCTCACCGATCCCGAATCGGGCGTGCTGCCGCCAGCGGCCATCGTGGTCGAAGCGGTACAGGGTGAAGGTGGCGTGATACCAGCCCCGGCACGCTGGCTGCAGGCGTTGCGGCGCCTCACGCGTGAACATGGCATCGTGCTGATCCTCGATGAAGTGCAGACGGGCCTGGGCCGGACCGGACGCACGTTCGCATTCGAGCACGCGGCCATCGTGCCCGATGTGCTTGTACTGTCGAAGGCGATCGGTGGTGGCTTGCCAATGTCCGTGGTGATCTACGACGAAGCACTCGACACCTGGCAGCCGGGCGCGCACGCGGGCACCTTCCGCGGCAACCAGCTGGCCATGGCGGCCGGCTCGGCCACGATCCGCACGCTGCACGCGCAAGGCATCGTGGCGCATGCGGCGTCGATGGGACAACGGCTGGAAACACACCTGCGCCAGTTGCAGCGCGACTACCCGTGCATGG
>VFQP010005302.1_pt1 | contig 11375 bp, 14 predicted proteins | sample 3512351 | NCBI WGS metagenome assembly VFQP01 (sample SAMN10412372, study PRJNA504923) | tailings metagenome | isolation source: Relicate 1 Philex TSF1 revegetated site | place: Philippines: Tuba, Benguet | collected 2017-08-29
GGGGGGGGGGGGGGGGCGCTTGGTCGCGCTGCCCCCAGGGCAGCCAACCCCACCTCGACGCTCGTCCCACGCCACACCTCTCTGGTGCACCGCCCCGCGCGCAGGGTACATCCTCTTCTACGAGCGCGCCGGGTCGCAGTCATGACCACGGCAAAGGCGCTCCCGGCCCTGGGCCTGGAGCTCTCGTGCACGCGCGGAGCTCTCTGTGTCCCCCCCTTCCGCCACCTCCCCTCCCGTGTACACGCGCAGCCACTCGCCTCGTGCATCACCTGCATCACCTGCATCGCTGCATCACGCTATCGGAGCTTCTCCTGCTTGCTGAAGGCCATGCAAATTGCCGCCCTCGACCTCGACGCCGCCCACACGAAACGCTGCACACACCTGAGCGATGGCCAGCATGACGAGCACCTCTTTCGTTCAGAAGCGGGCAGGTGCGCTGGCGCTGCTTCTCCTTGTGTCGCCGAAGGAGGAGACCTCGGGCGAACGAAGGAGCGGAGCATCAGCCGGGGCCACCAGCCACACGCGCAATCGCCCTGACGATTGCCACGGCGACATCACGCTGGTGGTGTGGCTGTCTGCTGAGCTTGCCGCTGCGCGCGGGGTGGCGCATGCTTCCTTGGCCACAGGTGGCGCGAGCCAGGCGCTCCAGCACCACAGGCAGCAGCCCACGCACCGCCAGCGAGTGAGTGCGGGCAGCAGGCAATGCGATCACGCCGCGCGCCGGGGCCTCTGCTCGTGCGGGATGGCCGTGCGGGGCGCTTCGGCAACCTGTGGCTCCGCGCACGCCCGTGCACGGCGCTAGTGTGCCCGCGCGCGCGCCCGCTGCCGGCGAGCTGCAGGTGGTCACGCGTGCGCAAGAGCTCAAGCGCCCCGAGCTCAAACGGCCGGACGTGCCGGCCCAGCCAGAGCCCGCTGCGCCCAAGAAGCTCTTCACCGAGGCGCCCGTGCAGCCAACCATCGCGACGCCCTCAACCAGGTGAGCAGGTCCCATTCAGTGAGGGGAGCTGGGAAAGCACGCAGCAGAGCAGCTGGTTTGAGGGCCATCGCGGCCCTGGTGGGGGCCACGTCCCCACCGCGCGGGCGCCAGGCGAGCTCGATCGGTGACGTGGCACCGCCTGGTGGGGACCACTGGCTGCGTGAAGCTCAAGGCCCAGCAGCCACAGAGGCTGTGCTCCTCGTTCGTGAGCTGGCCATGGGGCCGTGAAGTGCAGCGCGCGGCGAGTGCGTTTGTGAGTCGCGTGCCGCGTCTTGGCGTGCCTGTGCAGGGTGGTGACGATTGAGTACCAGCGGCAGCGGGCCAAGGAGATGACCAAGTACTTCAACAGCGTCAAGTTCCAGAAGCAGGTCTCCGACAGCAAGTGAGTGCCTCTTGGGCGGGCGTGCGGGGCTGCTCGCTGGCTGCAGCGGCGGTCCTCAGCAGCAGTGCACGGAGCGGGAGCGCGCAGGAACCTGAGCCGTGCCGTTGATCAACGCTTGCGTCGCGCAGGGTGTTTGGCTGGACCCCGGCGAACGAGATTTCCAACGGCCGCTGGGTGAGTCACGCCGTCGGGGGAGGGCGGACCAGTGCAAGCGGCGCCAGCGCCAGCCACAGCCTCAGACACAGAGACGGGGCAACCAGAGGGGGAGGTGGCTCTGGGCGTCGCGCCATCTGGGCGTTGCGTCATCGCCGGGGTCGCTGCCGCCACGCGCCTGCTGTGCCCGCAGGTCATGTTTGGGTTTGCGGTCGGGCTCCTCACCGAGTACGCGACGGGCGTGGACTTCATCGAGCAGTTTGGGCAGATAGTGACGTACCTGGGCATCGCGGACCTGGAGTGACCTGGAGCGCGGCTGCGGCTGGCATTTCATCATGCTGCGGCTGCGCCGCTGAGCGGCAGCAGCAGCAACAGCAGAGAATCAACCTCTTCAGGCGCTTGTGGGCATCGTGAGTTGGGCATCTTTTTGTTGCGGCGCGGCACGCGCCGCCCGGGGCCACGCTGCTCCACCCGGCGCTGGACCACATGTGATGGCGGCAACCACCAGGGGTCGAGGAGGACGTTTTGGGCTTTTCCCCTTTTTTGGCTCGCTCCCAGGCCAAGGGTGGGGCGGGTGGGGCTGTTTGCGGGGCAGCTGCTAGGGTGAGGTGCGCCAGCGCACCGCGACAGCGCCGCCCCCCTGTTGGCAATCATGATCAGGCGCCTCGTTCCTCTTTCCGCCTTGCCCGTGACAACGCGCACCTGGCAAGCTCTAAGGCCTACCACGACTTGGGAGCGCCATGGCGACGACACGTGGTGGTCCGCACACCGCGCGCGGCCAGAGCTCAGCACACAGGGCAATGCGCTCGTTGGGATGCGAGCACATGGCGGCCGCAGCGCCCAGGAGCAGGAGGATGTGAGGGCCCGCCGGGCGCGCTCTAGAGAAGTGTGCGATTGGAGGGCGCTCGCCAGCAGCTGCTGAGCGCGAGGCGCCATGGTCGTGCAGGCGGCGTTCCACCTGCACCTGAGCGGTGCGTGTCAGTTGTGCGCGGCGGGACTGCGCGGAGAGGCGCGCCCGACGACATTGCGAAAGCGCCACCTCCTTGGCGCCCGAGCTGCTGCCCGCAGAGAAGATACAGCGCGCGCAGGCGGCCATTGGCAAGTACGATGGCGTGCACCCGTCGCTCACCTGCGCCACGATCGCGGGCAAGGTGTTCCTGCACAACCCGCACCAGCAGGCGGTCGCTGGGGACGCGCAGATCACCTACCTCAACATCAACAAGCAGATTACGGCCCTGGCGGCCGGCTGCCTCAACCGGAGCGGCAAGGACGTGCTGCTCATCGGCACGCCCAGCACGCTGCACTGCTATGACGTGGACCAGAACAAGGACCTCTTCTTCAAGGACGTCTCCGACGGCGTCAACGTCATCTGCGTGGGGCCCTATGGCGACCAGACGCTGGCGCTGGTCGGCGGCAACTGCTCGGTGCAGGTCGGTGCGACAGCTGCGCGGGTGCCGTGCTCTGCTTGGCCTTCAGGAGCCTCCACACGCACGCCAGGCCTGTTGCCCGTGATGGCTCACGGGCAGCAAGCACAAGCGCGCTGTGTGGCGCTGCGCGTGCAGGGCTTCGACCAGACGGGCGCGGACAAGCTGTGGACCGTCACGGGCGACAACGTGTCGGCCATGGCGCTCTGCGACGTGGACAACAACGGCCAGCTGGAGCTCGTGGTGGGTTGTTGTTTGGGGGACGGGAGAGGTGGATAGGGTGAGGCGGAGCAGGTGGGCCCTCCAGCAGGGGACTGCGCCCCTCAGCGGTCCAAACTGAACCGCAGCGGCCCCGGCGCCGCGCCGGTGCTGCCCAGGCCCAGGAGAGCAGCTCGGCAGGCATGGCCCGAGGGATTTCACCTGTGGGCGCGCTGCGCGCGCTGCCCATGCCTTCTGCAGGTGGGCTCGGACGACTTTGACGTGCGCGTGTTCCAGGTGAGCGCTCCGGCGCCAACCAGGCGCCCACACGCACCGCACCCAGGCACTGCTCTGCCACTCAGTGACTGGCTAGCCTGATCACTCACCTGCACACGCTGCGCGTGCCGCTACCCCCCTCCCCCCCCCCCAGGGCGACACGATGCTGGCCGAGACGGCCGAGGCCGACCAGTTTGTGGCGCTGTGCCAGGTGTTCCAGGCCTCCTTTGCCTACGCGCTCGTCAACGGAACCATCGGTGCGGCGGCGCTGCGTCGGCGGCGGTGGCAGCACGCGCCCCCGGCTGCGTGGAGCGTGGGGTCGCAGGCGGGGACGGGGAGCTTGCGGCGGAGCAAACAGGACGCCCAACTGCCCTCAGCATCACCATGGATCAGGGGGAGGCAGCACGTGCACGCGAGGGCGGGTGGTCGTGGGGGCCGCGGGACACAGCGGCAGGGGCCCGAGCCGCTGCCTTGCTGCAGAGTGATGGCACGTGGCCGCCTGGGGCGTGCACCGCAGCACGTCTTGCATGGCATCGCCCCCGCCCCCACGCAGGCGTGTACGACCGTATGGACCGCATCTGGCGCGTCAAGAGCAAGCACAGCGTGTGCGCGCTGTCGGCGCACGACCTGGACGGCGACGGCATCCCCGAGGTGGTCAGCGGGTGGAACAACGGGCGGGTGAGCGGGGCCGGGTGGGATGGGGTGCGGCAGGTGAGCGGAGGAGGAGGGAGACAGGACGGCGGATCATCCCTGGGGGAGGTCGGGTGGGTCCGCAAAGGCCCGGCACGACTGAATGAATAGCGGCGTGCGCAGCGGGCGCGGTCCCTCACGTGTGTTTCCGCACATTCTTGCGTGGCCCTCCTCAGGATCGCCCCAGCGCTGCGTTCAGCCGGGAAGAGGCAGGCGCGGCAGGGCGCCCTGCAGCCTGTGGCCAAGAGTGGCTTAGGGTTGGCTGCCCTGCGTTGCCGTGCGGCGCAGGTGGAGGTGCGCAAGCGCGACACGGGCGAGGTGACGTTCCGCGACCACCTGTCGTGCCCCGTGAGCGCCGTGCTGTCGGCAGACTACCGCAACGACGGGCACCAGCAGGTGGTGGTGTGCGGGCTCGAGGGAGAGGTGAGCGCGCCACCCGACACCACGCGTGAATGTGTGTGGGAGGGGGCCAGGGGGGGGCGCAAGGGCACCAGCAGGTGGTGGTGTGCGGCCTCGAGGGAGAGGTGAGCGCGCCACACCACACCACGCCCTGAGCTTCCAGGACTGAGCAAGACGGGGCTGGGATGCGTGAGGCGTCGGCTTGTGCTGCTGCTGCTGCCGGTCCTGGGCTTGCGCGGTCCTGGGCTTGCGACGCTGCTGCTGCTGCCGGTCCCGGGGGCGCGTCGTGGCGTCGCGGCAGCGTGGCCCAACGCCCACGCGCGCGGCGTGCTTGCAGGTGCGCGGCTACATGCCCAGCACCGACGACCAGGTGGCCGTCACGACCGACTTCACGGCGCAGCAGGCGCTCATTGCCGAGCTGGCGCAGCGCAAGCAGGACCTGCAGCACGAGATCAACAGCTACGTCAACGCGCGCACGCCAAAGACGCTGGTGCGGCTCTCCCCCTGGCCTCCTCTCCTTGCCTTCCCCCCCGCCCTGCCTCCTCTCCTTGCCTCCCCCCCCCCTGCCTCCTCTCCTGCTCCGGCGCTGCCTCGCCCAGGTGCCGCCGTAGCCTGGCCTCCTTGCCTCCTCTCATGCCGGCACGCGCTCGCGCACCCGCCGCCGCCGCCGCACCACGCGCCCCCGCTAACCTCGTGCTATAGCAGCGCTCTGGCGTGCGCTGCATGGCGGTGCGAGCGGCCGCTCAGCCTTTGCTGCTGCCGTGCGGTTTATGTCAAAAGTGCCGCCACGGGCTCTCTTCACACGAGCGGCACGCCGCTGCGCCGCGCAGACCGACACCATGCCCAACGTGATCCCCAACAACACGCGCGTGGACAGCTTTGTGGCCATCAACAAGGAGACGGCCACGTGCGAGCTGCTGCTCAAGACCAGCAACGAGAGCGTCATCAAGGGCGTCGTCGTGTTTGGCGAGCAGATCTTCCCCGAGGAGTCGCTCTTCGTCTACCAAAAGGTGAGAGGGACGGGAACACCCTGGCCCTGGCTGTCTGTGCAGCTGAAGCACGCGCGTCTGTCTCCCGAAAGGTGAAGGAGGGAGCGCCGCCGCCGTCACGCCTTGCTCGCGGCGCCTGCATGCGTCTGCGGGGTCTGAGCTGGGCTTTGGGCACTGGCCCTCCCCCTCTCTGCTGGGCCCTCTCACGCCTGGCAGACACGTGGCCTCTTGCGCCCGCTTCAGTGCCCCCTCCGGAGCCCTCACGCCCACCCCCCCGCACGCACCCAAACACACGCGCGCAGACCATGAGCACCCAGGTGTCGGTGCCGCTGCGCCCGCTCAAGGACACGGCCGTGATGCTCATGATCAAGGCGCTGGTGGGCACGCGCACCTCGACCCAGTACCACATCTTTGAGCTGGAGATCGAGCTGCCAAAGTTCTCCATGTACGCGCTCACCGAGCCGCACGCGCACCCAGAGCCCAAGTCCTCCGTCACCTTCCTGTGAGCGCGGCGGGGCGGTTCTGCGTCTGTGAGCGCTGCTGTGAGCGCTGCTTCAGCGCTCAGAGCCCAAGTCCTCCGTCACCTTCCTGTGAGCGCGGCGGGGCGCGGGGCGCGGCACGCTGCACGCGAGCGCTGCTGCTGTGAGCGCTCCTGGAGCGTTGCGCGCGACCCCTCCGCCACCTTGCTGTGACGGGGGGGCAGGGCGGCAGTGGCCCGAGCAGTCAACCCGCCTTGCTCATTCGCACGGCGGGACGGGGCGTGGCGCCGCCACCCGCGCCGCGCCCTCACTCTTTGCCGCGTCCTCACATTTCGCAGCGCCCTCTTTGTCTACGCTCACACCCTCGAGTGGCCCTCTGTGCGGCGGCGCAGGGCGTCCGAGCGCATGGCGCGCCTCACGTCCTACCTGGAGGCGCGCTTCAAGTGGCGCGTGCCCGCCGTGCCGCCCGAGCAGGCCACCTGCTCGCTGCTGTGCCTGCGCGACAAGACGCCGCTCGTCATCAAGCTGCGCAACATCAGCGCCGGCCAGGTCGAGGTGCGCGCGCAACCCTAGCCCTTTACCCTAGACAAACGCGCACGCAGCAGCGCCCCGCTGCTCGCTACGGTGTGCTCGCCGGCGACAGCCCAACGAACGTGTCCTCACGACGCCAAGGGCTACGGCGCGCGGGGGCGGTGGGTGGTCATGCGCCGTGTGTTGGGCCGTTTGGCGTGCGTGGGCAGGTGGTGGTGCGCACGGACAGCATGGACACGGCGGGCGAGGTGCTCAACGACCTGGCGCAGTACCTGGGCATCACCGACCTGAGCAGCACCGTGGACTTCCCCGACGCCATGGCCGGCTTCGCCGAGGTGCTGCAGAGGGTGAGTGCACCCACCCTCCTCTCCCCCACGTGCGCCCTGGGCGAGGGGAGGCCGAGGGCGCGCCTGATATGCCCGGGCGCAGCAGAGCGCGGGGCCTGGATGTGGCGAGCCGGGGTCGTGGCGGCGTGATCCGATCGAGCCGCACGATTGACGCGTGCTGCGGGCTGGGTTTGTTGCCCGCGCGCGTTCTGGGGCCCCGTGAGGTCCTCCAGGCTCAGAACAGCACGCGTCTCAAGATGAGGGCGTGCTGTGAGCGTGCGGCGGGCTGCGTGGGTGGGTGGCCGCGTGAACCCGCAGGTCCAGGCGCAGAACAGCACGCGCCTCAAGATGAACGCCGACATGGCCGACAGCAGCAACCTGGTCAAGACCTTGCTGGTCAAGGCCGAGGACATGCGCATCCTGGGCGACATGGGCGCCATGCGGCGGCACTACAAGCGCCTGCACGACGTCAACAGGTGCGCGCCGTGGCGGGCGATGGGGGCACCCCTGGGGAGGGTGTCGCGGGGCCGGTGCTGCTGCGTGGGGCTGCGCCGAGTGCACCGGTTGCTGATGGCAGCGGTGGGTGCGGGAGAGGGCGTACGTGTGCAGGGCGGGCCTGGTCTGTCGTGCGTCTGTCGTGCTGCCCCCGTCGCCTGATGCTGCACCGAGCTGCGGTGCCACGGTGGAGGTCTTTTCCCTCGTGCAGCTCTCTCTGTTCCCTCCCGGAGGCTGCGGCGGGTGATCACGGCGTGCACGGCGGCGCGCTTCTCCCAGCGCCTCACCCAGCGCGTGATCTTCCCCTGCCCTCACGGCGCGCGATGCGCCGCCGCCGCTGCCACAGGGACCTGATCACCGAGCACGTCAAGCGCTCGACCAACCACAGCCTGCTGCTGTCGGACCTCAAGGAGGTGAACCTCATGATCCAGCGCGTGGCCAGGTTGCGCGTGGGGCAGCCCAAGACCAAGCTGGTGGCCGCCTGCCGCGCCGCCGTCAAGAGCGACAACCACCAGCTGCTCTTCCGCATCATGCGGGACGGGGAGCCGTAGGACAACTGCGCCAGGAGGAGGTGCAGCTGCTGGGCCGTGGCGCCCGTGCGACGCTCCCGCCTGCCTTGCGGTGCACAGACCTGCAAGCAGACTCCCTCCAGTGCCGCGGCGGTGGCAGCTGGCAGGCTGGCTCACCACCACCACCGTCGGGGTGCTGCTTCAACAGCGCTGCGAAGAGCCGAGCGTGCTGCTCGACGGGAGTCTGAGCCCGCGCCACCGAGAGGCATGCAGATCTCCCTCGATCCCCGCACCCCCACGCGCTCACCGTCCAGCGGGGCTGCAGCGCACGCTCACTCATCGTGCCGAGGCGCAGGACGAGCGCTCCGCCGCCGAAGCGCCACTCGCGCGCCGCCCAAGCGGCAAAACATCCCGGTGCCCGGCGCACCCGCGCGCAGCGCTCGGAATGCTCGTCTCCCTGGCGCAGCAGCGCTCCCGCTCGATGCTGAGGGCGGCCACCGGGGCCTTGGGCCTCACGCCGGCCCAACTGAGGGTGGCCTCGCCGGTGGGCCAGGCACCCATCCCGCCTCGATCCCCGCTCCCGCTCAAGGCGACGGCGCGCTCTCTCATGGACGACGACGACGACGACGACGACTTTCTCCGCGGGTCCTCCACGCCGGCGCGCCGCCAAAGGAAGGGAGAGCAGCGGATCGTTCGGTACCGGCTGAGCGACCGCGGCGCCACCAACGAGGTGAGGCGGCGTGGTGCAGGCGCTCTGAGCGTCGTGAGGGAGGCCGGGTGCTTGGGGGAGGTGCACTGGGGCAGGTGCCAACCCTGCTTGCACTGGGCGTCGGTGGAGGCGCGCGCAGGTCCGCGGCAAGGTCCTCTTCATGCTGATGAGCAACTACCTGCCCGAGTCCAAGCTGTGGCGCGGAAGCTACGTCGCCAGGGTCACCGAGAGGACAGGCTACGCGCTGTTCGAGGCGCACCCGCCTACGCCGGACGCGAAAGTGAGGCGGGCCGGCGCCGCTGCACCAGGCTGGGACGCCACGCAGGGGAGCAAAGGGCGACGTGCTGAGAGCCTGGGCTGCCCCTGACCACGCGCTGCCACGTGCCACCTGCGTAGGACTTTGACTTTGACGGCCGCATCAGGATCATGGCCAAGGTGCGCCGCCGCCGCTGCGTCCTCGACCTCTGCAGTTCACTGAGCGCAGTGGGCGGCGGCTCGGAGCTTGATGCTGCCGCGGTGACCACGCCCTGATGCGCGCAGGTGGAGCAGGTGGCCCTGCTGGCGACCTGGGACCCCAAGTCCGGCACGCCGCTGCGCCTGTCAGACGACGTCTTCCTGCCAACCGTGAGGCGCCAGGCGTTCATCATCATCAAAGCTCCTCGTTGCTTTCTTCCCCACCGATGTTCGCGGCTGTGCATTGAGCATGTACTCCGCTCCATACGTGTGTGCGGGCGTGTGCAGGCGTCCCAAACGGACCGGTGGTCCATCACCTTGACGCCAGTGGCGGAGCCGGAGCCCGCTGCCGGCGCCGACCCCGCCGGCGCCGCCCCGGAGCTGGGCGCCAAGGAGGCCCGCGCTGCCGCGCTCAAATACGGGCTGCCCGTGGTCGCACGCTGCAAGGTGCAGCACGACCTGCTGGCCAAGCCGATCCGCGTCAGAGTCAACGAGGGGGAGCTCAAGGTGAGCGAGCTGCGCACTGCCTGCCGCGTGGGGGCCGTTGCGGGCGGTTGCCGCCGGTTCGCCACTCCCCCGACGCGTGGCGGTACCGCGCCTGCTGCTGCGCGCACAGGTGCTCCAGGAGCTGTGCAGGTTTGCCATCCCCGTCCTGACGGGCTTCTCCGGCGCCTTTGGCGAGTAGACGGGCGGCCTGCGGGTGCGCTGGAGCGGCGGGCGGGAGGACGCGCTGCGCTTCCGCTGCTCAGGCTGGTTGAGAGCCTCCACTGGTGCTGACCTCCAGGCCAGTGACAATGTGGTGACTGCGTCGTCGTGATAAGCTGCTGCTGCTGCTGCTGCTGCTCGTGGTGCTGCTGCAAGCGCGTGGAGGAGGTCGAGAGCAGGTCTTCAAGCGCCGCAGCACGCCGCCGGCAAGGCCCCTGAGCTCCAAGCGTGCCTCGAACGCTTCAGCGACACCTCACGCCAATGTGGACCCCTTGCGCGCGCTTCTGGGTGAAGCGTCAAAGTGCAGGGGCTCTGCCGCATGCGGTGATGTTTTGCTCCCCGCTCCACAAGCGCACACATTCCCAGCGAGCCCACAGCACACACAAAGATGATGGCCATGCGCGCGCTCTCCCGCTTCTCCCTGCCGGCCGTGAGCCTGCCCCGCAGCGCTCCGCTGCTGCTGGCTCGCGCCCCACCGGCTCTGAGGTCGTTCTCCACCGCCGAGGGCCCCAAGCACGAGGAGGCACCGGCTGCCTCGCCCGTGGCGACGCGCGCCTACGCCAGCTACACGGCCTACTCGGTGCGCGGGCTCCCGGAGGCCTGTGGGCGCTGCGGCCACCGGCCCAGCTCTTGAGGATATGGTTTCGCCTTCATCGCCGCGCTGCGCAGGACTGGGGCGCGCTGAGCCTCAAGCCCGAGCTGCCCACGCTCAAGGGCAGCACGATCGTGCCGGCCTACACGCGCCTGGAGCTGGCGCGGCCCCTGGCGCAGGTGAGGTCCTGCCGGTCTGGCGTCGTTCCCGGCACGCAGCTACAGCCGTTCAGCGTCGATTGGGCGCCTGGCACCTCAGCGCAGTCAGTACACCTGAGCCGCACCCCGCCACGTGCTGGACGCGCCCCCGCAGGCCCCTGGCACGCAGCAGGCCGGCGGCCCCCGCCGCTACGACTGGCAGGACAAGACGACGGTCATGCTCAAGGTGTGCGCGCTGGTGCTACGCCCCCCCTGCTGGTGCTGGCCCGCGCCCGCTTGCCGCGCTCCCATGCCTGTCCTGCAGCGCGACGAGCGCGTGTGTGCTGCGTGCCCTGCTGTGCCTGCAGCCCGCCGAGCTGCTTCAGCTGGCCACCTTTGTGGCCGAGGAGAGGCAGGACGCGCAGCTCATCTTTGAGCGCCAGCCCAAGGTGCTGCGGGTGATACGCCTGCCCGCCACCCTCTCTTGGGATGTACCGGTGCTGGCTCCTGACGCGCCCTGCCCAATGCGCGTGTGCGCACAGGACGGCGCCGCCGCCAAGCGCCTGCTCATCGGCCCCTGGACGCCAAACGGCATGCTGTTCACGGTGTCTACGGCCAAGGGAGAGACGAACGCCGTGCTCAACGAAACCGACTGGCAGGTGGGTATCCCTCTCTGCAACGCCGCCGTCTGCTTCCACGAGGCCCAGCGTCGTGACGCGCGCCGCACCATGCCTTTCCCGCCGCGCGCAGATGCTGCAGGAGCTGTCCCGCTGGCTCGTGCCGTATGTCACCGGCTTCGTGTCGTTCTACCAACCCAACGCGACCGACATCGGCGTGGACAGCGCCTCGACGGGCGCCGCCGCCGGCGCCGCCGCCGTCAGCGCGCCGCTGCCCACGGCGCTGCCGCGCGCCGCGCCGCTGGGCACCACGGGTGTGCCCCCGCCCCTGGCGC
>VFQP010005303.1_pt1 | contig 11372 bp, 9 predicted proteins | sample 3512351 | NCBI WGS metagenome assembly VFQP01 (sample SAMN10412372, study PRJNA504923) | tailings metagenome | isolation source: Relicate 1 Philex TSF1 revegetated site | place: Philippines: Tuba, Benguet | collected 2017-08-29
CCCCGAGGCGCCGATCTTCTCGGTGGCCGACTATGGTCTGGAGGCCGATCTGTTCACCGCTGTGCCTGAACTGATCAAGGCGCTCTGAGCCCTCTGAAAGACACAAGGGCATCGTTCGCGATGCCCTTGTCGCATCTGCATCCGTGATCCAGTGGAGACAACACCATGAGCTACACCGCCCCCTTGAAAGACATGCTGTTCGACATCGAGCATCTGGCGCGCATCGACCAGATCGCGCAGATGCCGGGCTTTGAAGACGCCGGCCTCGAAACGGCGCAGGCGGTGCTGGAAGAGTGCGCCAAGCTCAACCAGGACGTGATCGCGCCACTGAACTTCGAAGGCGACAAGAACCCCTCGTCGTTCAAGGACGGCAAGGTCACGACCACGCCCGGATTCAAGGACGCCTTCAAACAGTACGCCGAGGGCGGCTGGCAAGGCCTTCAGCATCCCACCGACTTCGGCGGCCAGGGTCTGCCCAAGACCATTGGCGCGGCCTGCGGCGAAATGCTCAACAGCGCCAACATGAGCTTTGCGCTGTGTCCCTTGCTCACCGACGGCGCCATCGAAGCGCTGCTCACCGCCGGCAGCGACGAGCTCAAGGCCACCTACCTGGAAAAACTGGTGAGCGGACAGTGGACCGGCACCATGAACCTGACCGAGCCGCAGGCCGGATCCGACCTCGCGGCGGTGCGCAGCCGCGCCGAACCGCAGCCCGACGGCACCTACAAGGTGTTCGGCACCAAGATCTTCATCACCTACGGTGAGCACGACATGGCCGAGAACATCGTGCACCTCGTGCTGGCACGCGTGAGCGGTGCACCCGAGGGCGTGAAGGGCATCAGCCTGTTCGTGGTGCCCAAGTTCATGGTGAACCAGGACGGCTCGCTGGGTGCGCGCAACGACGTGCACTGCGTGAGCATCGAACACAAGATGGGCATCAAGGCCAGCCCCACCGCCGTGCTGCAGTACGGTGACCACGGTGGCGCCGTGGGCTACCTCGTGGGCCAGGAGAACCGCGGCCTGGAGTACATGTTCATCATGATGAACGCCGCGCGCTACGCCGTGGGCGTGCAGGGCATCGCGATCGCCGAGCGGGCCTACCAGAAGGCCGTGGCCTACGCGAAGGACCGTGTGCAGAGCCGGCCGGTGGACGGCTCGCTGAGCGCGGCCGCGCCCATCATCCATCACCCCGATGTGAAACGCATGCTCATGACCATGCGCGCTTCCACCGAAGGCTGCCGCGCCATGGCCACCGTGGCGGCGGCCGCCTACGATGCCGCGCACCACCACCCGGATGCCGAAGTGCGCAAGCAGAACGCCAGCTTCTACGAATTCCTTGTGCCGCTGGTCAAGGGCTACAGCACCGAGATGAGCCTGGAAGTCACGAGCCTGGGCGTGCAGGTGCACGGCGGCATGGGCTTCATCGAGGAGACCGGGGCGGCGCAGTACTACCGCGACGCCAAGATCCTCACCATCTACGAAGGCACCACGGCGATCCAGGCCAACGACTTGGTGGGCCGCAAGACCTCACGCGATGGCGGCACGACGGCCAAGGCCATCGCCGCGCAGGTCGAGCAGACCGAGAAACAACTGGCGGCTGGCAGCGCCCAGGCACAGGCCGTGGGCAAGCGCCTCACGGCCGCACGCCAGGCCTTCGTGGACGTGGTGGAGTTCATCGCGGCGAACACGCGCAGCAACCCCAACGCGGCCTTCGCGGGCAGCGTGCCTTACCTCATGCTGGCCGGCAACCTCATGGCCGGCTGGCAGATGGCGCGTTCGTTGCTGGCGGCCGAGGAACTGTCCGCCAAGGGACAGGACACGGCATTCATGCAGGCCAAGATCGTCACCGCGCGTTTCTACGCCGACCACATCCTCAGCCGCGCACCGGGCGTGCGCGATGCGATCGTGGACGGCGCGGAGGCCGTGACCGCCCTGAGCGCGGACGCTTTCTGAACGCACACCGAACATTCTGGAGACCCCATGACCGCACCCGCCCGCAGCCTGCCGCCCGTCCTGAAGAACCTGAAGTTCCCGGTGATCGGTTCGCCGCTGTTCATCATCAGCAACCCCAAGCTCGTCATCGCCCAGTGCAAGGCCGGTGTGGTGGGCGCCATGCCGGCGCTGAACGCGCGCCCGGCCTCGCAGCTCGACGAGTGGCTGGCCGAGATCACCGAGGCGCTGGCTGCGCATGACCAGGCGAACCCCGACAACAAGGCCGCGCCCTTCGCCATCAACCAGATCGTGCACAAGAGCAACGACCGCCTGGAGCAGGACATGGCGCTGTGCGCCAAGTACAAGGTGCCGATCATCATCACCAGCCTGGGCGCTCGTGAAGACGTGAACCAGGGCGTGCACGGCTGGGGCGGCATCGTGCTGCACGACGTGATCAACAACGTGTTCGCGCACAAGGCGATCGAGAAGGGGGCCGATGGCCTGATCCCCGTGGCGGCCGGCGCCGGTGGCCACGCCAGCGTGAAGAGCCCGTTCGCCATGGTGCAGGAGATCCGCGAGTGGTTCGGTGGCCCGATCGCGCTCTCGGGCGCCATCGCCTCGGGCGGTGCGATCCTCGCGGCGCAGGCCATGGGCGCCGACCTGGCCTACATCGGCTCGGCCTTCATCGCCACGCACGAAGCCCGGGCGGTGGACGGCTACAAGGAGATGATCACCTCATCGGACTCCGACGACATCGTCTACAGCAACTTCTACACCGGCATCCACGGCAACTACCTCAAGGGCAGCATCCGGAACGCCGGCATGGACCCGGACAACCTGCCCGTGAGCGACCCGAGCAAGATGAACTTCTCCACCGGAGAAGGCGCCAACGCCGCCAAGGCCTGGCGCGACATCTGGGGTTGCGGACAGGGCATCGGCGCGATCCACGAGGTGATGTCTGCCTCCGACATGGTCGCGCGGTTCAAGCGCGAGTACGCCGAAGCCAAGGCCCGCCTCTGCGCGGGCTGACGCCCGCTCAGGGCCTCGGTCCGCTGCGGAACCAGTTGCCCAGGGAATCGAACATCTTGCCCAGATCGCCTGCGAAGGTGCGGCTGTATTCCACACCCCGCTCGTCCGAGATGGCCGATACCCAGCCCCCGTCGGCCCATTCGGCATAGAGCCAGTCGTCGCCCTCGCGCACCAGTCCCGGCGGTGGTGAAGGTGCAGGCGCCACCGGCACGCCCTTGAGCGCCGTGCCCATGAAGTCGATCCAGATCGGCAGCGCCAGCCGTCCGCCCGATTCCGCGCCGCCCAGGCCGCGCGGCTGGTCGTAGCCCATCCACACGGCGGTGGCCAGCGTGGGCTGGTAGCCGGCGAACCAAGCGTCCACCGCGTCGTTCGTGGTGCCGGTCTTGCCATAGAGATCGCCGCGCTGGAGCGTGGCCTGCGCGCGGGCGGCGGTGCCGGTGCGCGTCACGTCGTTGAGCAGGCTGGACACCACGAAGGCGTTGCGCGCCGGAATGACCCGGTGCTCTTCCGTCAATGGGGCGGCGGGCGGTTCTTCGAACAGCACCTTGCCTTGCGCATCGGTGATCTTCTCGATCACCACGGGCGACACGCGCCAGCCGCCGTTGGCGATCGTGGCATAGGCCTGCGCCATCTGCAGCGGTGTGGCGCTGCCGGTGCCCAGTGCGAGTGTGAGGTTGTCGGGCTGGCGCGCCGTGTCCAGGCCGAAGCGGCCGGTCCATTCGCGCGCCGCGGGCGTGCCGGTGTGCTGCAGCACGCGCACACTGGCCAGGTTGCTCGAACGCGCGATGGCCTCGCGCACCGAGATCGGCCCCGAGAACTGGCCGTTGCTGTTCTTGGGACTCCAGCCGTTGGCGGCGGTGAAGGGCAGGTCGTCCACCAGGGTGGCAGGCATCACCCGCGCTTCGAGGGCGGCCGAGTACAGCAGCGGCTTGAGGGCGGAGCCGGGCTGGCGCCAGCCCTGCGTGACGTGGTTGAACGGCTGGCGCGTGAAATCGAAGCCACCCACGAGCGCCCGCACGCGGCCGGTCTGCGGGTCCATGGCCACCAGAGCGGCTTCGGCTTCCGGCCATTGGGAGATCGACCACACCGGGCCGGCCTTGTTCTTGCCGGTGGTCACCACGCGCACGATGGAGCCGCGTTCGATCTTCAGCGGCGCCTTGGCCTTGGCGTCGAGCCCGCGTTGCGCCCAGCGCAGGCCCTCGCCCTGCACGGTGACGCGTTCGCCGCTGGTCAGCTGCACCTGCAAGGCCTTGGGGTTGGCCGCCAGCACGATGCCCACGCGCAGGGTCTCGTCGTCGCGGTGGTCCTTCAGCGCCTCGGCGGCGGCGCGCTCCAGTTCGGCGCCGTCCTGGGCGGGCAGGTTTTCCAGGTCTTCGGGGCCGCGCCAGGGGCCGCGCCGGTCGAACGCCAGCACGCCGCGCTGCACGGCCGTGTGGGCCGCGCGCTGGTCGGCCGCGCGCAGCGAGGTGGTGACCTTCAGGCCGCTGGAATAGGCTTCGGTGCCGAAGCGGTCCACCACAGCGCGGCGCGCCATCTCGGCCACGTGCGCGGCGTGCACGCTGCGCAGGCCGGGCTGGCGGATGACGAGTTTCTCGGCCTTGGCCGCCGCGAGCTGTTGGTCATTGATGGCAGCCACGGCGCGCATGCGGGCCAGCACCACGCGCTGGCGCTGGGTGGCGCGCTCGAGGTTGGCGACCGGGTTGGCGTAGTAAGGGTTCTGCGGCAGGCCGGCGAGCATCGCCGTCTCGGCCAGCGAGAGCTTGTCCAGCGGCTTGCCGAAATAGATCTGCGCAGCTGCTGCAAAGCCATAGGCGCGCTGGCCCAGGAAGATCTCGTTGAGGTAGATCTCCAGGATGCGGTCCTTGGAAATCTCCTGCTCCAACTTGAGCGCGAGCCAGATTTCCTTCGCCTTGCGCTCGGCCGAGAACTCGCGCGTGAGCAACATGGTGCGCACCAGTTGCTGCGTGATGGTGGAAGCGCCCTGGCGCTGCCCGCCGGTGAGGGCCGCCACCAGCGCACGCGCCATGCCTTTGGGGTCCACGCCCGAGTGTTCTCGAAAGCGCGCGTCCTCCACCGCCAGCACGGCCTGCTGGAGCTGCCGGGGCATGCGCGCGAGCGGCACGTACTCGCGCCGCTCGGTGCCGAACTGCGCGATCTCCACGCCGTCGGCGGTGAACACCTGCAGCGGCAGCTTGGGTTGGTAATGGACGATGCGGTCCAGCGGGGGCAGGTCGAAGGTCGACGCCCGCGTGGGCAGCACGGAAACGGTGGCGGCGACCAGGGCCAGGCCCAAGAGCGCGCGCCGGAGGGTAAGCGCAGACATGGAGGCGAATTGTCCCGGATGGGTGTGAAGCCGGTGTGCGCTGCAGAGGGTGGTAAGGTAACCAGCTGTGTCCGCCTTAAGATAGCCCGCTCCACCCGACCGCGACCCGACCCATGCGCAAGCGCATCCTGCTGCTGGAAGACGAACAGGCCATCGCCGACACGCTGATCTATGCGCTGCAGAGCGAAGGTTTCGAGGTTCGGCACGTGCGCCTGGCCGGCGAGGCGCTGCGAGCCTTTGAGGGTGAGCTACCCGATCTCGCCGTGCTGGACGTGGGGGTGCCCGACGGCAGCGGCTTCGACGTCTGCCGCGCCATGCGCAAGACCAGTGAGCTGCCGATCGTGTTCCTCAGCGCGCGCCACGAGGAAATCGACCGCGTGCTGGGCCTCGAACTCGGAGCCGACGACTACGTGGTGAAACCCTTCTCGCCGCGCGAGGTGGTGGCCCGGGTGCGGGCCATCCTGCGGCGCAGTGCTTTGCCGAGTGCAGCCACAGCCGCACGCGCACCCGATGCGCCAGTGGTTCCAACCGGTGCCCTCGTGCTCGACGAAGCAGCGCAGCGTATCACCTGCCTGGGCAGCTACCTGGTGCTCACGCGCTACGAATTCCAGCTGCTCGCCACCTTGCTGCGGCGACCGCAGCGCATCTTCTCGCGCTCCGAACTCATGGACCTGGTCTGGGGTGGTTCCGCCGACACATCCGACCGCACGGTGGACGCGCACGTGAAACTGCTGCGCGCCAAGCTTCGCGAACGGGGCTTGTCGCCCGACACCATCCAGACCCACCGCAACATGGGTTATTCGATCCGACTGGAAAGCTGAGCGCATGCGCATTGGCCTGCGCCTGCTGCTGGGCTTCTTCCTGATCGTGGGGTTGGCGCTGTTCGTCGTGTTGCGCGTGTTCGTGGAAGAGGTCAAGCCTGGCACCCGCCAGGCCATGGAAGACAGCCTGGTGGATGCCGCCTACACGCTGGCGCGCCTGGCCGCACCCGACATGAAGGCAGGCACCATCGCCAGTGGCAGCTTCGCGCAGGCGCTGACAGGCCTTCACCAGGTGAATCCGCAGGCCCGCATCTGGGGGTTCCGCAAGGACCGCATCGACTACCGCATCACCGTCACCGACGCCCAGGGCATCGTGCGCTTCGACACGCGGCCGGAGGCGATCGGCCAGGATTTCTCGCGCTGGAACGACGTGGCCCGCACCCTGCGTGGCGAGTACGGCGCGCGCTCCAGCCCGGCGAATCCCTACTCGCCCGACACCAGCACGGTCATGCACGTGGCCGCGCCCATCCGCGACGGCGACCGCATCATCGGCGCGCTGTCCGTCTCGCGGCCCAACGAACGCCTCGAACCTTACATCCAGCGCAGCCAGCAGCGCATCCTGCGCTGGTCGTGGGCCTTGCTCGGCCTGTCCCTGGCGATCGGCGTGCTGTTCAGCTGGTGGATCGCGCGCTCGCTCTCGCGCCTGCGGGGTTACGCCAACGCCGTGGCGCGCGGCGACCGTGCGCCCTTGCCGGTGATGGGCAGGCTCAGCGGCAGCACCGAATTCACCGAGCTGGCGCAGGCGCTGGAACGCATGCGGCTGCAGCTGGAGGACAAGGCCTACGTGGAGAGCTACGTGCACACGCTCACGCACGAACTCAAGAGCCCGCTGGCGGCCATTCGCGGTGCGGCCGAGCTGTTGCAGGAGGACTTGCCGCCGGGAGACCGGCAACGCTTCGCCGGCAACATCCAGCGCCAGGCCGATCGCCTGCGCCAGTTGGTGGACAAGCTGCTCGAGCTGGCGCACGTGGAACAGATGCGCGGCCTCAGTTCGCGCGAGCCGGTGGACCTGAGCGCGCTCACGCGCGAACTGCTGCAGCGCATGGAGCCGCGCATCCGTTTGAAGACCTTGCGCGTGCACGACGACCTGGGCGAGGGCATGACGGTGCCGGGCGATGCCTTCCTGATCGGGCAGGCGCTGCAGAATCTGCTGGACAACGCGATCGACTTCTCGCCAAGCCAGGGCGAACTCTGGCTGCGCTTGCGCCGGGAGGGCGATCACGTGGAATGGTCGGTGCGCGACCAGGGCCCGGGCATTCCCGACTACGCGTTGGACCGCATCTTCGAGCGCTTCTATTCGCTGCCGCGCGGCGAGGGGCAGGACAAGGGGTCGGGCCTGGGCCTTTGCCTGGTGCAGGAGGTGAGCGCGCTGCACACCGGCCAACTGGTCATTGGCAACGTGGCACCGCCGCCCGGTTGCGAAGCGCGCTGGCGCTTGCCGGCCTGAGCGGATTTCACGCCCGCTTCACAAAAATCCGCTGTGCTGCACACGCGCTGCACACCGCCTGATCAGACTGGCCGGGTCCTCAATACGGAGCCCGAAGTGAACAAATACCCCTTGCTGAGCAAAGTGCTGGTCATCGGCCTGCTGATGCTGCTGCTCTCGATTCCCCTGATGATGGTGCGCGAGGTGATCCAGGAACGCAGCGCGAACCGCGAGACCGCGGCTGCTGAAGTGGCGCGCGCCCATGCTGGCGCGCAGATGCTCACCGGCCCGGTGCTGTACGTGCCCTACACCGAGAACTTCACGCGCACGGCCCCGGTGGGCGACGCCGGCCTCACGCGCGAAGAGCGTGTCACGCAGGCCCATGTGGCGATCCGTTTTCCCACTCGGCTGGAGACCAAGGCCCGCCTCGACACCGAGACGCGCTGGCGCGGCATCTTTCCCATCACGGTCTACACCAGCGCGCACGAGAGCAGCGGGCGTTTTGTGTGGAGCGATGTGCAACCGAAGGAGAAGGGCGGCCAGATCACGCTCGGCCAGCCGCGTCTGCTCATGGGCGTGAGCGATCTGCGCGGCCTGCTGAGCGCGCCACAGTTGAAGCTGGGAGGGCGTGCCCTGACGGTGGGGCCGGCGGTTTCCAGCCAGCGCGTGCCCCTGCCGCTGGGTGCCCCCTTTGACGCTGCCTGGCTCAAGGCCGGTGAATCCCTGCCGTTCGAGCTGCGGCTCGAACTGGCGGGCACCGGCCGCATCGGTTGGGTGCCGCTGGCCGACGAGAACAGCGTGAACCTGCAATCGGCCTGGCCGCACCCCAGTTTCGTCGGTGATTTCCTGCCGCGCTCGCGCAGCGTGAGCGCACAGGGCTTCGAGGCGCAATGGAACGTGACCTCGCTCTCGGCCCAAGCGCAGCAGCAGTTCCTGCAGTCGGGCGACAAGGCGCTGGCGCTTGAAGGCTTTTCCGTCTCGCTCGACAACCCGGTGGACGTCTACCGCATGACCGAGCGGGCCACCAAGTACGCCATGATGTTCATCGTGCTCACCTTCGCCGCCTTCTTCGTGCTGGAGATGGTGCGGCAGTGGCGCATCCATCCCATGCAGTACCTCATGATCGGCGCTGCGCTGGTGCTGTTCTTCCTGTTGCTGCTCTCGCTCTCCGAGCACCTGGATTTCGTGTGGGCCTACCTGGCGGCGAGCCTGGCCTGCATCGGCCTGCTGGCGCACTACCTGCGCCACGTGCTCGGCGGCTGGCGGCCCGGCCTGCTCATGAGCGGTTTGCTGGTGGCCCTTTACGGCGTGCTCTACGGCATCCTGGTCTCGGAGGACAACGCGCTGATGATGGGCTCGCTGCTGCTGTTCGGCGTGCTCGCGGCCATCATGGTGGCCACGCGCAAGGTCGACTGGTACAGCGTGATGGGCGCGTCTTCCCCTCAGGCGCCTTCGATCGCGAACAAGGTGCCGGTGGACGCGCGTTGACGGATGGCGACCAGGCGCTGGTACTCCGCCGATTGGTAGAAGGCCTGCAGGTGAGCCATGTCGGGGAACTCCAGGATCACCTGTCGCTGCGGCACGCCGTCGCCCTCGAGCACGCTGACGGCGCCCCCGCGCACCAGGAAGCGCCCACCATGCGCCGCGAGCACGGCGGGCACGTCCTTACGGTAGGTCTCGTAGAGGGCGGGGTCGGTGATCTGGACGTTGGCGTAGATGTAGGCGGCCACGGTGGGGTTCTCCTGAAAAGGGTCCCAGCTTAACGCCTGCCGGCTCAGTTGGCGCCGCGAAAGCGCGTCAGCGACTGGCGGCGGAACTCCGAGGGCGTCATGCCCTTGATCTCGAGGAAGCGGCGGTTGAAGTTGGCCACGTTGTTGAAGCCGACCTCGTAGCAGATGTGCGTGATCTGCTGGTCGGTGTCCATCAGCAACTGGCAGGCGCGGCTGATGCGCACGCGGTTGACGAAGTCGGTGAAGGTGTTGCCGGTGGCGCGGCGGAAGAAGCGGCTGAACCGGCTCTCGCTCATGCCCAGTTCGGCGGCCAGCGAGGCGGCCGAATGCGGCTCGGCCAGGTGGTCGGTGATGCGGCTGACCACCGCGTCGATCTGGTCGAGCGAGGTGGCATCGTCGTCGCTCTGCAGCTGCACGCTGGAGAGCAGCCGGTACTCGGTACAGGCGGCCAGATCGGTGATGAAGTCGCAGAACGCGGTGAAGCGGCGCAGGCCCCGCGCGCCTTTCACCTTGTGCCAGTGCACCTCGGCCGCTTCGGACAGGCCGAAGAACTCGATGCCGTGTTTGGCGCGTTCCAGCAGCGGCAGCACCTCGCTGAGTTCGGGAATCGTCTCGCTCGCGCGCACCAGCGGCTCGTGCGAGAACTGGATGACCAGGTCGCGCAGCGCCACGCCGCCGTCGGGCAGGTCCATGCTGACCCAGTTGTGCGGCAGGCGCGGGCCCGTCAGCACGAGCTGGCCGGGCTGGAACGGCCCGATCCAGTCGCCCACGAACACCTTGCCCGAGGTGGCGGTGATGAGGTGCAGCTCGTATTCGTCGTGGTAGTGCCAGCGCGCCAGCGGGGTCGGAAAGCCGTGCGAGAGGCAGCGCACGAAACCGACCTCGTCCGGTGGCTCGTAGCCCAGGTCGGGCGAGCGCGCGTACTCATGCTCCAGCTCGGGGCGAAGCTGGCGGGGAGCGGCGTGCGTCTTGAGCGTCATGATCAGCTCATGACATTACCACCATCGACGTTGATCGTCTGCGCCGTGATGTAGCGCGCGTCCTCGCTGGCGAGAAAGACCGCGGTGCGCGCGATGTCTTCGGGCAGGCCCATGCGGCCGAGCGGCACTTCGATGCCGACGCGCCGCTTCTTCTCGCCCAGGGGCAGGTGCTCGTGGCGGGCGAAGAGGGCGTCGACCTGGTCCCACATGGGCGTGTCGACCACGCCGGGCGAGATGCCGTTGACGCGGATGCCGTGCGGTGCCATGGCCAGCGCGGCGCTCTGGGTGTAGCTGATCACGGCGGCCTTGGTGGCGCAGTAGTGCGAGACGAGCGCCTCGCCGCGCCGCCCGGCCTGCGAGGCCATGTTGATCACCGAGGCGCCCGGTGTGCCGGCTTCCACCATGTGGCGCAGCACCGCCTGCATGACGAAGAACATGCCCTTCACGTTGACCGCGAACAGGCGGTCGAACGAGGATTCCTCGCTGTCCAGCAGGGGGGCCATGTCGAACACGGCGGCGTTGTTGACCAGGGTGTGGACGGGCCCGAAGCGCGCGCGTGCGGCGTCCACGAGGCGATCGATGCCGGCGCGCTCGGTCACATCGGCGGCGATGTAGTGCAGCGCATTGGGGTGGCGCGATTGCAGCAGGCGCACGGGCTCGGGCGCTTCCGGTGCGCGGTCGACCACGCTGCAGCGCGCGCCCTCGGTCAGGCAGGCCTCGGCGATCGCCAGGCCGATGCCACCACCCGCGCCGGTGACCAGCACATGCCGCTCCGCCAGCCGAGGCGCGACGCTCATGCCGGCGCCGCCTTCATGAAGCCGGCCACGCGCTCGCTCGCACGATGGACCGCTTCGACCAGGCGTTTGTCGCCGGCCGAGGCACCCCACAGCGTGGTGTCGGTGCACAGCGCCACCACCGGGTCGGCCGCGTCGCAGATGGCGTGCGCCACCGCCGGGTCCATGCCCTGGTCCTGGTAGGTGTAGGGCAGGCGGCCGGTGTGCCAGCGTTGCAGGAAGGCGAGGAACAGCGCGGGCAGCAGGGCCACGCTGTCGATGGGGGCACACTGCGCGAGCCGCTCGCGCACCGTGGGCGCGATGAAGCCGGGGATCTTGGAGAAGCCGTCCATGGCCA
>VFQP010005304.1_pt1 | contig 11371 bp, 10 predicted proteins | sample 3512351 | NCBI WGS metagenome assembly VFQP01 (sample SAMN10412372, study PRJNA504923) | tailings metagenome | isolation source: Relicate 1 Philex TSF1 revegetated site | place: Philippines: Tuba, Benguet | collected 2017-08-29
TGGCGGCCGATATATTGCCGGTATAGGCGCCCGATTTTTCGGTATGGCAATCCTGCCCGCCGCACTGCACGGGGCTGCCCTGCAAAATATCCACGGCGGTTGAGATCATGGTGGCGGGTGGACATAATACCATGTCAAAGCCGCTGCCTTTGAGCGCAGCGACGGCGCTGCCCAGCTGCTGCGCGCGCTGGCGGCTGTCGTCCAGAAGTCCGTTCATTTTCCAGTTACCCACAATCAGTTTGGTTACGGACATCGGTTCTCCTCCGCGCTTGGGCGTTTTGTTGAAATAAATCAGTCAGAAGCCTTGACATCTTGGCTAAAAAGCTGTGGATTATCAAGGAATTTTATCCTCAGGAGACAGATCCATGTTGCGTGCGATGCGAACCGGCAAACAGTCGATCATTATTAAATCCACCTTCCTCGGCCTTTTGGTGCTGGCGGCGGGTGGTCTGGTGCTGACCGACGTGCAGGGCGTGTTCAACCGCAGCGTACCCAAATCGGCCGTCGCGACGATTGCGGGCGAGAAAATGATGGCGTCCGAATTTGACCGCATGGTGCAGGCAATGATTGTGCAGCAGCGCGTGTCGCAAACCGAAGCGTACCGCAACGGGCTGCCGCAAAAGGTGCTGGATCAGGAAATCAACGCGCGCCTGTTCAGCCGCGCCGCGCGCGATGCGGGTCTGGTTGTCGATGACGTCACCGCCGCGCAATACGTGCGCAGTGCGTTTATCGAACCGCTGGTGGCGCAGGGGGTGGCTCCCAACGATGCGCTGCAATACCTGCTGCGCAACGCAGGCCTGAGCGAAGCGCAACTGCTGGGCAGCGTCAAAAGCCAGATGGCCGCCGAAAACCTGTTGAAGGTGATCGCCATGGGTGCGCATGCCCCGTCGCAGCTGGTGAACGACGCGCTGAAATATCGCTACGAGGCGCGCCGCGCCGAATACTTCACGCTGACGCTGAAGGAAATCGGTACGGTGGCAGAGCCGACCGAAGAAGACCTGCAAAAGCATTACGACGAAACCATTTCTCGCTATATGCTGCCCGAATACCGCAAGCTGACGGCGGTGGTGCTGGATGGTGAAGCTCTCGGCATCAATCCCGAAGTGACCGATGAAGAACTGCTGGCCTATTTCGAAGATCACAAACGCGATTATTCGACACCGGAAGAGCGCGAGATCGAACAGCTGGTCGCAGACGATGAAGAATCCGCAAGAAAAATCCGTGCTGCCGCGATGGCTGCAGGCAATGATCTCAAAAAAGGCATTGATACGTCGGGCGTGAAAAACGCCAGCGTTGTCGGCGGCTCTTACGATGAAGACAGCATTCCCGAACAGCTGGCGGACGCGTTCAAAAACACCGCTGCCGGTCAAATCTCCGAACCCGTGCAAAGCCCGTTTGGCTGGCATCTGGTCAAGGTCGTGAAAGTGACCAAGGCGGGCACGTCTAAAAAATTCGAAGACGTGAAAACGGAAATCGCCAAACGCCTGAAAACAGAAAAGGGCGCGGATGCGCTGTATGAAATCGTCAACAAAATCGACGATGCCATCGCCAGCGGCGGTATGACGATCGATGCGCTGGCGCAGGAATATAAACTGAAGCCGGTCGCAACCGAACGGATCGATGCCAGCGGCTTTACGCCGACGGGACGCAAGGCGGATCTCTCCGCGCTGCCCGTGGCGGATAAAGTGGTCGAAGCGGCTTTCGCGCTTGAACAGGGGGCCGTCAGTTCCATGATCGAAACGCCCGATGGCGCGTTTGTGATTGTGGCGGCGACCGAAGTGGATACGCCGGTTGCCAAGCCGCTGGCGGATGTGAAGCGCGATGTGACCCAAAGCTGGAAAACCACGCGCAAGAACGCGCTGCTGGATGAAAAAGCCGCACAGGTCATGGAACGCCTGAACATGGGCGAGAATTTCGAAACGGTCGCCAAGTCGTTCGACAAGACGATCAGCCGCAGCGATTACCTGCGCCGTGACAGCGATGCAACCAAAGCGCCCCTGGGCCGCGGCATGATTCCCGCGCTGTTCTCGGTCGACAAGACGGGACAAGCGACCACGGTGCGCGGCGAAGACACGCTGTCGTTCATGCGTTTGCAAGATCGCAAGGTCGACATGCCGCAGGACAAGGCCGAAGGCGAAGCGAAGCTGCTGCAGCAAGCGCTCAGCCAGGCGCTGCGCGGCGACATCATGGACCAGTTCCGCGAGGGGTTGATGGCGAAGTATAACGTCAAGATCAACTACGGCGTGATCGAGTCCACCTATAACCCCGATAAAGCGGAATAAGCGGCAGCGTTTTGCCAGGTCCTTCAACGGATTACACCTGTCCAAAAACAGCTGGCTTTTTGGCGCGATCGGATTTAAAACCATGGCTGGAAACGGTATTTCTGTTTTCATAACTATTCAACTGGAGACGATGCATCCATGCAATTCCTTCAAGAAATCCTGCTGGTCATTCACCTGATCGTTGCCGTCGGCATTATTGCGCTGGTGTTGTTGCAGCCGTCCGAAACAGGCGGGTTCATGGGTAACTCCGGTTCGATGTCGAACCTGATGGCGCCGCGCCGCACCGCTGACGCATTGACGCGTGCGACAACCATTCTGGCCGGTTGCTTTTTCTGCACCAGCCTTCTTTTGGCGGTGACGGCCAGCAGCAACCCGAAACAGCAGGGCATCCTCGATATGGCCGGCGACAAACCTGCCGCGGTTGAAAAGACCGAAGGCGCCGCCGCGCCCGAAGCCGCGAATGACGAGGCCATAGCCGCCGACGAAGATGCTGCCAGCGAGAAGAAAGCTGACGCCGAGCCCGCACCGACACCGAAGGCGCCTATCGCAGAATAATCAGATAATCAGGGAGTAAGGTTGATGCCACGCTATATCTTCATCACGGGCGGGGTCGTCTCCTCCCTTGGCAAGGGGCTGGCCGCCGCAGCATTGGCTGCCGTGCTGCAATCGCGCGGGTTCACCACGCGTCTGCGCAAGCTTGACCCATATCTCAACGTCGATCCGGGCACCATGAGCCCGTACCAGCACGGCGAAGTTTTCGTGACCGATGATGGTGCGGAATCCGATCTTGACCTTGGCCACTACGAACGCTTCACCGGCGTCTCGGCGCGTAAATCCGACAACATCACGACGGGCCGCATTTACTGGAACGTCCTGCAAAAAGAGCGCCGCGGCGACTATCTGGGCGGGACCGTGCAGGTCATTCCGCACATCACGAACGAGATCAAAGAATTCATCGGCGACAAGCAATACGCCGATACAGATTTCGTGATTTGCGAAGTGGGCGGCACGGTGGGCGATATCGAAAGCCTGCCATTCCTTGAAGCGATCCGCCAGTTCGGCAACGAAGTCGGTTTGCAAAATGCGCTGTTCATCCACGTCACGCTGATGCCCTATATCAGCACGGCGGGCGAGCTGAAAACGAAGCCAACCCAGCATTCGGTGAAAGAGCTTTTGTCGGTCGGTATCCAGCCGTCCATTCTGCTGGTGCGCGCGGACCGCGACATTCCGGCGGAAGAACGCCGCAAGATCGCGCTGTTCTGCAACATCCCGGCGGAGCGCGTCATTCCGGCGCTTGATGTACCCAGCATTTACCAGGTGCCTGTCAGCTATCATGGCGAAGGGCTGGACGATCAGGTTTTGAAATACTTTGGTCTGGATGCGCCTGCGCCAGACCTCTCGAAGTGGATGGAGATCTTGCACAAGATCCGGCATCCCGAAGGGGAGGTCACGATTGGTGTGGTGGGGAAATATACCTCGCTGCTCGACAGTTATAAATCGCTGTCGGAGGCGCTGACGCATGGCGGCTTTGCCAATAACGTCAAAGTCAATCTGTCGTGGCTGAATGCCGAGATTTTTGAAAAAGACGATAACCTGCATCTGCTCGAAAACGTGCATGGCATTCTGGTGCCGGGCGGCTTTGGCGAGCGGGGGACCGAGGGCAAAATCCGCGCCGTGCAATTCGCGCGTGAACATAACGTGCCTTATTTCGGCATCTGCCTTGGCATGCAAATGGCGGTCATCGAAACTGCGCGCAATCTGGCGGGACTGAAAGATGTCGGCTCCAGCGAGTTTGGAAAGTATGAAACCCCCGTCGTCGGCCTGATGACCGAGTGGCTGAAGGGCAATGATCTGGAACAGCGCAACGAAGCCGGCAATCTGGGCGGCACCATGCGTCTCGGCGCGTACAAAGCGGTACTGAACAAAGGTTCTCACGCGGCCGAGATTTATGGCGCGACCGAAATTTCCGAACGCCACCGTCACCGCTATGAAGTCAACACGACGTATAAAAAACAGCTGGAAGACGCCGGGCTGATTTTCTCCGGCATGTCGCCCGACGGCAAATTGCCGGAGATTGTCGAGATCGAAAATCACCCGTGGTTTATCGGCGTGCAGTTCCATCCCGAATTGAAATCGAAACCGTTTGAGCCGCACCCGCTGTTCACGTCGTTTATCAAGGCGGCCGTCGAAAAATCGCGTCTGGTGTAAGATGTTGCGTCTGCTTCCGGCAATTGTTCTGGCGGCGCTTCTGGTGGCTGCCGCGCCAGCAGGGGCGGAGCCGTTTTCTGCCGATCGGCTTGTCGCGGCCGCGCATGCGCAGGCGGAGCATACCAAATCATATGACGGCAGTTATCGCCGCATTTCCTATCCAAACGGTGACGTGCCGATGGAAACGGGCGTATGTTCGGATGTCATCGTGCGCGCCTACCGCGCGCTTGGCACCGACCTGCAAAAGAAAGTGCACGAAGATATGAAGGCGCACTTTGCGCTTTATCCCAAGACATGGGGCCTGCGCGCGCCCGACACCAACATTGACCACCGCCGCGTGCCGAACCTGCAGGTGTTTTTTACCCGCCATGGCAAAAGCCTGCCGGTATCATCCGCGCCTGCGGATTACCTGCCCGGCGATATCGTCACATGGAATCTGGCCGCGCCGTCACGCATGCTGCCGCATATCGGCATCGTGTCCGACAAGCGCACGGCCGACGGTATGCGTCCGCTGATTGTGCACAACATCGGACAGGGCGTGCGGACAGAAGACATTCTGTTCGAATATAAAATAACGGGGCATTACCGCTACGCGCCGTAATACCCCGTTACATTTTAATCTGGCTCATGCCGTTCAAGCGGCGGCCGATTTCTTTTTCAGTCGCGCGATGCCGTCTTCGATCATTTTTTTGGCGACATCAACGTTGCCCCAGCCGTGGACTTTTACCCATTTGCCCGGCTCCAGCTCTTTGTAGCGTTCAAAGAAATGTTCGATGCGCTTGCGCTTGGATTCCGGAATATCGTTGTAGTCTTCGATGTCGGAGAATTCGGGGTCGAGTTTGCTGGTCGGCACGGCGATGATTTTTTCGTCGCCGCCGGCTTCGTCTTCCATTTTCAGAACGCCAACGGGGCGTACGGCCACGACCGAACCGGGCACAACCGGAATGGCGCCAATGATGAGCACATCCACAGGGTCGCCGTCTTCGGACAGCGTGTGGGGGATGAAGCCATAGTTACCAGGATATTGCATGGCGACATGCAGGAAACGGTCGACGAATACCGCGCCGCTTTCCTTGTCGATTTCATATTTCACCGGCACACCACCCACGGGGTTTTCAACGATGACGTTTACTTCATGGGGCGAATTTTTGCCGATGGAAATTTTGTCGATAAACATGACACTCTCTATTTTTGATCTGGTGTTTTTAACTTGGCAGCAGAATAGCATAGATAATTGACGCAGTGCAATAAATCAGACAACCCGGCATCAAAAATGCCGGGTTGTCCGTTTTTGGCGTTCTATCGACCTGAAATCAGGCGCGTTTTTTCTTTTTTCCGCCCTCGACGGTGCGCAAGGCGGGTTTTTTGCGATCCAGCGCCTTGAGGGCGCCACGGCCGGCGAAGCAGCCCGAAGGGCCAAGTTGCTCTTCGATGCGGATCAATTGGTTGTACTTGGCAATACGGTCAGAGCGGGACAGCGAGCCCGTCTTGATCTGGCCGGCATTGGTCGCCACGGCCAGATCGGCGATGGTGCTGTCTTCCGTTTCGCCGGAGCGGTGGGAGAATACAACGCCGAAGCCAGCCTTCTGCGCCGTTTGGACAGCGTTCAGGGTTTCGGTGAGGGTGCCGATCTGGTTGACCTTGATCAGGATCGCGTTGGCCGCGTTCTGGTCGATGCCTTTGACAAGGCGTTCGGTATTGGTCACGAACAGGTCGTCGCCGACCAGCTGGACTTTGTCACCGAGGCGTGCCGTGAGTTCAACCCAGCCCGCCCAATCGTCTTCGGCCATACCGTCTTCGATGGAAACGATGGGGAATTTGCTGACGAGTTTCTCGTAGTAGGCGATCATCTGCTCGGGGTCGAGGGTTTTACCTTCTCCTTCAAGATGATATTTTCCTTTTTTAAAGAACTCGGTTGCCGCGACGTCCAGCGCCAGCACGATATCGCTACCAGCTTTGTAACCGGCCGCGGCGATCGCTTTCATGATAAAATCAAGTCCTTGTTCGGTATTTTTAAAGTTGGGCGCAAAGCCGCCTTCGTCACCAACCGCCGTATTGAAACCATTTTCAGAGAGAAGTTTCTTAAGGCTATGGAATACCTCAGAACCCATGCGAATGCTTTCGGCGCTGCTCTCGGCCGATACGGGCATGATCATGAATTCCTGAAAGTCGATGGAGTTATCGGCATGTGCGCCGCCGTTGATGATGTTCATCATCGGCGTGGGCAGCAGGTGCGAGAACGTGCCGCCGACATAGCGGTAGAGGGGCAGATCCAGCTCGGACGCTGCTGCATGCGCGGTCGCCATGCTGACGCCGAGGATAGCGTTCGCGCCCAGACGGGCCTTGTTCGGCGTCCCATCAAGGTCGATCAGCAGTTCGTCGATCAGCGTTTGTTCGGTCGCGTCGATACCGGCGAGGGTTTCGAAGATTTCCGTATTGACGGCGTCAACGGCTTTTTGCACGCCTTTGCCGTGATAGCGTTTTTTGTCGCCGTCACGTTTTTCGACGGCTTCGTGCGCGCCCGTGGACGCGCCCGAGGGGACCGCGGCGCGGCCGACAACACCGCTTTCCAAAACAACATCCACTTCAACGGTGGGGTTGCCGCGGCTGTCGAGAATTTCGCGGCCGATGATATCGACGATAGCGCTCATGTTGGGATCTCCCTCTGGGTTAATGAATTCTGGGGCGAGAATAGCGGTTTTTATAAATCCCTGCAAAGCCATTCCGCGCCTGTGCTATGGTGTGGCAGGTTTTATCTGGATTGAGTGAGTTATGAAATTTCTTCGTATTGTCATGATCTGCGCCCTGATGGGATTTGCCGCCGTACCCGCGCAGGCGTTCGAAACATCCGCCAGCTCGCCGGAGCTGGTGCGCAAGCTCAAGGAAATGGGTGATGTATTCCTGCCTGTCGCGGGCGATTTCGGCTGTACGCAATTTACATGGGCGAATTTCGCCGACCCGCAATACCGCACCGCGCAGCTGGAATATGTGCCCGCAGGGCATGACGTGAAAAACTGGACGCGTCTGCAAACCACGACGGTCTATGCCATGAGCGGAAAAGCAGATCTGGATACCGACCTGATGAACGGGCTGGCCAAGGTACTGATCGACAATTACAAAAAAAATGGCAACGTCATCGACCTGCAATATTTCGAAAACGGCAATGGCGAGCCTGCGTTTTATATCGAATACAAAATCGGCGACGGGGACGCGCAAGAACACAACGCGGGCGTTTTCATGCGTACATCAGATCTGGCCGCTGCCTTCATTCAAATTCAGGCCCGCAAGGGCGAACTGAAGACAGAAGATAAACTTGTTCTTCTGGGATACCTTGGCATGGCGCCCAAGGGCACAGGCAAGAATGTGCGCGAGGATAAAAAAGACGCGCCAGCGCAAAAAAAAGTCACCCTGCCGCGCCGCAAGCCGGTGAAGGCGCAGTGACGCCTATATATCTAATACGTCACACCGGCGAAGGCCGGTGTCCAGTGACGACTTTTGCATTTGTGTGAGCGTTTATTCAGGCCTGCACCGCCATGACGTGCGGCACGTTAAGGCGTAGGTGGCTTGGGTGCGTTCTGCGGTTTTGGCGTTTTACGCTGAAGCTGGGACAAACGTACAGCCGAGAAAGCATCGCGCAGTTTTGTTTTGCTGAAAAGGCTGGCGCGCGATGCGGCAGTTGCATCGGCGGTGCCCAAGTTTTCGACGCTGCGGGCGGTTGGCTTGTGTTCGCTACCCTTGAAAATCATGCCGTGAATTTTTTTGACGGGTTCGATAAATAACGCTTTGGCCGCAGAAATACCCACGATGGCAAGTCCAAGCGGAATAGCCGCCCATTCGGTCTTGAGCGCCTTGATCGTCGATTTCACCGCGACGTATCCGACGTATCCGGCTACGGCCGCAGCCGTAAGCGCGAGGGGCACGCCAAGCCCGCCTGCAACGGCGCCAGCCACGCCCATGCCCAGAATGCCGGCAACCGTTCCACCGCCATAGCCGATCGCGCCGGTGAGGGCGCCGATGGCTGCGCAGGCATACACGCCTGCGTTGAAGATTTTGCTGCGGGTCATGTCCATATTGGTATCGCCCATGTCAAAATCTCCCATTGTGTGTGAACAGCTTTATGCTGCTTTTTGTGCGCGGCTGTAAGCTTCGGGTTTCATCAGGCGGTCAATGGCGAGCATCTGTTCAAGGATGCCTTCCAGTTCATTCAGTTTCACCATGTTGGGGCCATCGGATGGGGCTTTGTCGGGGTCTTGATGCGTTTCCATGAACACGGCTGCGCAGCCAATGGCCAGCGCCGCGCGCGCCAGCGGGGGGACCATGCGGCGGTCGCCGCCCGATGCCGTGCCTGCGCCACCCGGTTGCTGTACCGAATGGGTGGCGTCGAAAACAACAGGGTGGCCGGTTTCGGCCATGATGGGCAGGGCGCGCATGTCATTGACCAGCGTGTTATAGACAAACGTGACGCCGCGTTCGCACAGCATCACGTTGGGGTTGCCGCTTTCGGTGATTTTCGCGGCGACGTTTTTCATGTCCCACGGCGCCAGAAACTGGCCTTTTTTAATATTGATCGGCTTGCCCGTTTTGGCGGCGGCGACCAGCAGGTCGGTCTGGCGGCAGAGGAAAGCGGGAATTTGCAGCACATCGACAGATTTGGCGACGATGTCGCATTGCTCGGCCGTATGGATGTCGGTGATGACAGGCAGGGACATCTTGCTGCGGATTTCTTCGAATACCGGCAGGCCGTTTTCAAGGCCAATGCCGCGCGTGCCTTTCAGCGATGTGCGGTTGGCTTTGTCGAACGACGATTTGTAGATCAGCGGAATGCCCAGTCTGGACGTGATTTCCTTGATCGCACCGCACATGTCAAATGCATGGTCGCGGCTTTCCATCTGGCAGGGGCCTGCGATCAGCACGAAGGGCAGGTCATTGCCCATCTTCAGGTTGCCAATCGAAATATGATGTTGTGCGGGGGCGGCGGTCATGCGCAAAAAGCCTTTCAATAAAGGATAAATTCGTCCTGACGCAGAATGTAAAGCGCAGGCGCGGACTGTCAATATGTATTTTCCGGTGGGGTTTGCAGGTTCGGGCTTGATAAATCATTGAATCAATGCATTTTTAGTTTGACGTTATGACTCGCCTGTGATTCCATGAAGATATGAGAGCGCCAGCAAGACCCCAGCCGAAAACCAGATCCCTTTCCCGCAGCCTTGTGACGGTGCTGTGTTTCGGGCTGTTTTTGTATTTCGGTTACCATCTGGTGCATGGCGACCGCGGTTATTTCGCGCGTAAAGGCCTTGAAAAGAAACTGGCAGCGGCCGAACAAAAACTCGCCCAGAAAACCGCAGACCGCGAACAGCTGGAAAACCGCGTCCGCCTGATGCGCCCCGAAAGCCTCGACCTTGATCTTTTGGACGAACGTGCCCGCGTGGTGCTTGGCTATATGAAAGCCGACGAGCGCGTATTGATGCAGGGAAGCAGATAATAGTTTATATAGTATAGCGGTAGATTCCGGGGTTGCATCCATGGCGTTTTAATCGCGGCGGAGTAGGATTTTAAAAAGCTGTGCTTGCTCTCAGCGCGTGAATCTTTCGATCTTGCCTATCAGGTCTACGTGTTTCACCAAAACGGGCGAGCCTTCTTGGGTGATGTGGCCATCGTCTTTGTAAAGGATCACCTTATCAAGGCTGGATGCGCAGATATCATCCTTGCAAAGATGGTCATGTAGGCGGATCAGTTGAAAATTTTCGTTTTGTTTTGGCAGGCGGTTCAAGAAATCCAGCACGTAGCGTTGATGTTCGTGCGCTTTGGACAAATGCAAGGCGCAGGCACTTTCGTCACCAATGATAATTTTCTGCAGTCTGAGTTTTTCAAGGCACATGCCGACATTGAAATTATTCTTGGGTGTAGGCGAAAGGACGATGACTTTTTTACCAAGCGCATTGATGCGTTTGATAGTGTCGATCATCGCGGGGGCTGTGGTAACGGGGCCGAGGGGGACTGCGCGATGGCTGCCATCCGCACCCCGCTGCCAGCCGGTCATTTGGGGCGTGTTAATTTTTTCGAATACGCTGGAAATCAGCACCGTTTTGACGGAGGGCATATCCGCCAGCGCATCCAGCACGCCGCGGTTAAATCGAATACAGCTTTCGGCCCATGCATGGTTGTATTTGGGCGGGTCAAGATAGGCGATATCTGCAAAGGGGCTGCAGGCGCGGCGGGTGGCCTGAATGATGGGCTTATCCGTATTTGCAATAATGCCGAGAATATGATGCATGGCGTATGAATCGCCCCAGATCATTATTTCTGGCGCTTCGCCGGTCTGACAGGTGTCAATTTTTTTGTAATCTCCGGTGTGGTCGCAAATACGTGCGATGCCAACGTTCTGGCCGCGGCGTCCCAGAAATTCAGGGTGCGCTTTGTTCATCTTGTAAAATGTCATGCAAAGGCCGGCCAACAGGACAGATGCCGCTATTAGTGGCATCGCCAATGTACGGCGGCGCGCGAAGTTGCGGGTATGTAGAGGTTTTTCAACCGTATGATAAAGCGCGAACGCTGCCAGAACTGAAATCGCTAAAAGCGCTACACGCACATGCAGCGGGACATGGCCGGTGATATAGGCATTAGTGGCATACGCAAACAACGGCCAATGCACCAGATAAAGCGAATAGGAATAATTCCCGAGCAATGATAACCCGCGTGCAGGAAGCGGTAATGCCGTGCGGATGCCGAGTATATTGCGTTGAATAATAACAAAGGTGGCAAGACAGACCGACAGGGCCTCAATACCCGGATGCATGGCGGATATGGGCTGAACCGGCCGCACGATCAGAATGGCGAACGCTGGCCAGAACCTCGCCTTGTAAAATGTCATTATTTTTTCG
>VFQP010005305.1_pt1 | contig 11369 bp, 9 predicted proteins | sample 3512351 | NCBI WGS metagenome assembly VFQP01 (sample SAMN10412372, study PRJNA504923) | tailings metagenome | isolation source: Relicate 1 Philex TSF1 revegetated site | place: Philippines: Tuba, Benguet | collected 2017-08-29
GCGACACGCCGATGATCAGGCCGTGCTGGTCGAGGTCGTCACGGGAAATGGCCATGGCAGTTGCGCCTCCATCGGTTGATCCAGGTAATGACGCAAGCCCTGCCGGGTAGGCAGGGCATTGCGCATGCAGCCATGACGGTCACGGGCCGCCATACACCTCGTTGGGCAACCAGGTGGCCAGGGCCTCGAAATGGAACACCAGGGCCAGGCCGAGCAGTTGCAGGGCAATGAACGGCAGCACCCCCAGGTAGATATGCCGAGTGGTGATCCCCGGCGGGCACACGCCCTTGATGTAGAACAGGGCGAAGCCCACCGGCGGGGTGAGGAAGGAGGTCTGCAGGCACAGGGCGAAGAGGATGGCGAACCACAGCGGGTCCACGCCCATGGCGAACAGCACCGGCGCCACCAGCGGCAGGACGATCAGGGTGATTTCCACCCAGTCGAGGAAGAAGCCCAGCAGGAAGGTGATGAACAGGACGGTGAGCAGCACGCCGGTCTGGCCGAACGGCAGGCTGGTCAGCGCCGCACGCACCACGTCGTCGCCGCCGAGGCCGCGCAGCACCGCGGCGAACACCGTGGCGCCGATGAAGATGCCGAAGATGAACGCGGTGGTGCGGCTGGTCTGGTACAGCGCGTCCTTGATCACCGCCAGATTCAGGCGCCGGCTGAACCAGGCCATCAGCACCGCGCCGGCCGCGCCCACGGCCGAGGCCTCGGTGGTGGTGGCGATGCCGAAGAAGATCGAGCCGAGCACGGCGAGAATCAGCCCCAGCGGTGGCACCACGGCCAGCAGCACGTCGAGCAGGGCGCGCATGTCCAGTGGCTGACGATCCTTCGGCGCCGGGGCGAAGTCCTTGTTCAGCCAGGCGGCGATCAGGATGTACAGCACGTAGAGCACGCCGAGCAGCATGCCCGGGATCAGCGCGCCCATGAACAGCTTGCCGACCGAAGCCGCCGGCGTACCCAGGCGGTCGGCCATCAGCACCAGCATGATGCTCGGCGGCACCAGGATGCCCAGGGTGCCCACCGAGCAGGCCGTGCCCACCGCCAGGCTCTTGTTGTAGTTGGCCTGCAGCATCGGGCCGAGCGAGAGCAGGCCGAGCAGCACCACCGAGGCACCGACGATGCCGGTGGAGGCGGCCAGCAGCACGCCGACGATGACCACGGTGATGGCGTAGCCGCCGCGCAGCGGGCCGAGCACGCGCACCAGGCTGTGCATCAGGCGCTCGGCAATGCCGGAGCGGTCGAGCATGATGCCCATGAAGATGAACAGCGGCAGCGCCACCATCAGCTCGTTGGCGACGATGCCGTAGATGCGCGCGTCCAGCACGCCGATGGTGCCGCTCCAGGTGAACCAGAGTTCGGCGTCGAAATAGTTCACCAGCACATGGCCGACGACCGCGAAGATCAGGCCGACGCCGGCCAGCGACCAGGCCACGGGAAAGCCGAGCAGCAGCAACCCCATGAAGCTGGCGAACATGGCGATAACCAGAATTTGTTCCAGACCCATCATTTCAGCCTCGTGATCAGGGGTGCGGGTGAGCGCCGTTGGCGTGCTCGTCGGGCGCATCGATGGCCCGCGGGAAATGCAGCAGCAGGGTGCTGCAGCGCGAGGCGCGGGCGATCAGGGCAATGGCCACAAGAATCAGCCCCAGCGGCAGCACGCTCTTGAACACGAAGCGATAGGGCAGCCCGCTCGGCGCCTGCGAGTGCTCCATGTAGACGAAGGCGGTGTGGGCGTAGGCCAGCAGGCTGTCGATCATCAGCACGATCACCGGCAGGGCCAGCAGGACGATGCCCAGCAGCTCGATCCAGGCCTGGGCGCGCAGGGGGAATTTCTCGCGCAGCACGTCGACGCGCACATGGTCGTCGCGCACCACGGCGTAGCCCAGCGAGAGCATCATGGCGGCGCCGAACAGGTGCCAGGACAGCTCCTCCAGGGCGATCGAGCCACGCGACAGGATGAAGCGGCTGAACACGTTGCACAGCACCACCAGCAGCACGGCCAGCCACAGCCAGGCGCTGGCCTTGCCGATGGCGGCGACGAGACGGTCCAGAATGCTGGACAGGCGGTTATGGGGTAGCGCCGCAGCGGCGGATGTGGGGTGTTGCATCGGGAAAACCTCGGGCAGGAAGGCGCGACGGGCCGCGGCATGGCCGGGCCCGTGCAGGGTCACTGGGCGTGATCAGTCGTGCTGGTAGTAGTCCCGTGGCAGGTAACCCATACCGTGCCAGGTGGCGTGCTGCGCCATGAACTCGCGCTGGCTGCTCAGCACGCGCTTGAACATCGGGTCCTTGGCGGCCATCTCGTCCAGCACCTCGTTGCTCACGCGTTGCAGTTCGCGCAGCACCGGCTCGGGCAGCACCTGCGGTTTGACCCCTTCCTGCTGGTAGGCGGCCAGGGCGGCCGGCTGGGCCCACTCGCTCTCGGCGAAGCCCTTGAGCGTGGCCGACTCGCAGCCCATCTCGATCAGCGCGCGGCTCTGCGGCGTCAGCTTGTTCCACACATCCTGGTTGACCAGCAGGTGCGAGGTGGTGAGGGTCTGGTGCCAGCCCGGCATGATGTAGTTCTTGATGATCTGGTCGAGGCCGAGCATCTTGTCGATCGCCGGCTGGGAGAACTCGGTGGCGTCGATGGTCTTGCGCTCCAGCGCCTGGTAGATCTCGCCGCCGGGGATCATGGTCACCGAGGCGCCGAGCTTCTCCAGCACCTTGCCGCCGATGCCGGCGAAGCGGATGCGCAGGCCGTCGAAGTCCTTCAGCTGCTCGATCGGCCGGGCGAACCAGCCGGCGCCTTCCGGGCCGATGATGCTGCACAGCATCGGGTGGATCTTGTGCGGTGCGTAGATTTCTTCCAGCAGCTTCTTGCCGTCGCCCTGGTAGTACCAGGCCAGGTAGGCCGGCGGCTCCATGTTGAAGGGCGCGCCGGAGTACAGCGGCAGCGCCGGGATGCTGCCCTGGTCGTAACCGATCCAGGTGTAGCCGGCCGGGTACTTGCCGCTGCTCACCGCGTTCATGATCTCGAAGGGCGGCACCAGCTCGCCCGGCTCGTAGTAGCGCAGCTGGATGTCGCCGCCGGAGATGGCCTTGAGCGATTCGGAAAGGTGCTTGACCGGGGTGGTCAGGCCCACCAGGTGGGAGGGGAAGGCCAGGGGCACCTGCCAGCGGATCTTCTCGCTGGCCATCGCCGGGCTGGCCAGCAGACTGCCGGCGAGCAGCGCGGCGGCGGAGATACCCAGGGTCAGGCGGGAAAACGAATGTGTGACGGACATGCTGGAGTTCCTTCTTGTTGTTGTAGTTGTTTTCGAACAACGGTCAGGTCGCTCGCGCCTGCACGGAATGCTCCGCGCCGCGGCAGCGCCTGCCAGTAGCCTGTGTGGCAATGCGATCTCTATGCCAGCTTCCGGCGCCCTTATAAAACAGCGAGTTAGAGCGCATTCACACCGCCAGCACGGCGGCCAAGTCTTGAAATCTGGACAGTTACGCGAAGAACCCGCCAGACATGTCCAGAAATACGGACATGTCTGGCGGGGGTGGACAGCCCGAGAGGCGAGCCTTCGGCCGCACTCGCCTCGCGGTTCAGCCGTGCGCGGGCACGCTCCTGCCCGCCAGGCGTCGCCTCAGTTGCTGCAGCGTCCGGCCTGGAAATGGCCCTGAGCCGTTTCCCGCACCCAGGTGCTGAGCCCGGACAGGCTGCCCAGGTACTGGTTGCCGCCGACGGTGTAGTAACCGTAATAGGCACGGCCGGCCATCACGTGGCTGAGGTTGCTGGCGTTCCACTCCTGGCAGGTGAAGGCCTGGCCGCTGCCGCCGCAAGCGGCGGGCCGCTGCGCGTACCAGCGTCCCGGCTCGCCCTCGTACAGCGGAACGTTGCTCCAGGTGTCGAACGAGCCACCGATGTCCACGCCGTCGTCCTTGGCGTAGGCACGCAGGTTGGAGGTGCCGCCGGCGTAGGCGCGACCGGCGCCGATGTGGGCGGAGGGCGAGGCGCTGACGACCTGGCAGGTTTCCACCGGGGCGTTGGGATCGTAGACCTCCACGGTACGGGTGAGCGTGCTGCGGTTGCCGTCGCTGTCGGTGGCCGAATAGAGGCAGCTGTAGCTGCCGACGACGCTCGGGTTCACCGCGCTGCAGTCGGCGCTGACCGGCAGGCTGCCGTCTTCCGCGTCGCTGGCGCTGGCGCCGGGATCATTGAAGGTGCTGCCCAGCGGCACCGACAGCGGGTTGTCGCCCTGCAGAACGATCACCGGATGCCCCTGCGGCTGGCTGCCGTCACGGCTGTGGCGGCTGAAGAAGTCCCAGATGATGTCGGGATAGCTGGGGCCGACCTGAAGCGACCATTTGCCGTTGTTGCCCTGGGCACCGCCAATCCAGTAGTGGCCGTGGTTGGTGTCCTGGGGGTTGGGCGTGGCCAGGGGGCCGTCGTAGATGACGGTTTCCACCAGCGAGCGAGTCGCCGTGGTGCCGTCCTGGGTGTAGGCGATATGACGGCAGCCGTAGTCGTTCTGATGGTAGGGCGAGCAACCGGTATCGGACGCCTTGGTGGTCGCCGGGGTGTTGCGGCTGGCACTGCCGAACACCTGCAGGTGGGCGTCGCGCATGTTGTTGGCCGCGGTCTGCAGCACGGTGCAGTCGTTCCTGTTCTGCAGAATCATCAGGGGAATCGGGTAGGCGTCGTTGACTTCGCTGCGCATGTCGGCCGCGACCTGGCTGACGCTACGGAAGGTGGCCGAGCCCGGGCATTGCCCGGACAGCGAGACCGAAGACGCCGTTTCCCGGTACGGCAGGCCTGCCGCCGGCGCTGCCGCCGCCCAGTACTCGTTGTAGGCCACGGCAGCGACCAGGGCCATGGCGCCGCCGGACGACAGGCCGGTGATGAAGCGCCGGTTGGCGTCGATGACGAAGTTGGCTTCCACCTGCTGGGCGATGCGGTGCAGGTCCGCGACCTCCCCGCCACCCTGGTGGATGTGCTGCTCGAACCAGAAGCCCCAGCAGTTCTCGTTGCGCAGCCCGTCGTAGCTGGTGATGAAGGGCGCCACCAGAATGAAGCCGTAGCGATCCGCCGCCGCCTTGAGGCCCCAGTCGTTGAGCACGTCGTCGTTGGTCTGCCGGCAGCCATGCAGCGCCATCACCATGGGTGCAGGCGTGCTCAGGCCGGTAGGGACATACACCTTGTAGCTGCGCTCGCGCGAGCCGCTGTAGGCCTGTTGCGGGGAGGTGTAGGAGAAGGTTTGCCCCGCCGTGACCGTGGTCGGCCACAGCAGGATCATCAGCAGGGAACACAGGGCAGCATTGAAAAAGCGGCAAAGACGCTGATCCGCCATGCCTTGGGGCAAGGATTGCTTGGTCATGGGCGTACTCCGTTATTGACGTTGTTTTCTGGAGGTGCGCGACCACCCTGGGACAGCTCCGAACTGCGGCTGCCCGCCAGACGCTCGCCCTGACGTCTCTGGAATATTCGTGCCAACCGGCAAGGCCCAATGTTTTCAATGAGTTGGCATCAGCGGCGGGCTGAAGCGCAGGTCGTTTCCAGGATCTCGGACAGTTTTATCCGGCCCGCGCCCGCGCAGTGGCCCTTTGTGTCCAGAAGTCGGGAGGAGGCTGTCCAGCGGGTCAGACCCCGGGCCGGCAGCGCCCCGTCCCAGAGCGCCCTGCCCCGCTCCACCGGCATGCGCTCGGCAAAGTCCGTCACGGCCTGGATGCCGGCAGCAGCCGCACCAGCAGCGCACCGCAGGAGGCGACGATGGCCAGCGCCACCACCCCGCTCCAGCCCCACTGCGCCAGCGCCATGCTGCCCAGCCCGGCACCGCTCGCCATGCCGACGAACACCCCGGTGAACAGCACCGCATTCAGGCGGCTGCGCGCCGGCGGGTCGATGCCGTAGACGATGGTCTGATGGGCGACCAGCGTCGCCTGGATGGCGAAGTCGAAGCCGATGGCGGCGACCACGATCAGGCCCAGCTGAGCCTCGAGCGGCAGCGCCTCGACCAGGCCCAGCAGGGCGAACGAGCCCAGCGTCAATGCCGCGCCGAGGCGGGTCACGCCTTCGGGACCGCGACGATCGGCCAGGCGCCCGGCGAGCGGCGCCGCCAGGGCACCGGCCGCACCGGCCAGGCCGAACGCCCCGGCCGCCGCGCTGCCCAGACCGAAGCGGGCATGCAGCATCACCGCCAGCGTCGACCAGAACGCGCTGAACGCCACCGACAGCAGTCCCTGGGCCAGCGCCGCGCGGCGCAAGGCCGGATAGCGCGACCAGAGCTTGAGCATCGAGCCAAGCAGCGCGCCATAGCCCAGCGAGGTGGTCGCGGCGAAGCGCGGCAGGCCCCGCCAGGCACCGAGGGCGAACAGCGCGATGGAGATCGCCGCCACCCCATACACCGCGCGCCAGCCGAACTGCTCGGCGATCAGTCCGCTCATCACCCGCGACAGCAGAATGCCGAGCAGCAGACCGGTCATCACCGTGCCCACCACCGTGCCGCGCTCGCTCTCCGGGGCCATGGTGGCGGCGGCCGGGACGATGTCCTGGGCCATGGTGGCGGCGAGGCCGATGGCCAGGCTGGCGACCAGCAGGGCCCCCACGCCCGGCGCAATGCTGCTCAGCAGCAGGGCCAGCATCAGCATGCCGGCCTTGGCCAGGATGATCCGCCGCCGGTCGTAGCGGTCCCCCAGCGGCGCCAGCAGCAGGATGCCCAGGGCGTAGCCGAGCTGCGTCAGCATCGGCACCATGCCGACGGCACGCTCGCCAGCCTGGATGTCGGCGCCCAGCACACCCAGCATCGGCTGGCTGTAGTAGAGGGTGGCGACGCTCAGCCCGGCCCCCGTGGCCAGGAGAAGCACGAGCCCGCGCGATAACGCGGGTGCGCTGTGCGCCAGCGCGGGGGAGCAAGGTGTCGAGGTCATGAGTGTTTTCCCAGAGGCTTGTACGAGGGCGTCATTCTCATCGCGTATCGAAAGGCGCTGTAGTAGCCTTCCAGGCAAATCAGTTATGCACTTTACGTATGAGCGAACTCGTCACCAGCCTCGATCGCATCGAACTGCTGCGCACCTTCATCCGCATCGTCGACGCCGGCAGCCTGTCGGCCGCCGCCGCGCAGCTGAACACCACGCAGCCCACCGTCAGCCGTCGCCTGCAGACGCTGGAGCGCTCGCTGGGCCTGCAGCTGCTCAACCGCACCACCCACGGCATGCAGCTGACCGGCGATGGCGAGCGCTGCTACACCTACGCCCGGCAGGTGCTGGAAAGCTGGACGGAGATGGAGGACGAGCTGATCGGCGCACGCGAAGACCCTCGCGGCACGCTGCGCGTGCAGGTGCCTCACGCCTTCGGCCAGGACCAGCTGATCGCCCCGCTGGGGGAGTACCTGCGTCGCTACCCGAAGGTGAGCGTGGAGTGGGTGCTGCACGATCGCAGCCCCGACTTCACCGCCGAGGGCATCGACTGTGCGATTCAGGTCGGCTTCATCGAAGACCCGTCGGTGGTCGCCATCCGCCTAGGCGAAGTGCCGCGGATCGTGGTCGCGGCGCCGGAGCTGCTCGGCGACGAGCCGCTGCCCGCCTCGACCGAACAGCTGCAGCGCCTGCCCTGGCTGGCACTACGCACCTACTACACCGACGAGGTGGTGCTGTCCTGCCTGCGTGACGGTCGCTCGCACCGCTTTGCGATCCAGCCGCGGATGAGCACCGACAGCCTCTATGCCCTGCGCAGTGCCGCGCTCGCCGGGCTCGGCGCCTGCGTCAGTTCGGCCTGGATAGTCGCCCGCGATATCGAGGAAGGCCGCCTGGTCCAACTGATCCCGCAGTGGCAGGCCGCGCCCCTGCCGGTCTACCTGATCTACCCCCATGCGCGCAGCTACCCGGCCAAGCTGCGCCTGTTCGCCGAGCTGATCCGCAGCCGCATGCCGAACCTCGTCGGCCTGCGCGCAGCAGGCGCCGAAGGTGCGCAGCCGGGCAGCCGTCACTGACGCGCTGTGCTCAGCGCAGCTTCTCCAGCATCTGGTAGTACCACATGCCGGCGGCCAGCATCGGGTTGCCGAGCTGGTCGCCCAGCGGCACCTTGATGTGCCTGCAGGCGGCGAAGGTGTCGTACTGCTCCAGGTCGCCGGTGATGGCCTTGGCCATGATCTCGCCCATGATGTGGGTGGTGGCGATGCCGTGGCCGGAGTAGCCCTGGCAATACCAGACGTTGCTCGACAGCTTGCCCAGCTGCGGGATGCGGTTCATCACGATGCCCATGGCGCAGCTCCACTGGTAGTCGATCTGCACGCCCTTGAGCTGCGGGAAGGTGCGCTCGATGCACGGACGCAGCTCACCGGCGATATCCCGCGAATCGCGCCCGGAGTAGTTGCAGCCGCCGCCGAACAGCAGGCGACCATCGGCGGTGAGGCGGTAGTAGTCGAGCACGAAGCGGCAGTCGTACACCGCCAGGTCCTGCGGGTTGATCTCTTTCGCCAGCTCGCCCAGCGGCGCGGTGGTGACGATGCCGCCCATGGCCGGGAAGATCAGGCCCTTGAGCTTGCGCCGCTCCAGCTTGTGGTAGACGTCGCCGGCCAGCAGCACCTGCTTGGCCTCGATCCGCCCGCCGCGGGTGACCACCGCCGGACGCGCGCCGTGGACGATATCCAGCACCTCGGAATGCTCGAAGATCAGCGCGCCCAGGCTCTCGGCGGCCCTGGCCTCGCCGATGCACAGGTTGAGCGGGTGCAGGTGCATGTTGCGGGTGTTTCTGATCGCCCCGCAGTACAGCTCGCTGCCCAGTTGCGCACGCACGCCGGCGGCGTCGAGCAGGGTCACCTCGTCACCCATGCCGCGGCGCTGCGCCTCTTCAAAGGAGGCCTTGAGCTCGTCCATATGGCTGGGCTTCATCGCCGCGTGCAGATGGCCGTGCTTGAGGTCGCAGTCGATGCCGTATTTGGCCACGCGGTTCTTGATGATCTCGTGGCCGCGCCAGCGCAGGTGCCAGATGAAGTCGTCCACCTCCTCGCCCAGCGTGTTGCGCATCTGCTTGCGCATGGCCTCGTCGCCGGACAGGCTGCCGGTGACCTGGCCGCCGTTGCGCCCGCTGGCGCCCCAGCCGACCTTGTTGGTTTCCACCACGGCCACTTTCAGGCCGCGCTCGGCCAGCTCCACCGCCGTGGCGATGCCGGTGAAGCCGCCGCCGATGATGGCCACGTCCACCGTCACGCTGCCCTGCAGCGTCGGGTAGTCGGTCTCGAAGTTGAGCGAGGCCGAGTAATAGGACGGCGCGCGCTCGGCGGCGGGTTTGACGGGTTGGGTGATGGCGTTCATTGCAAAGTCCTCGAAGCGGCTATGCGCCGTAGGGTGCGCCGTGCGCACCATGTATGGGTTCGGTGCGCCCAGCGCACCCTACTCAGGCGTTACTCAGATACCAGCGCCAGTCCTGCTCGCCGACCTCGCCCATGAACTGGCGATACTCGGCGCGCTTGACCGCGAGAAACACCTTGAGGAACTCCGCGCCGAAGGCGTCGCGCGCCCAGCCGGAGCGCTCCAGCGCCTGGATCGAAGTCAGCCAGTCGGTGGGCAGCAGCTCCTTGGCCTGGGCATAGCCGTTGCCCTGCACCGGCTCACCCGGATCGAGCCCCTCGCGAATGCCGCGGTGGATGCCGGCGAGGATCGCCGCCGCGGCCAGATAGGGGTTGGCGTCGGCGCCGCAGATGCGGTGCTCGACATGCCGGGTCGGCGCCGGGCCGCCCGGCACGCGCAGGCTGACGGTGCGGTTGTCCACGCCCCAGGTCGGCGCCAGCGGCGCGTAGCTGTTGGCCTGAAAGCGCCGGTAGGAGTTGGCGTTGGGGCAGAACAGCAGCAGCGAATCGAGCAGGCTGGCGAGCATGCCGCCGACCGCCTGGCGCAGCAGCGGCGTACCCGAAGGATCCTCGCTGGCAAACAGATTGTTGCCCTGCCCGTCGGCCAGGCTCACGTGCATATGCATGCCGGTGCCGGCGATCTCGGCGAACGGCTTGGCCATGAAGCAGGCCTGCATGCCGTGGGCGTGGGCCACGCCCTTGACCAGGCGCTTGTAGCGCACCGCCTGGTCCATCGCCGCGAGCGCCGGGCCGTGTTCGAGGGTGATCTCGACCTGGCCGGGAGCGTATTCGGAAATCGCCGTGCGCGCCGGGATGCCCTGGGCCTTGCAGGCCGCGTAGAGATCACGCAGGAACGGCTCGATCTGTTCCAGCTCGCGCAGGCCGTAGACCTGGGTCTGCCGCGGGCGACCGCCGTCGGCGTCCAGCGCCGGCTGCGGGCGGCCCTGGGCATCGCGTTTCTGATCGAGCAGGTAGAACTCCAGTTCGCAGGCCATCACCGGGTGGTAGCCGTCGGCCTCGAGCTGCTCGATCACCCGCACCAGCAGCTGACGCGGATCGGCCGGCGTGGCCGGCAGGCCTTCGCTGGGATGCATCGACACCTGCACCGCGGCGGTGGGGATCTGCCGCCAGGGCAGGCGCACCAGGCTGCCGGGCAGCGGGTAGGCGCGGCAGTCGATATCGCCCACCTCCCAGACCAGGCCGGAGTCCTCGACGTCCTCGCCCTGGATGGACAGGCCGAGCATGGTGCTCGGCAGTGGCCGGCCGCTCTGGTACAGCGCCAGCAGCTCCTCGCGGTGCAGCAGCTTGCCGCGCGGCACGCCATTGGCGTCGAGGATGAACAGCTCGATCAGCTCGATATCGGGGTTGTGCGCGAGGAAGTCCAAGGCTTCCTGCACGGGGGCGAAAGTCGTCATATCGCACTCGCTTGCGCCAGTCGGGCGCTCGGTGTCCGCACGGCCCATTCGATTCTCGAACAGGTTGCACAGGCAGACAAATGGGCATCAGCGGCTGCGGACATGGCGCAGCCATCGGAGTCAGCGGGTGGGGACGATGTCCGGCGGGCGCGCGTGGCGGCAATGCCACAGCGCCCAGAAGGCGAGGATGATGGTCAGCAGCGGGTTGAGCCGCTCGAGCAGGCGGCGCCGCGCCGGGGCGCGGTGGAGCGGAACATGGACTTGGCAGGCCGGGGAGTTCATGGCTTGGCAGCGTCGCACAGGGTTTGACGTGCGTTAAATCGGGATTTTCATACGCTTGGTTATGCGCCAGCTAAACAATCCTGCCCGTGCCAACCAAGTCGACTCTAGGGTGCGCCATGCGCACCCTTAACCGCACGGCAGCCAGCGGTGCGCTCAGCGCACCCTACGGCTCCGGCCGATAGCCCAGACGCAAGCCGCCCCAATGCCGCCCGCGCACCATGATCGGCACCGACAGGTCGTGCATCAGCTCGCCGGTATCGCGCATGTAGGTCTGCAGCAGCAGCGCCTGCCTGTGGCTGCCGCAACGGATGCCGGTGCGGTCGTTGAACAGGCGCTTGCCGCGGCTCTTGGC
>VFQP010005306.1_pt1 | contig 11368 bp, 21 predicted proteins | sample 3512351 | NCBI WGS metagenome assembly VFQP01 (sample SAMN10412372, study PRJNA504923) | tailings metagenome | isolation source: Relicate 1 Philex TSF1 revegetated site | place: Philippines: Tuba, Benguet | collected 2017-08-29
CGGTGGGGCGGGCGCTGAAGGATAAGGGGTGCATCACGTCTGGAGACAGTTACTACTCTTGGCGAGGTAGGTATGTCAGTTTGGTACTGCCTCTTTGTTGTTCACATGTGCCTAGGTATGCAGGTGCGCAGTACATGGGAACCGTGCTTTTCTTGCACGGCTGAAGCTTGCACGGCCGAAGCGTGGTGCTGTGCGATGCTGTGTGTACGCAGATACCAGTACAACACTAAATACGATGCTCTTCTGCCGTACAGTGCACCTGCTCCTTGAGGCACACTCAGTCGGTATCGACACCGCCCTCGTGAAGGTGATCGCTCTGCTGCTGCTGCGCGCTGCAACGGGCGCGACCGGTGTGCTGGGGTCTCAGGACATGTGTGACAAGCTCGCTGCCCTGGTATCACGACTGAACAGTCCTGAGGTGGACCAAGCACTGGTCACTGCAGTGCAGGACGTGGCACACAAACAGGTACGCAGGCTGCACTACTTGCTACAGGACTTCCATTTCTGTGCTGGCATACGCACCCCCTCGTGTGTTTGTTCATGTATGTGTGTGTGTGTGTGTGTGTGTGTGTGTGTGTGTGTGTGTGTGCATGTGTGCGTGTGTGCGTGTCCGTGTAAAACAATTGCTGATGCATACCATTCACACAAACGCAACCAGGGCACACCCCCAACACGCCACCCACCACACCACACCACCACACCTCACATACCACATCATTCCCCCCCCCCGCATCCTCACCCACCACTGGGTCTGTCATAGGCACAGCCAACCTTAACAGCCGCCCACGCAGCAGCCCCCCCAGCTCCACACACACCTGCAATGCAGCAGTCACAAACCCACACACAAGCAACACCACCTGCTGCTCCCACCCCCCATAGGGCACCACACGCCCACCCCGGGCAAGCACGTCATGCACACACACAGCCAGGAGCTGTGGTGGGGCATATGCCAGGGTGTGCTGAAAGCAACGGGTGAGGAGTGCTGGGGTACACCACTGACACACGGCCTCAAGGCGGGTGGTGGGTGGGGGGAGTTGTGTGGTCATGGTCACCAGCCCGGCAAGTGCAGGGGGGGTGCGCCAGAGGGTGTGGGTGGCGATGGTGGATGTGAGGGTGTCTTGTTGTACAAGGGTGTGGAGATATGCGTGTATGGTGGTCGACTGTGCATGTTGGGCGTATGGTGGCGTACAGGTGTATGCATGATGGTGGCTATACTACGCTGTATGTACTGTATATTCAAGTAGTACATTGTCAGCACAACCACACTTGCAGTACCACCATCACCACTACCACATTCCACCAACATGCACACCAACATGCACACCAACATGCACCCACACAAATACACCACACCCACCCACACAAACACACCTGTTGTGCTCTCCTCACAGAGTCATCCGTCACCCCCCCAGTGAAATCACGATCCATCAAATTCGACAACACATCAGGGGGCGCAGCTGCTGTCGCCCGCACCCCCCCCCTCGCGTGCCCCTCCCCCCCCACATACAGGCTGCTGGGTGTGGGTATGGCGGGGATGGGGAGCAGGGGGGTGTCTTTGGGGGTGGTGGTGGAGGTGAGGGAAGAGGACACATAGGCGCTGATGCTTCCGAGTGCTGATGCCACTGTGATGTGAGATTGTGTGCTGTATGTGAGTATGCATATTTGCACACATTGTATGTGATGTGAGATTGTGCTGTTTGTGAGTATGTATGTAAAACACACAATGTATGTAAAACCCAGACTGTATGTAAAACACAGACTGTGTGTAAGCACACACAGTATACAACTGTCCTGATGCAATGCACACACCCTTGCACTACACCACATGCCTAATCATACAACAACACATGCCTAATCATACAACAAAACTACACAGCAGCAACAACACACACAACAAACACACACCTCTTGATCGCTTTGCTGCCCCCCCCCCCCCTCCACCCCCCCCGCCCCCCCCACCCTGCCAGCGTACGGTTGAATACACACTACTCGCCCGCACATCTTTGGTCAGCAATGTATCTTGGGCAAGTGCAACCACAGGCAGGTCGAGTATGTACATCTGCAGCTGAGGGAGGGTGGCACGAGCGATGAGGAGGGGGAGGATGTGGAGGGTGTGTCGACCTAGCAGGTGGGGGTTCCATGCAGCAGCCTATGAATGATGATGGTGGTGGTGGGGACATTCAAGTGTATGGTGATTTTCTCATTATCACACACACGTCATTGTCAACACCATGGTGCATTTTACCATCACCACCACCACCACCACCGCCCCACACACCAACCAACCCACACACCTTGAGTAGCAGTGGTGCATACACTGGCAGCACATCACGACAATGCTCTAACAATAGCGCTTCATGTGCATGCAAGGCAGAGTGTAGCTTGAGCATACCCAACCCATCAATCCAATGACGGGCAACAGACACAGACAACAGGTCCCGCAGGTCTTCTGCAAACGTAGCGTGCACAGCATGGTCTGTTGAGGGTCATGGTGGGTGTGTATGCGACGTGTTGGTCATTGGGTGTGTATGGGGTGTGTTGGTGATGTGTGATCACATTGTTGGGTGTGTCTGTCGGAGACATGCTTGCACATATACACCAATAAACACATATATACCAATAAACACATATATACCAATAAACACATATATACCAATAAACACATATATACCAATAAACACATATATACCAATAAACACATATATACCAATAAACACATATATACCAATAAACACACACACAAAAACAAACAAAGTGCTCCTTCTGAATAGAATAGATTCAATACCTTTTTCCTCAACCACCCCTCCCCAGCACACGCAGGTCTCCATAGTCAACATCATCACATGCAACGCAGTCGCCTGCAACCCCAACACCTGTGCTGTTGACAGGGGCAAACTACCCCGGAGCACATCCGAGGCAGTCGCCAGCACACGAGGTGCTAGGGTGTGGTCATGGGTGTGCAACAGGGCTAGCAGGCGAAGGGCAGTGTCAGCGGTGGCAATGTCGGTATGATGGGTTTTGGTTGGGTGGTCAGGGGTGTGCAGCTGGGTGGAGGATGGGGGTGGGGGGTGTATAGGGGGGGGTGTACAGCACAGAGTGTGTGATGTGGCATGTGCACATGTGTATATCATGTGTGCACACAAACAATGATGGTAGTATATATCCAATACACTCTCATCCGGGGAGACACACCCAACCCAAACAGACACACTCCACCCTAGTACTCACACTCCACCCTAAGGAGACACACTCCACACTAGCAAGCACATCATACCGGCTGCCCCAACACATCAAAACACATGTCTGACATAGCAACCATAAGCACATGGAGTGTCTCTTCCTGGGAACATTCCATATTATTTTCATGCGCACTTGTATCACTCAGAGTACCACCACCATGAGTACCACCACCATGAATACCACCACGAGCCCCTTGTGGTGTCGGGTGTAGTATTTCCATGCTGCACCGCAGCAACCCCAGCAGCTGTAGGTCAGTGAGGGATGAGCTGCTGTGTTGGGCAGTACGAGGTGCTGTCTGTGATGATGCTGATGGTTTTTGTGGTGGTTTTGTGGTGGCGGTGGTGGTGTTTGTGGGTGGCAGTGGTGCTGTGGTGGTGCGGCCAGGGGAGGATGATGGGGAGGAGGGTGGTATGGTGTTTGCAGTAGTATGAGCGTGTCGTAGATTTCGCGTGTTGAGTTGTTGTAAAAGCCATGTGTCTACATGTGTAGCATACTCTTCATGTACACTTGACGCCGTGCGTCTGTGTGTTGTACAGTATCATGTACACGTACATACATGTGCTTGGGAAACACCAACATCTGTACACAGCCAACAGACAGCAGCCAACAGACAGCACAAATACTACACAGCATGCCGGGTACTACATGCCGGGTAGCACAAAGTATCACACATAAACAAGAAAGACGTACCCTGCTGTGTCATGCTCCACCACCGTCAACACTGCCAACACACCCAGCAACACATGCTCCACCCGAGCAGCGCCTTCCCCCTTGAGTGCAGCCCCTGCAGCACCCTGCAATGCATCTACAGCATCCGCTAAACACCATGATGATGCATTACATGCAGCGTGGATGTTGGGAAAGAATGCACAGTATTCCAGAAGCAACAGCGCTTCAATGGCACACTCCCGGGTTGGTTGCGGTGTGTGCGGCTGTGGGATGTATGTGCGCAAATGGTGGTGTGTGTGGATACGCAGTCCATCAGCATGCAGTTGTCGTACCTCTACAATGCAGCAGAGCAGGTAGGCTTGGAGCTGCTGGCGGAGGAGGCTGCTCGACAGGGTGCAGCGTGCAGTCAAGATGCGCTTGATCACAATTTCCTCCACATGTCGTGGTGAAACTGCCTCCCCAGGAGCGGTTGACAGCAGCTGCTGTATTGCCTGTTGTGCAATGACGTATGCAGCATGACACACCACAACCCACAACAAGAAGGTCAACCATCACGATCATAATCATCAACACTCCCTAAACGACAACAACAACATGCCAAGGCATAACATCCACATCAACCTCCCTTGTCACACACACGCACCTCCATCACAAACGGCCCCTTTACTCCACGCTCGTTATCCAGGTTTAAAAAATCACTTTCGACTGTAAATTGTCACACCATCAAATACCCCCGTACAGTCACCAAGAGTAGTCGTGCTGATTCTGTGCGGCTCATCAGGAGTTGCATACGTGATGGACTAGATGCAAGATCAATCGTCCTGATTGTGGCGGTTTGCAGCCAGTTGTCCAACCCTTTCATGGTCGATATCCGTGCAAAAGACAGATCCCATTGTCAACAAACTTCAAGGTATTGCAACGGGCGAGCAGCTGCACAAGACGCATCATTGGTGGGTACGCCCACCAGCCCCGGCCAATACAGGTTTTCTTAGAGCTCCAACCCATCCCACAATGCCCACCGTATCATTTAGACTGCTGTGCCCCACAGCTCGAGCTGGCAGCGTCCTTGGCAAGGTGCTGATGATCAAGTTGATGATTATGATTTGCAGGTTGTTGTAGGTTTGTGTCCATTGTGTCCATCACAACAGGGTGGAGAGGTGATTGCCAAGCTGCGTAGTGAAACAGATGCACGCATCAAAATGGAGGACCGTGTGCCAGGGTGTGATGAGCGCGTGATTTCCATCTCGTCCCCAGACGAAGGGTATGTTGGCTGGGGGAGGGGTGATGGGGTGATGCAGGTGGGGACCGAGTGGGTTGTGTGTGTGCGTGCAGAGTATATAATGGCAATCATATAGTGGCAACAATAGGCGCAGATCAATACTGATCATCTACCCCCCCCATCATCATCATCACAGCCCCGTCGACACGCTCTGTCCTGCCCAAGTTGCCCTGCTGCGCCTCCACGACATTGTGTCATCCATAAGTGCTGAAAACGGAGAGACAATCCAGGGCAATGGCAACAGCGGCAATGGCATCACATGTCGCTTGCTCGTCACATCGTCCTTTATCGGCCCCTTGGTTGGCAAGCAGGGCAATGTGATCAAAGCCATTCGAGAGTCCTCTGGTGCCAATGTACGCATCCTGCAGGATCTCCCTACATGCAGCCAACTGGGCGATGAAGTTGTGCAGGTAGAGATGGGTGATGGTCAGACATCCTTCTGAGAGTATATGAAAGTGACAGGCCCCTGGCACACATCATCACCCTCTCCCAACAGATTCTTGGCGATGCACAGCAAGTCAATGACGCACTAGAGCAGGTGTCGACGCAAATACGCACCGCCTCGAAAAAACCTGCCCATTCCTCACCCCCTCCGTCGGTACAGCGTCTCGGCTACATCCCCAACCTGTTTACCACACCCCCTCAACCACTGGTCAGGACAGCACCAGGCACACCACCGGGACCTGATCAGATGGAAACCACCTATCGCATGCTCGTGGCAGGTAGTCGTGCGGGGCTCATCATCGGCAAGGCAGGGGATCAGATCAAATCCCTTCGCCGTGAGACTGGGGCACTGGTGAAAGTGCACGATCAGCAGGTTGTACTAGTGGTGTTGTACTATTGGTGAGGGTGTTGTTCATGAATCGCGATGGTGCACGAGTGTATCACAGCAAGACCATTTCCTTATCCCCCCCCCAAAAAAAACACAGGATGACTGTGAGGACCGCATTGTGGAGCTCACCTCCATTGACGACTGTGCCACCCCCTATTGCGCAGCCCAAGAAGCACTGCTGCGTGTGGGTGCTGCGCTGCTCATGGCCCCCGACCTACGCATCCTGCGCCTGCTGGCCCCCTCGAGCCAAGTGGGAAGCGTGGTCGGCAAGGGTGGGGTGCGTATCAATACCATGCGCAAGGAAACCGACACGCGCATCAAGGTGGGGGTGCCGGATGAGGAGCGCCCTGCGCTTGCCGAAGAGGACGATCAAGTGGTGGTGATCGAAGGGAGCCCCGTGCCCATGCTGCACGCACTCAAGGCTGTTGCAGGGGCCCTTCGCGAGGGGCAGGCGCGTGCACAGCATCGCAAGATTGTGACGCAGGGGGGCGGGGTTTATGGGATTGCTGCGGCGGGCATGTACACGGGGGGACACCCGGGTATGGGGCCTGGGTATATGATGCCCATGCCTGGAATGCCCCAGCGATCGTATAGCGGAGGGGTGCCTGCTGGTGGGATGCACACGGATGCCAATGGGGGGACGAGCATGCGCATCACCATCAGCCGGGATCAGGTGGGGGCAGTGCTGGGGCCACGGGGAAGCAACATTCAGCAGGTTCGCAGCATCAGTGGTGCCAAGGTGAAGCTGCACGATGCAGAGGGTCCTGGGGGGGGGCGTGAGTTGGAAATATCAGGGAGCCTCGAACAGATGCAGACTGCGCACTCGATGGTGCACAACTTTTTGCAAGCTGCAACAGCGAATTAATCAGGTTGTACAGGCACGCGACCAACAGGTACTGTGAGTTGGTGGGTGGTTTGCGCAAACACAACAACGATGCTTACCATCTCCCCACACAAACACAGGGACACACCCGTCTCCTTTTCCCGGTCCCATATTGCGACTTGCGTATTGTTCCAACTTTACACATCATGCAGAACAACACCCCCTTTGAAGTTACCTACCTACTGTGACCTGATTTGTTGGCTGTGTCCTGTCGGTGGGGAGGGGGGAGGCTGCGTGCAGTCAACTCTTCCCCAACAAAGTTTTGGGTGTTTGTGCGTTGTTCGTATATTTCGTAATGTGTAAAACGTTATTGGTGGTGGTACAGGCGCTGTTGAACACCAACACGTTCATGAAAACAGATCAAGATTCAACTCGTCCATCAACAGATGGTGTGCGCGTGTTTTCAAACCTGAGCGACACCCCGCAACGCATCTCTATTTCCCACAATCATGAAACAACAACAACGCAGCACCTTGATCAAGATTGTTTTTCTTCATCTTGTGCTATGCATCGCCTCAGCTTATGAGTGCGCAAGGCTTGCCTACTACCCAGCCCATACAGCCATGCTGTCAGGACCTCTGTCATTGCACGATGGCATCATCAACACTGCACAGGTGATTTTTCACACAGGGTGTGTACTGTCCTATTTGCGTTTAAACCCACCACTGTCACATCCACCCATAGGCCATAGTGCTGCACAGCACTCGCACCTTGCGCAACACCACCCAAATGCGTGCTGTCCTCTACCTCATAGACCCTATCCACCAGCATAACCCGGTCTTGCACTTTGATAACACAACAAAGCAACACGGCCACTTGCTCCCACCAGACTGGCAACAAAACCTCACCCACCCCCCTCAGCTGCGCCTGCAACCAGTAAAGTACCTCAACCGTGTTGTCCACGAAAACATCAGCATTCCATATGTCGTACCACGCGCCCCATCCAACATGATGAAGACGCTCAATGCCACCACACAGCGATACTCCTATCTGTGGGGGATGCTCAAGGCACATGGGCCGTTGCATTACAGGGTGATGCTCGACGTGGAGGGTGTCATTGCAACACAGCCGGGGTGCGATTGGGCGCTGTGTGTGGAGGACTGGTGGCATTGTGCACGGGTACCTGCTGCTGTGCTGTTGGGGGGGCTGGGGTGGCATGATCAAGGGGGGGATATTGTACAACAGGAAACACATTGGCTGGTATTAAAATCATTTTTTGCAGGTGTGGTGATAGTTGTGTGGCCCACGTTGTCTCCACACACACACATATTTACACCTGCCCCATGTGCTTCACAGCAAGCATTGATGCAGCAGCAGCACGTGTGTTTGCAGTGCTGACCCATCACATACAGCTTGGTTTTGCAGGGGCATTGTTGTACGATAATGGCGGGTATGAAGCAGCACTGCGAGCACACCCATTATTGCATGTGTTTTTCCAGCATGATCAGTTGCGTATTGTGCAGTGGATACATGCCGATTTGTATCCTGCCAGCAGCTCCCAGGTGTGGGTCCATGTGTGGTGTGGGTCCATGCATGTACAACCGTTATGAACAAATATATGGCAAACCCACGTGCTCCTTGTTTGTGTCGACAGCATCATGCATGCACACACCCCACACACCCCCACACACTCACACACCCCCACACACTCACACACACTCACGTAGTCCAATCAATGGCCCGAGTATTTCAACTACATGCAAGAAATGGTCTACACCCATGCTGCACTATCAACCTGGGGCAGCAATACCTACTTGCTCTTTACTGATGTGGATGAATTTCTAGTGCTCCCCAACATGGCACAACGACTGGGGGCCATCCCACCCATGCCCCTATTGGGGGACTCACACTGGTAGGTTTTGTTTTTTTATGGGTGGGGCACAACATTGTGTGTTGTGCGCTGTGTGTTGTGTGCATGTGGGTCAGCAGCACGATTTGGTATATAAAACTCAAGTATATAAAACCTCAACCAGGCGGTACATGCAAGTGCAGCGCATCAATTACCTGTGTGATGTGGCTCCTGGGGAAGAACACCAAGCCACGCAACACCAGCACGATTACGGCACATCCACCAACAGTACCACTCGACATGTCTTGCAACCCTACATGCAGTGTCGCAAGACGCCCCGGGAGCCCTGGATGGACTGGCCCAAGGTATGGGCCCATGCTGATGCGCTTGCGAGTATGGTGGTGCACGAGGGCCTGGTGTGGCCAGAGGAAGCGAACAGCACCATGGCACCGGTGCCCACAAGCCAGGCACTGCTTGTGCATGTGCACAACTTGTTTTTCGATCGGACAAACCAGCCAGAGGGGGATGCGCTGGTGGAGGATGACACGTGGTTGCTGCCACTGCGGAGAGCACACGAGGGCATAGTGTGAATCAGTGGCTGTCGAATATGGTCAACACGTGGGTGGTCTTCCCATGTACCTTCCTGTCCGACCAATTTTCATTGCGATTGTTTTTCTGCAGATTATTTGATGAATTGATGTTGGTGATGGCTTCAAGTACATATACGGGGAATTGAGAGTTTGTTGAGAGCAGATTCATCACACGATCATCACCGGGAATGTGAACAAACGCTGCACCGCGCATCCATTACTTCCATACATTTGTGCTAGCAAGTGCGAATATAAAGCTATTGATGTGATCAATGTGAGCCGAAAAAGCAGCATGACATCCAAGCAGACGTACAATCTGCTGCTTGTCTTCCTATTTCTTGTACAACTTGTGGAATCGTCGTTGCCATTCAATGCACTTCACACGGCAGTTCTAGGCGGTCCCCTCCATTTGATTGACAATTCATTCCGAGCCGCGCAGGTAGGCACCCCTGATGGTGGGGTGCACCACCACCTGTGCACCACACCACCACCACCCACGCACCATCAGGCAACCATTTATTACAAAGCCATTCCCACAACAACACATTCTTTATACCATATGCGGGCGGTGATGTTTCTCACCGACCCGCTCCATGAGTACCATGCTGTGTACCGTATTGACAATAACACAACCATGTTGTATGAAAACTACTTTGGACCAAACTGGCAGCAATACCTATTAGCACCACCATCATTACGCTTGCAACCTCTCAAGCATCACAACCATGCCGAGCACGGCAACATCAGCTTGCACCGTGTCATCCCCTATGTGCCGTCTGACATTTCCCATCTCCTCAATGCCACAACCCAACGCTACTCCTACCAACGGGGAATGCTCGAGGGACATGGTCCATTGCAATACGAGCTTGCAACGCTCAATGCAAGTGTGATGACGTCCCACTATGGGGGGCAATGGGCGCTGTGTGTGGAGGACTGGTGGCAATGTGCACGTGTGCCTGCTGCCGTGTTGCTGGAGGGTGACACGGTGAGAGGGGGTAGTGAGACAGCATATTGGTTGGTGTTCAAGCCGCTGTTTGCTGGTGTGTGTATCAGTGGGTGTGTGGTTGCTTACTGCTTGTGATGCTTATACCATGATGATGCTTGTCCCGTGATGATACGTCAATGTATTCCCTCCACACACACAGCAAGCATTGATGCAGCAGCAGCACGTCTGTTTGCAGTGTTGACCCATCACATACAGCTTGGTTTTGCAGGCGCATTGTTGTACGATAATGGTGGGTATGAAGCAGCACTGCGAGCACACCCATTATTGCGGGCGTTTTTGGAGCAAGATCAGTTGCGTATTGTGCAGTGGGGCGCTTCACAGGGGGGTACGGTGGTGCCAGCTAGCAATTCCCAGGTGTGTCCATGTGTGGTGTGGTGTGGGTACGTGTGTGTGGTGTCAATGTGCATTGCATTGCTTGTGTCACTCCCTTGCAAATAATTGATAACATGCATACAAACAACACCCTCCCCATTTTTCAGCCTGACACATGGCCAGAGTGGACCACCTATGATCAACCAATGGTCTACACACATGCAGCACTCCTGGCATGGGGTACCCCCACATTCCTGCTCTACTCTGACATTGACGAATTTCTAGTGCTCCCTAGACCTCCAGCTGGTGTCTCTTCTTCTTCGTCCCCTCACACGGCAATCACCACCATTGCACAAGCCACATGCCTGCACCACCTCAAGTATGCCCAAATTCAGCGCACCAATGTCCTGTGCCCCATGTCTGCCCATGAGCTACCGCATGAGCCGACACAGGGTACTGCCATCCTACGGCGGTATTCCCAGTGTACATTGTTTCGCAGGGGGAATTGGCCCTGGGAGGACTGGCCCAAGGTGTTGGCCAGGGCAGATGTTGTGGCTGGCATGGGCATCCATGATGGGGTGGTGTATGCTGAGGAGGAGGATGAGCAGGAGGACAAGGAGAAGCACTACGTGGCCCCGCTGGACCGGGGGTGTGCGTGGATGGTGCACTTGCACAACTTGGCATTCAAGAGACACACGGAGGATGCAGAGTATGAAGACGACCCTGCATGGACAGCATCGCTGATGCAGGCGTTGTTTAAAATGGAGG
>VFQP010005307.1_pt1 | contig 11366 bp, 7 predicted proteins | sample 3512351 | NCBI WGS metagenome assembly VFQP01 (sample SAMN10412372, study PRJNA504923) | tailings metagenome | isolation source: Relicate 1 Philex TSF1 revegetated site | place: Philippines: Tuba, Benguet | collected 2017-08-29
CTCGACCGTATCGTCATCCTGATCGCGCGTGAATTGCGCGCGGATATCTGCTCTTGCTTCATTCAGCGCGCGGGCGAGGTGATCGAGCTTTTCTCGGCGACCGGCCTGCCGCCCGATATGGCGCATACGGCCAAGCTGCGCGTGGGGGAGGGGTTCGTCGGCGATATTGCCGCGTCTGCCATGCCGCTGGTGATGAACGACATCACCACGCATCCGCAATTCACGCTGCGGCCCGAAACGGGTGGGGCGGATTATCGCGGTTTTTGCGGCGTGCCGGTTTTGCGCGGCGGGCATGTGCGGGGTGTGCTGGTCATTCAAAACAAGCTGCCGCGCAGCTATGGCGCCGAGGCCGTCGATATCCTTGAAATCGTCGCCATGGCAGTGGCAGAGCTGATCGTCGCGGGCGGTATTATCACGCGTCAGGAATTGCATTCGGGCAAGGCCGGCGGCGGGCGCGTGAACCAGATGGACGGCGTCAGCATGGCCCGCGGCCTTGCGACCGGCGCAGTCGTTTTATACGACGCGGCCACGGGCCTGCAGCGGATTGTGGCTGACGATGTGCGTGAAGAAAAAATGCGCCTGCATGATGCTATCGCCGCGATGCACGAAGCGATCGACCGCCTGCTGAACCGAAGCGGCGTGCCCACGGGCAGCGAAAGCCGGGATATTCTGGAAGCCTATCAGATGTTCGCGCGCGACCGCGGCTGGCTGGCCAAGCTGGAGGCGGCGATTGACAAAGGCCTGTCGGCCGAGGCCGCCGTGCACCGCGTGCAGAACGAAACGCGCGTGCGCATGATGCAAATCAACGACGCCTATATCCGCGACCGCATGGCGGATATCGAAGACCTTAGCAACCGCCTGCTCGGCCACCTGTCGCAGCAATCGCGCAGCGAAGAGGGCGGACGTGACGACGACCTGCCGGAAAGCTTCGTGCTGGTTGCGCGCTCTCTCGGCCCTGCCGCGTTGCTGGATTACGATACGGCAAGGCTGAAAGGCGTTGTGCTTGAAAAAGGCAGCTATTCAAACCACGTTGCCATCGTGGCGCGGGCGCTGGGCGTGCCGGTGGTGGGGCAGTGCCGCGATATTTTGAACGTGGTCAGCGCGGGCGATCTGGCGATTGTCGACGGCGACCACGGCACGGTTTACATCAATCCGTCCGAATACCTGCAGGACCTGTATGCCAAGAACATCGAAAGCCGCCGCGAACGCGCCAGCCAGTACCGTCTGGCGCATCATCCGGCGGAATCTGTCACGGCCTGCGGCATCCGCGTGGGCGTGATGATGAACGCGGGGCTGATGCCCGAGGTCGACGCCGCCGCCGAATTAGGCGCGGAGGGGATTGGCCTGTTCCGCACCGAGCTTGCCTTCATGGCATGGCAGAAATATCCGCTGGTGGTGACGCAGGCCGAACTGTATGGCCGCATCATGGACAAGATGGACGGCAAGCCGGTGATTTTCCGCACGCTGGATATCGGCGGCGACAAACCGCTGCCATATTTCAAGGCGCCGGACGAAGACAACCCCGCGCTTGGCTGGCGTGCGGTGCGCATCGGCATGGACCGCCCGGCCGTTTTGCGCACGCAGTTCCGTGCCTTTATTCGCGGCGCGCAGGGGCGGCCGCTGCATATCCTGCTGCCCTTTGTGACCGAAGCGGCGGAGCTGGACCGCGCCCGCATCCTGCTGGAAATGGAAAAGACCCGCGCCGCCGAAAACGGCGTGGCGGTGCCTGGAAAGATTTCGCTGGGCGTGATGTTAGAGGTACCCGCGCTGCTGTTCCAGCTGGAGCAGATTTTGAAATCGGTCGATTTCATCGCCGTCGGCACCAACGACCTGATGCAGTATTTGTATGCGGCCGACCGCAGCAACCACGCTATTCGCGGCCGCTATGATCCCTTGTCGCCCGCCATGCTGCGGGTTCTGAAAACCGTTGCAGATCAATGCCGCGCGGCGGGGGTGCCTGTCAGCGTCTGCGGCGAAATGGCGGGCCACCCGCTGGAGGCCATGGTGCTGATCGCACTGGGCTACGGCGCCCTTTCCATGCCCGTACAGTCGGTGGAGGCGGTCAAAACCATGATCCCCACGCTTGATACGCGGCAACTTGTGCCTTATCTTGAACGTCTCATGGCTTCGCGCGAACATTCTCTGCGCGAAAGGCTTTTGTCTTTTGCCCGCGACCATGGCGTCCATATTATGACTGTCAGCTAGGGGGATTATTTTATGTCCGGCAAAAAGAAGAAAAACCGCCAAGGCGGCCAACCGCAAAGCGGCCCTGCGCAAAACGCAGCGCCCGCGCCGGATATTGCGGCAGAGGAAGCCCCCAAGCATACCGTCGGCAAAACCCTGCGCCGCGCGCGCGAGGGCATGAAGCTGACGCTGGATGATGTATCCTCTGCCATCAACGTTCGCGTGGCGCAGTTGCAATCGATCGAAGACGACCGGATCGACCAGCTGCCCGGCATGACCTATGCCGTGGGTTTCGTACGCAGTTATGCCCAGTTCGTCAAACTGGACGCCAAGGAAATGGTGGCCACCTTCAAGGCCGAACATGCGGGCGAAGAGGCGGCCAAGACGTCGCTGAATTTCACCGATCCTATCGGCGAAGACAAGCTGCCGGGCCCGATGCTGATCGGCGCGGCGGCGTTCGGCATCGTTGTGCTGGTGCTGGGCTGGTCGCTGATGTCGTCGGACGACGAGGGCATCGAGCTTGCCGATAACATTCCCCCGGCGCCCGTTGTGGGCACGGCGTCCGGTCAACCGACGCTGGCAGATGCCCGCCCGCTGGCCGGGTATAACACAGGCGTCATTCAATCGGCGGAGAGCGGCGCTGCGGCGCCGGCCGCGGGCGATGCGCCTGCCGAGCCCGCCCTTGCGGCGACAGCTACCAGTGATAATGCGGCAGTGCCTGTGGCGGGTGCGCCCTCGGCTGAAACGTCTGCGCCTGCCACGTCCGGCGATGCAGCGCATGCCGGCATGGTGGTGCGCCCGTTACCGGCGCAGCGCCCCGTCGCCGTTGCGCCCGTGCCTGAAATTCCGCCCCAGATGATTACCGTCAAGCGCGGTAAAACACGCGTGGTGCTGGAAGCGATCCAGAAAAGCTGGGTGCAGATCACCGATGGCAGCGGCAAAGTCGTGTACAAAAAAGTCATGGCTGCGGGCGAGCAATTTTTTGTTCCCGACCTGCCGGGCATGACGATGGTTACGTCGAATGCGGGTGGCCTGAATATTCTGGTCGATGGTGCGCCGGTCGCGGGCTTTGGCAAGCCGGGCGAGATCGTGCGCGGTATCCAGCTGGATGCCGACGACTTGAAAAAGAGAAAAACGCGCATACGGAATTAATCCGCCGCGCCCGCCGGCGCGTTATCCGGCCAAGACAAGAGGTGTGTAAAAATGTCAGGTGAAGTCAGGCCGTATCGCCAGATTTATCGTCGCAAGTCGCGTCAGATTTTTGTGGGCAAAGTGCCCGTGGGCGGCGATGCGCCGATCACGGTGCAATCCATGACCAATACCCCGACGCCGGATGTGAAGGCGACGGTGGCGCAAATCCACGCGCTCGAAAAAGCAGGCGCCGACATCGTGCGCGTCTCCTGTCCGGACGAGGCGTCGACAGCTGCGCTGAAAGACATTATATCGCAAGTGTCCGTGCCCATCGTTGCCGATATCCATTTTCACTATAAACGCGCGATCGAGGCCGCGCAGGCCGGCGCCGCATGCCTGCGCATCAACCCGGGCAATATCGGGTCTGACGAGCGTGTGCGCGAGGTGGTGCAGGCGGCGAAAGATCATAACTGCTCCATCCGTATCGGCGTAAATGCAGGATCGCTTGAAAAAGAACTGCTGGAGCAGTTTGGCGAACCGTGCCCCGAAGCGATGGTGCAATCTGCCCTGCGCCATATCAAAATCCTCGAAGATCACGATTTTTATAACTTCAAAATTTCATGCAAGGCGTCCGACGTGTTTCTGGCCGTCGCAGCGTACCAACAGCTGGCCGATGCCTGCGATTATCCCCTGCATGTCGGCGTGACCGAAGCGGGCGGTTTGCGCACGGGCACGATCAAATCGTCGATTGGTATCGGCAGCCTTTTGTGGGCGGGTATCGGTGATACCATCCGCGTATCCCTGACGGCCGATCCGGTCGAAGAGATCAAGGTCGGCTTTGATATCCTCAAATCCATGGGGCTGCGCCACCGCGGCGTGAATGTTATTTCCTGCCCGTCATGCTCCCGCCAGCAATTCGACGTGATCGAAACGGTGAAGGTGCTGGAAGAGCGTCTGGCGCATATCACAACCCCGATGACGGTGTCCGTCATCGGCTGCATCGTGAATGGCCCGGGCGAGGCGCTGATGACCGATATCGGATTTACCGGCGGCGGTCGCGGTACGCATCAGGTTTACCTGAAAGGCCAGCCCGCGCATCGTTTGAAAGACGAAAGCATCGTCGACCATCTGGTGCATCTGGTCGAGGAACGCGCGAAAGAGATCGAGAAAAAACTCGCCGAACAGCAAGAAACGGCGGCATAAGAAATCTCATGTCGCTCGCCCGCAAGCTGGATCAGGTTCTGAGCCGTTTTACCGAGGTGGAAGCACTGCTTTCATCCGGCACGCTGGCATCCGATGTCTTTACCAAACTGTCGCGCGAATATGCCGAACTGACGCCGCTGGCCGAAGTTATCCGCAATTATAAAAAGGCGCAGATCGAATATGCCGATCTGGAAGGCCTGATGCGCGACCCCGCCGCCGACAAAGACATGCGCGAGATGGCGGAGGAGGAGTTTTTCCGTCTCAAGGAAGCCCTGCCGGCGCTTGAAAAGAAAATCCAGATCGCCCTGCTGCCCAAAGACGCGGCGGACGAGAAAAACGCCATTTTGGAAATCCGCGCCGGCACGGGCGGGGACGAGGCGGCGCTCTTCGCCTTTGACCTGCTTGACATGTACCGCCGCTACGCCGCCGACCATGGCTGGCGGTTCGAGGTGATGGAGCTGGCCGAAAGCGATCTGGGCGGTATCCGCCAAGCCGTGGTGGCCGTGGCGGGGCAGGCAGTTTTTGCCCGCATGAAATATGAATCCGGTGTGCACCGCGTGCAGCGCGTCCCCGCGACAGAGGCCAGCGGCCGCATCCATACCTCTGCCGCGACGGTGGCTGTGCTGCCGGAAGCGGAAGAGGTGGATATCGAAATCAAAGACGGCGACCTGCGTATCGACGTGATGCGGTCGGGCGGGGCGGGCGGCCAGCACGTAAACAAGACGGAATCTGCGGTGCGTATTACCCATATTCCCTCCGGCATCGTGGTCGTGCAGCAGGATGAAAAATCCCAGCATAAGAATAAAGACCGCGCGATGAAAATCCTGCGCGCGCGCTTGTATGATATGGAGCGCCAGAAACTGGACGATGCCCGCGCCGCCAACCGGCGTGAACAGGTCGGCTCTGGCGACCGGTCGGAGCGTATCCGCACCTATAACTTCCCGCAGGGGCGCGTGACCGACCACCGCATCAACCTGACGCTCTACAAACTCGACCGTGTGATCGCGGGCGAATGTCTGGATGAAATCATCGACCCGTTGATCGCCGAAGACCAAGCCGCCAAGTTGACGGAGATGTCATGGTAGAGGCAGAAGGGATTGACATCGCATTCGGCCCATCTGGCATTTCCTACGGCGACATACTGAATGAATTTAAAGCAGCGCTTGAACAAGCCGGACTGGAAACGCCAGAGCTTGAAGCGCGGCTGCTTGTTCAGGGCTTGCTTGAGATAAGGCATGAAGAGTTATTGTTAAATAAAGATAAAATTCTCGCGCCGACCGAGGAGGCCGTGCTGCGCAAAGGCCTTGCGCGCCGGCTGCGGCATGAGCCGGTATCGCGCATTGTCGGCATGCGCGGATTCTGGAAGTCAGATTTTAAAATCACCCCGCAAACGCTTGATCCAAGGTCTGATTCCGAAACGCTTATCGAAGCGGCGCTGCACTGGGTGCCCGAAGCGAAAAATGACAAGGTTCGGGTGCTGGATCTCGGCACGGGCAGCGGTTGCCTGCTGCTGTCGCTTTTGCAGGAGTGGCCGCAGGCGGTGGGCATCGGCATTGATCTGAGCGAGGGCGCCATCCGCGCGGCGGTGGCGAACGAGCGTTTGCTGGGCCTGCAAAAGCGCGTGGCCTTTCAGGCGACCGACTGGGCCGATTATAAACCCAAAGGGCGCTGCGATGTCCTCATCAGCAACCCGCCATATATTGCCGAGAGCGAGCGCGGCGATCTTGCGCCCGAAGTCCTGGATTACGATCCGCATCAAGCGCTGTTTGCCGGGGCGGACGGGCTGGATGCCTACCGAACGCTGGCGCGTCTGGCGCCGCAATGGCTGCGCCCGGGCGGCATGGCGTTTTACGAGATTGGATACAAGCAGGCAAAAGCGGTCAAAGAGCTGCTTGAAGCGCACGGCCAGACTGTGTTAGAAACCCGTCAGGATTTGGCGGGGCATGATCGCGTGATCGTTGCCCGACTGACGCAGTAGTCAGAAAAAAGCATTCAAATCAACATTTTGCGAAAAAACAGCTTTTCAAGCGATTCGGGCTTGAGTAACATGAACTTGTGCCTTCTGCGATAAATAGCGTCCCGCTTGCAGAAAAGGGCATCGAACTTGGGGGTTCCTGCGTGCCATTGTGCCGGGAGCAAGGGGAAAACGGGGCGACGTATCAAAGTGAAGTGGGTTATATGAGACATAATCAAAACGGAAGACGTTTTCGCGGCCGTAACAACAATAACGGTAACGGCGGCGGTCAGAACCACCATCACCACAACAATGGCGGCCATCGCCGCATCAATCCGCGTGTTCAGACATTCGACAGCAACGGCCCCGATGTGCGCATTCGCGGCAACGCCATGCAAATCACCGAAAAGTACCTGACGCTGGCGCGCGACGCGCAGGGCGCGGGTGACCGCGTACTGGCCGAAAGCTATCTGCAGCACGCCGAACACTACCAGCGCATGCTGAACGAAGCGAACGAAGAATATAACCGCTATCAGGCGCAGTTCCAGCAGCAGAACCATCACCGCGGCCACCAATCGCAGGACGATATTGATGGAGAGATTGCCGGTGCGGGCGAGCAGCCGGAAGTACCGCTGGAAGACCTCGATCAGGGTTTTCTGGTCGGCCGCCGCAATGTGCCCATCCAGCAACAACCCGCGGACGGCGAAATCAATGGCAACCTGAACATGGCCGCGTCTGATGACAGCGTCGAGGTTCTGGGCGATGCCGAAGAGGTAACGGCGCAGCCCGTGGTGCGCCGCCGTGCCGCCAGCCGCGTCAAGGAAAGCGAAGCGGTCTGATTTTCCGCTGAAAACATGAAAATCTCCGGCAAAGGGGCGTTTTCCAAAACGCCCCTTTGTTTTTTTGATATTTTTTAAGTCCATCCCCGAACGGCAGGCGTATAATAATCAAAGGTGCCTATTGAGGGCCTTGTCACATAAGATCAAGGAGTGCCACAGATGGACTTCGAAAAATTCACCGAACGCGCCAAATCGGTCGTGCAGGCCGCGCAAACCTTGGCGCTCAGAAACAATCACCAGCAGCTGCAGCCGGAGCATTTGCTCAAATGCATGCTCGACGACGACAGCGGCGTCGTGCGCAACCTTGTGCGCAATGCGGGCGGCAAGCCTGAAAACCTCATGAAGGTTTTGAACGAAGGCATCGCAGGCATGCCCGCCGTGTCGGGTAGCGGGGCGGGGGGCTTGCATATGTCGCCCAATCTGGCGCGCGCGTTCGATCAGGCGCAGCAGGCCGCGCAGAAATCGGGCGACAAGTTTGTAACGCTGGAGCGTCTGTTGCAAGGCATGACGCTGGTGCCGCAAAGCGAAGCGGCCAAGCTGCTGAAAGACAATGGTGTGGATGCGCAAAAGCTGAACGCCGCGATCAACCAGATGCGCAAAGGCCGCACGGCTGACAGCGCGTCGGCCGAAGACCAGTTCGATGCCCTGAAAAAATACGCCCGCGACCTGACCGAAGCGGCGCGAAACGGCAAGCTCGACCCCGTGATTGGCCGCGACGAAGAAATCCGCCGCACCATTCAGGTGCTTTCGCGCCGTACCAAAAACAACCCCGTGTTGATCGGCGAGCCTGGCGTGGGCAAAACCGCGATTATCGAAGGCCTCGCACTGCGTATTATCAATGGTGACGTGCCGGAAAGCCTCAAAGACAAAAAGCTGATGTCCCTTGACCTTGGCGCCATGATTGCAGGCGCCAAGTTCCGCGGCGAATTCGAAGAGCGCCTGAAAGCCGTTCTGGAAGAAGTGCGCGCGGCATCTGGCGAAATCGTGCTGTTTCTGGACGAGCTGCACACGCTGGTCGGCGCAGGCAAGGCCGATGGCGCGATGGATGCAGGTAACATGCTGAAACCTGCACTGGCGCGCGGCGAGCTGCACATGATCGGCGCGACCACGCTGGACGAATACCGCAAGCACATCGAAAAAGACGCCGCGCTGGAACGCCGCTTCCAGCCCGTCTTCGTCAAGGAGCCGACGGTGGAGGATACGATTTCCATTCTGCGCGGCCTCAAGGAAAAATACGAACTGCACCACGGCGTGCGCATTACCGACGGCGCGATTGTGGCGGCGGCGACGCTGTCGAACCGCTATATCGCAGACCGTTTCCTGCCCGACAAGGCGATTGACCTGATCGACGAGGCATCGTCGCGCCTGCGCATGGAAGTGGACAGCAAGCCGGAAGAACTGGACGAGCTGGACCGCCGCATCGTACAGCTGAAAATTGAACGCGAAGCGCTGAAAAAAGAAAAAGACGACCAAGCCACGCGCGACCGGCTGGATCGGTTGGAAGAAGACCTGACAGGTCTTGAAAAACAATCCGCCGAAATCACGTCGAAGTGGATGTCGGAAAAAGACAAACTGGCATCCGGCCAGAAAATTCAGGAAGAACTGGAGAAGGCGCGTATCGAGCTGGACCAGGCGCACCGCGACGGCAACTGGACGCGCGCGGGGGAGCTGACCTATAGCGCCATCCCCGCGCTGGAAGAAAAACTGGCCGAAGCCGCGACCGCCGCCGATAACGCGATGATCAACGAAGAAGTCAAAGACGAAGACATTGCCGCCGTCGTCAGCCGGTGGACGGGCATTCCCGTCGACAAAATGCTGCAAGGCGAACGTGACCGCCTGATGCAAATGGAAAGCCTGCTGCACAAACGGGTGATCGGCCAGAACGAAGCGGTATCCGCCGTGGCAAATGCCGTGCGCCGTTCGCGCGCGGGGCTGCAACGCCGCAACCAGCCGATTGGCACGTTCCTGTTCCTTGGCCCCACGGGCGTGGGCAAGACGGAGCTGGCCAAGGCCTTGGCCGAATTCCTGTTCGACGACGAAGGCGCGATGCTGCGCATTGATATGTCGGAGTATATGGAGAAACACGCGGTTGCCCGCATGGTCGGTGCCCCTCCGGGCTATGTCGGCTATGAAGAAGGCGGCGCGCTGACCGAAGCGGTACGCCGCCGTCCGTATCAGGTCGTGCTGTTCGACGAAGTCGAAAAGGCGCATCCGGATGTGTTCAACATTCTGTTGCAGGTGCTCGACGACGGCCGCCTGACGGATAGCCAGGGCCGCGTGGTCGATTTCTCCAACACGGTGCTGATCATGACGTCGAACCTGGGTTCGGAATATCTGGTCAATCAGAAAGACGGCGAGGATGTAGAGAAAGTGCGAGGCCTGGTGATGGAAGAAGTGCGCCAAGCCTTCCGTCCCGAATTCCTGAACCGTATCGACGATATCCTGCTGTTCCGCCGCCTCAGCCGCGATGTGATGGTAGATATCGTGGATATCCAGCTGGGCGGTTTGCAAAAAATGCTGTTCGACCGTCAAATCTCGCTGTCGCTGGACGACAAGGCGCGCAAGTGGCTGGCCGAGGAGGGGTATGACCCCGCCTACGGCGCGCGTCCGCTGAAACGCGTGATCCAGAAAGACCTGCAAAACCCGCTGGCCAACCTGATCATCGAAGGCAAGGTCAGCGATGGCGGCAATATTAACGTGACCGCCGACAAAGCGGGATTGGTCATTGCCGGAGCCCCTGCATCGGAAAAACCCAAGGGCGGCAAAAAAGACGCTGCCGCGTAAAGCACAGAAAACAAAAAAACACCGGCTTGTGACAGCCGGTGTTTTTTTATGGGGTATTATTAAATCCGGCGAATAGCCGTCACGATGCCGTCGGATCTTTTGGTGACAACGTCCAGCGGCTCCACGCAGGTTTTCATGTGCGTGGCATTGGCGTGCAGGATGTTCGTTTCATCCACCATGATGCCGACATGGCCGGGGAAGTACACGATATCGCCGCGCTGGCGCGGTTTATCGGTCGCATCCTGGCCAACCGCTTTTTCCTGATCGCCCGTATCGCGCGGCGCATCGATGCCCGCGCGGGCGAGGGAGATTTGCACAAGGCCGGAGCAGTCAATGCCCAGCCCGCCGCGCCCGCCCCAGACATAGGGCGTATCGATGAGCTTCTCTGCCGCCGCAACAAAATCTTCGCGGGCGGAGAGGGACGACAGGTGGCTTGCATAGATATGCGTGCCGTCATCCAGCTGGGCGAATTTCTCGCCCATGTCAGTGACCGTGACGCGCGATCCGAAGCCAAGAGACTGACGGATAGGCGATTTAATGCTGTCGTCGCGGTAGACGTCGGTGCGCTGCGTGGTTACGATATGCGTGGCCTCGGCAAATTCCTGCGTCAGGCATTTTTTCTCGACGTAGCCTTTGTATCCGTCATGCTCGCAGTAACCTTTCAGCCAGTCGGCCGTTTCTTCTTCGGCCACGAAAATCTCGCCGAACAGCAGCTGCGATTCCAGCTTGCCGCGCAGGGCTTCGGGGTCTGGTTTTTCCCGCACGTCCGCCGTGGGTGTGATGACTTTCCAGCGCGCGCCCGTCATCGGCCGGGCGCTTTCGGTTTTTTCGGGCCCGCTTTCTTGGCGGGGGCTTTGCCGAATTTTTCTTTGATCAGGTCATAGCTCGCGCGCATGCCCAGCGCTTCGCCGCCTTCGGGGCGGCCGGGGCGGTTGCCGGGGTTCCATGCAAATGTGTCGATGTGCACCCACGGCACGTCCTTGTCGACGAATTTTTCAAGGAACAGCGCGGCGGTAATCGCGCCTGCATGCCCGCCCGATCCGGAATTTTTCATGTCGGCGGCTTTGCTGCCCAGCATGTCCATATAGGGTTTCCACAAAGGCAGGCGCCACAGAGGGTCCTGAACTTTTTCGGCAGATTTCAAAAGCGCATTCGCCATGTCGTCGTTGTTCGAGAACATGGCAGGCAGATCGGGGCCGAGGGCAACGCGCGCCGCGCCCGTCAGCGTGGCGAAGTCGATAATCAGGTCGGGCTTTTCGCGGCAGGCTTCG
>VFQP010005308.1_pt1 | contig 11366 bp, 15 predicted proteins | sample 3512351 | NCBI WGS metagenome assembly VFQP01 (sample SAMN10412372, study PRJNA504923) | tailings metagenome | isolation source: Relicate 1 Philex TSF1 revegetated site | place: Philippines: Tuba, Benguet | collected 2017-08-29
CGGCTTTCTGTTTCGCTGCGTTTTCCGCGATTGATTTGTTTTTCTTTTTGGCCTGAATGTCTTTAGCGGCCGCTTTCGCGTCACCGCCAGCCGCTTTGGCCGGAGCCGGAGCAGCCTAAACACCACACCACAAACCAAACGAATCCTCAGCCTCTGCCGTCATCCACACAGCCACTGCCACCGCACCACTACATCCGCCGCAGCCACATCCGACACCACTACCGCTACCGCTACCGCTGCACCGCTAATCCAAACATCCCCCACGTCCGTCGCGATCGATCGTCCACCACTACCGAATATTGATTCGCACCGATTCCTCGCCCGCGCCGCATCGCATTGCATCGAATCACTCACACACGCACACAACAGACACGTACTTTCGGGGCAGCAGCGGCAGCCGGTTTGGTCTACACAATATACACATCAACAGACAACGATCAGCGTCGACTCGAACGCGTAGCAATCCAATACAACCGCTCCACACGAACCTCGGCTTTTTTGGTATCAGATTTCGGAGCCCTGTGTTGATCAGAATAGATACGTACATTAGCACGATACAGCAGCAGCATAGCATAGCGTACCCACTTACATTTTCCACTTTCCTTGAACTTCTGAGGAGAGAAGATTCTACCTCGACGCGGGGTAAACTGTGCGGAAAAAATTTCACTGAGGAGAAACTGAGAAAAGCGATGCGTTGTTACGATCGGATGTATGCGTGTATGGATTGACATGAAACTCACGTGGTGCAATGCACCTCGATATGTTCTTTCGCTACTACAAGTTTCATACTGGTATGGTGTTCACTGGTTTGCGCAGCGGGCGAGCGACAATTGCCTTTTGTGGCCGTGGATGTGTGAACAGACAGCAGTTTTATTAGCAGAGAGTGAATATCAGCAAAATCTTTCAAACGTAACAACAGACAGAGATCGACACAGAGAGTTTTCAAGAAAGAAATAAAAGAGTCACAACGAACGGGAAAACAGAGGGTCAGTTTGCTTTATGATCGGTTGGGCGTGGACGGTGTGAGTGGACCGGCGCCGCCACCGCCTGCAGACGCTGCCGCTGCCGCTCGCGCACTGGCGCTGTTTGCAGCGGCCGCTTTCTCTGCCGCCTGTGCAGACGCGACGGCCAGCGCTCGGGCCGCGATCGAACCGAGTGGTATACCGTTCTGTGTTTGTTCGATGCCGCCGCTGTCGGGACCGCCGGCTCGCGCTGAGTCTGATTTCGCTTTGATCGCGGCTGCAACAGACGCGGCGGTTTTGCGCTCGCGCGGCTCGCGATTGACGAAGGTCGGGACTGGTGGTCCGCCGGTTTTTTTCTTAATTTTTTTCTTTTTCTTTTTCGTACCCGCTTTCTTGTGATAAACCCTCCACGCAAACCGAATCTTCAAATGAGCGCGATTCTGAATAGCGAGTAACGCGGCGCGTTTATCCGCCTCCAAACGACGTCGTAACAGCTCGGCGTCACGCGCGTTATTAAACGCTATCTCTTTCTCTTCCCTTTTCTGTAAAAACCGTAATTTCGTTTGATCCTTTGCACGTGCCTGCATCAGTCGATCCAATGCATCGTCCAAATCTTTTCCCTCACGCGCGTGTTTCAACCCCCACTGATGTGTCAGCGCTTCCAATTCCTTTTGCCGTTTCTCCAAATGTTCGTTATTTCTTTGAGTCACGATTAAATCCAACTCACGCGTATCGGCCGTCAAATCCAGTTCCTGTGCCAAACCGTCCAGCTTCTGTTTACGGACGCGACCGGTCTGTTCGGCCTTCGCTAAAAGTGAAGCGCGCTCAAATCGATACGCCGCCTCACTCTCCTCTCGGAAGGTTTTAAGCTGTCGCGTTTCCTCCTGTATTCGTTGATTCAGTTCTTTCAGTTCTTCGTCGAATCTGTGTTTTTGTTGTGCCAATTTTAAATCGTATTCAGCCAATTCGTCTTTTAACTGTTTGCGACGCGCTTCGGCTTTTGGTAATAAATCGCGACGAATCAATCCGGCTGTCACTTGCTCTACCAACGAATGAAATACCGGCACTGCACTGGCCGTGACCGCCGCACCACCACCACTACCACTACCACTACCACCAGCAGCTGTTGAGGTCGCGGGCTGTCCGGTCGTCAATTCAGAGATTGTGGTTTCGAGCAGTGATTGGAGTTCCGATCGATCGCGCTGTATTTTCGCGATATTTCCGGTTGATGTGGGCTGATCTTTCAGTGTTTGACTGATTGTATTAGCGCTGTCTTTTAATGCATCGGTTAATTCTTTCAAATCATCCTGCAGTCAGGCACGTCACAAACACAGCACCACATCAGATCACATCAGATCATCATCAGATCAGATCGGGTGGAGGGTCGGTCCGACCGGACGGTCTGGTCTGGTCTGGTCTCAACACAATATAAGACAACACAACACATACCATGACTTGAGCGAGTTTTGATTTATTCGACAGACCGCGTAACATATTCTTTTTGGTCATGAGCTGAGCGTATGCCTCCTCCAATTGACGCTGATTGAGGAGAAGCGAAAATATATCTTTCCGGTTCGCCTTCGATTGAGAGCTCATCACATCGCGTCGACGCGATGCATCGGCTGTGATTAAACCCAATAACTGTAATCGCTCCACGCTTTCTTCCAATAAAGTTTTAAAGCGATGGCCCATCTCTGCAGACAGCGCATACGGATTGCTATTGGCACCGCCGGCACCGCCCGTCGCACCGGCCGCACCCGCAGCACCACCCGCCGCCGGACTCAGTAACTTGTTATTGAGAACTGCCGCAGCTTTCGCGGATGACAACTGCACGTAACCGCGTGCTGATCGTCGGGCTGAACGCGGTGGCTCGCCCGTACCCGGTGCAGGACTGGAGCCTGAGCCGGTCGGAGCGGGCTGCGAACCGAATTTGGGAGTGACGGGCGGTCCGCCCCCGCCGCTGCCAAATACCACCACAGCAGGTTGTTTCGATGATGGAGTGATGGGCGCACCGCCTGCACCAGCAGCGGGCTGAATGGTAATTGCACTCCCGCCACCCGCTGGTTCGTTGGTTTTCTCGTCGAAACGCCTGCTCCCTCGCAGCGGCGCCGTCGACACACCACTACCGATCACTGCATTCGCCGATGAATACTTTCCGTCCATCGCGCCGTCTCTCCTTGCAGCAACCCTACTCTCCTCACCAACCCCAACCCAACACAATTCAACACACGTAACCAACTTTGAAGAAGAGAAACGATCTCTGTGACGTGAGCAAAACAAATTTTGTAGACGATCATATTCTGTTGCATTTGGCCGAAAGTGACATGTGACGTGTGCACCGGCAAAACTTCGGCTGAAAGTTTGCTTCGCTGTTGCCCGTCGCTTGGATATGCGCGTCGCACGCACACTGACTGCAGTGCAGTGCATTGCATATATCCACTCAGCAGACCAACTCCTTTGTGTTGTTGCTACTGACCGACTGACTGGTGGCTGCACTGTTTGCTGTCTGCTGCAGTAATTATCAGACAAAGAAAATGGCGGATCGCAAAAGTGGTGGTTCGTCGACGGCGGTTGACACGAAATTTGAGTCTGCCGACTTACCGGTACCGGTCGTGACTGCATCGGTTGGTGCTTTGGCGGATGACGAGGGATTGGGTCTTCCTTTGAAATATTTGCAGCGTTTGAATGCACTGCGCGGTCAGACGGTGTTAGTGACCGGCGGGTGTGGATTTGTGGGTCGACATATCGTGTATCAGTTATTGTGTGCCGGATCGAAAGTTCGTGTGTTCGAAATGAAACAAACTTTGGACAATCCGCGATCGGTTCGATACGCGTCGGTTGAATACTGTGCAGGTGATGTGACCAGTAAAAGTGATTTTATGAAAGCGCTATTACCTCCGGGCGGTCTGCGCGATGGAGTGGGTACGGCGGCCGGTGACGCAGCGCTCAACCAATCATCGAGTGACGTGTTTGCAGTGATTCACGTCGCATCACCACCACCGACGCTTAAGAATCCGGAGTTGTTCCATCGCGTAAACGTCGGAGGTACAACCAACGTATTGGATTGCTGTATCGCATTGGGTTGTGGACGTGTGGTGTACACGTCATCAGCGTCGGTTGTCGCGGACGGAACGGATCAAAAGAGTTGGGACGAAACACACGCCATTCCGCTGAAATCATTGGATGGATATACGATCAGTAAATTGCGTGGTGAACAGACGGTATTGCGATACGGAAATGAGAAGAAACTGGCGACCTGCGCGTTACGACCGCATGTGATTTACGGACCGCGCGATCCGCACTTTTGGACCGCATTAGCAGATGTCGGCCGGAAGGGAAAATCAAAATTTATGATCGGAGATGGAACGACTCTGTCAGATGCAACGTACGTGGAAAACGTGGCGTATTCACACGTGTTGGCTGCATCTGAATTGGCCGTGGACGCACGCATTAACGGAAATGCGTATTTCATTACAAATCGTGAGCCGATTCTGTTTTGGGACTTCGCGAGTTGGGTACACGCCGGTTACGGATGGACCAAACCGTGGATCATTCTGCCATATACGATGATGTGGGTACTGGCGTGGGTGTGCGGTACACTCAAACTGCCCACTTCCTTCGATCTGCAGCGCGTGTCGTATGCCGGGACGTATCACTATTACTCGTGCGAGAAAGCCGTCCGCGATTTCGCTTATGAACCGCCGTACACCGTCGCTCATGGTGTGGCCAAAACACTCACGTATTTGCGGAAATTCTCACCGCAGTTTTTCAATGAAAAGGCACCGTCTGCAGCTGATGCAGCGGCAGCCGCAGATCGCGTTACGGTCACTCAATCGACGGGTGTGGTCGGTCTCATCAAAGGATGGGGTGGATTTGTGCTCATGATCGCACTCGTTATCGCCGTGTGTACATATGCAGGGTGTCAGGTAAAAGGAGCGTTTGCGGGTGAGGCGAAATCGACGCTGCAGCTGGTATGGGCGGTGGTGTATTCACTGGTTTGGGTGTACATCGCGTGGTGTGTGATTAATCTCACCCCGTTCGTACCGTTCGGTCTGCATACGATCACTTTCGATGCGAAACGCGGCGCACCGCGTGATATGAACGGTAAAAACGTAGTGATTACGGGCGGAAATAAAGGAATTGGATTTGAAACGGCGGTCGGTTTGGCCAAACTCGGAGCGAGTGTGTCGATTGCGTGTCGCGATGCGGGACGTGCAACGGAAGCGGTAGCGGCTATCAAAAAAGCAGTGGCCGCTGCCACCGGTCGTTCAGCTGATTCGATCCCGATCGAAGCGTTATCGCTCGATTTGAGCTCATTCGCGTCAGTGAATAAATTGGTGGAGGTGTTATCGCGTCGCGCGGCCGCCGATCCACAGAATCGCTCAATCGATGTGTTGATTGCAAATGCCGGTGGGATGTGCGATCGCGGTACAACCGCGGACGGGCACGATCAGACCTTCCAATCCAATTATTTATCGCATTTCCTATTAATTGATCGTCTGTTGAAAGCCGGAGCGTTTACCGCTGATGCACGCATCGTGTCAGTGAGTTCACTGACTCACTGGCAGGTCGCTCTGTCCACACCACACATTCAATCCGATGCTTTGAACACAAGTGGTGATGCGGCGAGTTTCAATTCGTTCTGGTCGTACTGCCGTACGAAACTCGCTCAGATCTTGCATGTGCGTCAGTTGAACGCGGTGTTGCGTGCACAGCGATCGAATATTAGTGTGAACGCCGTACACCCCGGATGTTCATACACTGATTTCGTTAATCACTTCCGAATTCCGGGGGCCAAATATTTCTGTACGCTGTTTACACAATCACCGAAACAGTGCGCTCAGACTGTCATGTACGCTGCAGCGTCCACGGAACTGCTTAATGTCAGTGGACAGTACATATCGAATTGTGCGATTGGTATGTCCAGTGCTCATTCGAAAGACATGCGACTCGCTAAACAGTTGTATGACCGCAGTCAGCAGCTTATCGCAAAGGCGTAAGCGATCGGAATCCGCCACTGCCACTGCCACTGCCACTGCACCCGCCGCCGCCGCCGTCGATGTATCTTATTTAGTATTATTTTTTAAATCCGGACAGTTTCATCGCGCGGTGGCGGTGTGTTTTGTTTTGTTCCTCGTTCATTCTCGCTCTCAATTCATTTTCAGTTGAGCTCATTTTCAGGCACGCTTCGTCACGTCTCACGCGTCTCGCAGGCGGCGGGCAACGACTCAGAAGATGGAAGATGATGGAAAGAAAAAAGAATATTAATAAAACGAGCAGAGAGAAAAATTCCCAAAATAAAAGAGAGGAGAAAAAGATAGCGTTCCAAAATCTACGTCTGACGCAGTTCATTCAATTCATTCAATTCAGTCAATTCAGTCAATTCAGTCAATTCAGTCAATTCACTGATGGACATGACATTACATGTCGACATCACCGTCAGCTGACACTTTGGCTTTTGACTGTTTGCCTTTTGCTGCAGGCGATTTGGCGCGCGTTTTCTTTCCGGCTGCTGCTTTGTTGGGTGCAGATCCTCCGCCCACGGAAGTTGTGAGCTGACCTGAACCGATCGCACGTGCTGCAGCGGCGGATGTCGTACTGCCAGTCATCTGCATCGGAACTGGAGCGGTGGCGGCTGCGGCTGACGCTGCGCTGATCGTGCCCGGAGCGGGTGTGCCCGGAGCGGGTGGACCACCGGCACTGGCGGGTCTGAGGGTTGGTGGTACGATCGGTTTTGCTGCCGGTCGCGGTTTTCGTCCCGGTCGTGAGAGCACGCCCTTTTCCGGAGCGCCCATCCCAGCGGCTGCCTCCGCTTCACGCTGTGAGTACTGCTCCTCGAGCGCGAGTTTGAGTCGTCGCTTGTGCGGTCGCGTTTGTACGTGTTTGGCCAAAATTTCAGCTCCGACGAAATATTTGGCGCATGACACACAGTAAAATTGACCCAAACCGGGTTTATCCGCGTCGACGGGCTGTGTCTGATCCGATTTCTTCATCTCATCTGATCATTCCATTCCGCCATTCCATTCCATCATCACATCATCATCACAGCATCATCACATCAATCCGTCAGTATCAATGCATGTGGCGCAGTCAGTCGCTGGTCGGTTGGTCGGTTGGTCGCTGGTGTGGTGAGGAGATGCGTCAGTCGTTTGGTAAATCCAAACAGATTTTTGTCGTCGGCGAAATGAATCTCAGGACGATAACACGATCATCACTGTATCTCCTCTCCCTCTCCCTCTCTTCCCTCTGTGCAGTCCAGCCGCCGCGCCAGCAGCCAGCATCAGCCCAGGCAGCGCACGCAGTACATACCCTGAATCTGATCCAAATCTTTTGGTCGTCGCTTCGTACGGATCGATTTACGTAAATCTTTGATGTTTTTATGCGTCTTTTTGGGTCGGTACCGAGCCATCTGCAGCACCGCCACGCATCAGCGCAGTCAGCCCAGCACCGTACCAACTTCGCAAAGCATCCACGCATGATGGGACTTGCGAAATTTGAACGTCATCGACAAAAATTCACACACATGAGTCGCGTTCGTGAATCGTGATTCGATCGTCGTGCTGCGTCGAATTCGCTCAGCAGCATGCTGGAAGCGAGATGTTGGTTGCGTACGCGCGAGTCTTGAATCGACGAGTAACCATTTATTGATACATGTTTGATACCGATCAGATGTCAGCCGCGGCCAAATCACCGAAGGTTGACAAAACAGCACCGCCGGCTGCAGACGGTATGTTCTGATAATCATCGGCGACGGATGGGAATTTGTTGGCTGATCGTGAATTGTGGTCAATCCTCATAGCAGCAGCTGCAGCACCGGAAGAGAAAAAGAAAAAGAAAAAGAGTAAAACTGCGGAGGAACCGGCCGCCGCCGAACCGGAAGCGGAACCGGCAGCAGCACCGGAAGGTATGAACGAACACCGCCAATCCGCGCCGCCACTCGCAGTCGCTGCGCCCGCATCCGATCTCTGATTGACACAATCAATATGATGATGCGATGCGATGGAATGTGGTGGTGGTGGTGATTGGTTCACTGTTTGTCAGGTGAGAAAAAGAAGAAAAAGAAGAAAGTCGTGAGCGAGACAGCAGCGGCTGAGGAACCGGCGGCGGATGCAGCGGCTGAACCGGCAGCGGAAGAGGCGCCGAAAAAGAAAAAGAAAAAGAAAGTCGTAACAGAGGATGGCGAGGCAGCAGCAGCAGAACCAGCAGCGACTGAGGATGCAGCAGCACCGGCAGAGGGAGAGAAAAAAAAGAAAAAGAAAAAATCGTCCACTGCAGAGGCAGCACCAGCGGATGATGCGGAACCGGCAGCGGCAGAGCCAGCAGCGGAGGAGGCGCCAAAAAAGAAGAAGAAAAAGAAGGTCGTAACAGAGGATGGTGAGGCAGCCGCTGCAGCAGAACCGGCGGCTGACGATGCAGCACCGGCGGCCGGAGAGGAAGCACCCAAAAAGGTAGAATTCGATACCGACACAGCGCGTGCCCACCCCCCAACTCACCCGTGCGTTGTGCTATTGCTATTGTTTTACGTGCTACAAACAGAAAAAGAAGAAGAAAGTTTTGGTGCCGATTACCGACGACGGCGATGACGCAGCAGCAGCCGACGAGAAATCAGAGAAAGTGGCGGACTCCAAAGATTCGAAGGCCGCACCGGCTGCAGCGGCTGGAGCGGACGACGAACCGGAGGCACCGGTTTTCTCGTTACCGGCCAAAAAGAAAAAGAAGAAAGGTCGGTGCACCATACCATACGACATACGACTATCCGTCTAATCGAGAAGCGAGACGTGTACTGATGCGAGCGTGTGTTGGACGTGTGTTGTTGTGTTGTGGTGTGAATTCAGTGGAGGGTGATAAAGAGGCAGAGGACAGTATGCCGTGGGACGGAACGGATCGCGATTACAGTTACACCGAGGTATGAGCCGACGACACGACACGGGACGACTGGTCTAGAGCGATGCGAGCGGTTGTGGATTGCGGGATTGCGATAGCGGGTGTTGCTGCGTCGATTGACTGACTTCGTGTGTTGTGATGATCTGTTGTGATGATCGGTTGTGCTGATCTGATCAGTTGTTGGAGCGCATTTTCACGCTGTTACGTGAAAAGAATCCTAATTTGGCAGTTCGTAAGCGACACGTTATGCCACCACCTCAGTTGGTACGTGTCGGTACACGTAAGACGATGTGGGCCAATTTTGCACCGATTTTCCAGTTGATGCACCGAACGGCTGAACATCTCATGTCATTCGTATTGGCTGAGCTCGGAACGGAGGGTTCAATCGACGCCAATCAACGTCTGTTAATGAAAGGTAGATATTTACCGAAACAGATCGAATCTCTCCTCAAAAAATATATCGGTATGTTTGGTTGGTTGTTTGCAGTGTGTGTCACATCCCGTCCACCTGATCTGATCATGTCATGTGATGTGATGTGGTGATGTGGTGATGTGGTGATGTGGTGATGTGTGCAGTTGAATATGTGACCTGTCACATGTGTCGCAATCCCGAGACGTCTTTGACTCGTGATAGCGTCACGCGATTATATTTCATTCAGTGCGAGAGTTGCGGGTCGCGACGTTCGGTTGCGCCCATCAAATCCGGTTTCCACGCGCACACTCGCGCTGATCGCCGGGCGCTCAAAAAGTACGCACTTCATCGCATCTCACCTTCCTGTGTGGTTGGTCAGTCTCCTCACTGTGTGTGTATTTGTGTCTGTATCTCTGTGTTGATATTAATAGTAAATAAGCGATTTAGTGCTAGTCGCAGCTCGCGCTTTCCATTTGGCCGCTCGCTTCGAACACTCCGATTTTTATGTTTTAAATTCGATCGGCCGCGCCTCATTCTGACACTGCAGCGCGCCTGATCTCTCGGCGTTTCTATCTCTCTCTATTGCGTTTTATTATATGCTGATTTGATGAATTTGGCTTCATAAACAGCTTTCACTTGACCGCACTAGCTGGAACGCGTGCGGGCGCAGCAAAATCAGAGGCTGATGAAACAGACAGAACGCGCTCTTTACGCTTAGGTAAAGCAAAGCACGAGACAACAATACAATATGAAATCTAAAGCTTATTTTGCGGCCGGTTTGGGTGCTTCTGTGGCGGCCGGAGCCGGTGCTGCAGCGGCTGCTTTCTTCGCTGCTTCTTCTTCCTCCGGTTTTTTGTCACCCGCCGGTTTGTCACCCGCCGGTTTGTCAGTTGCCAGTGACGGGATGGCCTCATCATCACTGTCTTTACCGCCATCGTCGTCGTCGCCGCCCGGGTTCTAACCATTACACACAACACACAACACACAACACAGCACACATCAGCCACTGCACTACCGCCGCCGCCGCCACCCACCACCACCACCACCACCGCTACCGGCACTGACCATTCCTCCCATCAAATCCGCCATGTTCATTCCGCCCGGCATTCCACCTCCGCCCATGCCCGGCTGTTCACATCATCACAAACAAGTCACGATCAGTCGATCACGAGTCAGTCGGTCGCGGTCGAACACATACCAGTCCGCCCATCATTCCGCCGAGTCCGCCCATTCCGCCCATTCCGCCCATTCCACCCAACGGGTTCTGCGGAGGTCAATACAGCAATCAATCAATGCGTCAAACGATCAGTTGTGGGGTGAGGATGGGGTGAGGCTGAGGCTGCGGTGGAGTGAGGTTGGGAGAAACATACACCGCCGCGACCGAATTTTCCGTCGTATCCTTTACCCGCGTTCTCCTCCTCGTCGTCATCCTCTGTTTTGAAGTGTGCCCAATCGATCTGACACTGCTGTTTGTATTTGTTTTTGTCTTTTAACAGATGATTCCACCACGCCGGTTTCTCTTTTTTCAATAAAATTTCGACCTCTCGTGCGTGAGCAGCAAACGACGAACTTTTCGTGTCCACATCTGCACTCAACTCAAGCTCGAATTTAAACGTTTTTTGGTCCTGTGCGCCAGAGAATTTAACGCCAGTTTTCTCGATCACAACCTATCCCGTCATCGTATCAGTGTGTCAGGCAGTGGGCAGTCAGCAGTCAGCGTCATCAGATCGGATCATTCTGCTGCTGCTGATCGGGCAACACATACCGACACGCCGGTCAGATTAGCCTGTGCTACAGTGATGTATGCGTTCTCTTTGTCCTGCGCCCATTTGAATGGTGGGATCAGCGCGACTGCACTTGCCATGATTGAAGTGTGCTGTACTCATCCCGAATATCGGGCAAAGAACACCACACACCATCACAGGTTAGCGCAAAACATTGAAATCGTCACTCGGAAGTACATTAATTGTTGTCTACATGTACACTGTATCGGCGCACTGACTGTTCTGCTCTGCGCCGCGCTGGTACACTACAACTGCTTTCCTTTTCTCGATCGCGTCGAGACCGATATCGCGATGACGCATTTTTGGCGAATTTCATCGCAAATG
>VFQP010005309.1_pt1 | contig 11364 bp, 20 predicted proteins | sample 3512351 | NCBI WGS metagenome assembly VFQP01 (sample SAMN10412372, study PRJNA504923) | tailings metagenome | isolation source: Relicate 1 Philex TSF1 revegetated site | place: Philippines: Tuba, Benguet | collected 2017-08-29
GGGGGGGGAGGGGGGGGGAGGGGGGGGGGAGGCGCGGTCGGTGTGGTTGGAGCTGGCCCACAGGGATGAAGAAAGCGAGGCGGTCCGAGGGGGGCGGGGGTCGTCAGAACTTGAACGCGGGCTCCGTGTCCATGCACCAGTGGAACTTGGCCAGCAGGGACTTGTTGAAGATCTTCTCGATGGGCACCTGAGCGCATTTGCACGAGTGGGTGCGCATGGCACAGGCGCAGTGGGCGAGTCATGGCGTGCGGCGCGAGGCCGCCAGCAGCACCCACCCCACCCCAACCACGCAGCGCGCACCTCGTTGCGCTTGCACCAGGCCACGGTGATGCGCGGGTCCATGTAGTTGATCTTGGAGGTGCCCAGCGCCACCGTCTTGAGGTCCTGCAGGGGGGCAGCAGCAGCACCACACACACGCATGCAGCTCAGCACCACGCGCCACACGCGCCAGTGCTCGGCCCCAGGTGCACAAGCAAGAGAGCGCCGGCGCGCCGCACCTCCTTGCTGCGGGCCTGCAGCTCCGCCTTGCTGATCTGCTGCTTCTTGCGCTCCCCCTTGTTCTCCAGCCTGGGCGTGGGCGCGTGCGTGTGCGGGCCAGCAGCAAGCAGCAACACACCGTCAGGACCCGCCAGTAACGGAGCGCACCTGTGCGCGCAATGCTGCAGCCGCTGTCGTGCCCCGCACAGGCACACGCGCAGCCCCCCTGCCTGCCCCTGAAAACACTCACGAGGTGATGTTGCCCTCCTTGCTCTTCTTGGCGGCCTTGAGCTCGTCCTCCAGGTCGGTCAGCTCCTTCTTGAGGTCGTCCAGCTTCTTCTGCAGCTTCTCCATCTGCACCAGGCACAAGGCCCACAAGTCACAGCAGAGAGCTGGCCACACACAGCCCTGCCCCTCCTCCTGCTCGTGTGGAGCACAGGCGCCCGCGTGAGGTGCGCGCTGCCGCCGCACCTGGTCTCCGTGCGTCTTGGGCACGGAGCGCTGGTGGTTGCACAGGATGGCCACCTCCTTGTTGGCCGAGTCGTACTCGGCCTTTTTCTCGTCCACCGACTGCGGGGCGCCGCCCGCGTTCCTCTGCTCCAGCTCCGACAGCAGCCGGTCCAGCGTGATGGAGGCGTTGTACGTGCGGAACACCTGCGTGCATGTGCGCGCGCGCGTGTGTTGGGCATGGCACCGCAGCTCAGAATCCTGGGGCGAGCGCTGGCAACCGGCCCCCGCCGTGCCCCCCTCCTCTGCCCTAGCCCCACGCGCGCGCGCACACCTTGACGCTGAGCCCGTCCATGATGTTCTTGAGCTCCTTGTTGAGGTCCTGGGCGTCGAACGACTCAAAGAGCTGGTCGCCGCCCTGCTTGCGCTTGCCCGTGGCGTCCACGCGCCGGAACTTCTCCACGCACTTGTACACGCGCGGGTCCACCTCCACAGTGTTCTCGTACCTGAGGGTGGCGGTGTGGTGGGCGCACGCACGCACGCACGCCACACAGCGCATGCACACCCACACGACTGAGAATGTGCGTGCACAGGAGGAGGAGCGCTCTCCCCTGGTGACGCGCCTGGTGGCTCACCGGATCGAGTCCTTGCCCAGGAAGTCGAACTTGATGGAGCTGGGCGCCACGCACTCGACGTTCTCCACCTGCAGTGACCATGCGACACAGCGCGTGGGCTGCGTGCGCCCCCTCGCTGCGCTGCCTGCCCCGCGCGTGCACCCACCCGCTCTCTTCCCCACACCGCGCGCGAGCACGCACCTTGAGCGTGCAGCAGCCCACCGTGTCGGCCTCGTCCTCGTCCTTCTCGTGCCCCGCGCGCAGCGCCAGCTTGTCAATGAAGTACAGAGCCACTGCCATCTGCACACGACGAACACGCGCCCTCGGCCATGCTCAGGCTCACGGCCGCGCACCATCCGACCCACGCCTCTGCCCGTCCGACCCACGCCTCTGCCCTTCCCCCCCTCCCCGCCCACCCACCTGCTGCTTCTTGGTCTCCTTGTCCTGCAGGTCGCGCTCGTACTGCCGCCGCACCTCGCCAATGATCTCCTTGAGCTTGCGCGCCTGAGGGGGGGCACCACGCCGCAACAGGAGGGGCAGCTCTGGCGCTGGTTCCAAGACGGTGCGCCCCCCAATCTGCCGGTGCTGCTGCGCTGAGCAGCTGTCGTGCGGGGCGCGTTTACCTTTTCGTACTTGGCCAGGTCGCTGTCCGACTTGAAGGTGCTGGTGGCGCCCAGGTACACGTACTTGTAGTCCTTTTGGCTCACAGTGTCGCGCCAGTAGGCCAGCCACGTCACCGTCTGGTCGTGCCGCACCTGCAGGCAGGCAGGGCGGGCCACGCGCACCCCGATGGGCTGCAGGGCCTCACCTTGGCCGCGCGCCCTGTGCTCCGCCCCGCGTGCCTCATCTCACCTCCTTCCAGGTCTGGCCCGGGTAGGGGTGCTCGGGCAGCGGCTCGCCCTTGCCGATGTTGATGGTGATGTCGCGTGGGTAGATGCGCTTCTTGATCATGCCCATCTTGGGGTGCTCGCCGCGCCCGCGGAACAGCGAGGGCGGCTCCACGCGGAAGTTGCCCACCTGCACGAGTCGCCGTGTGTGGGACACAGGGCACTAGCTGTGCCGCCGCCAGCTGTGTCCCCCTGGCGCAGGCTGCACACAGAGTCTGGAGGCGTCCCGGCGTCCGCGCACTCACGGGCTCGGCGCGCCCGTCCACGTACGCCACCTTGTACTTGGCCTCCGCCGCGTCCTTCTCCTTTTTGAGCTTGTCCTTCTCCTGCGCAGCAACGGAGCGGCCCGTCTGGTCGCTGTCACAGCCGGCGCACGCGGCCCCACCGCGGTCAAGCGCGCCGTCCCACGCAGCGCCCCCATCACCGACGCGCTCACGTCTTTGGTGAGCTGCTTCTTCTTCTCCCTCTCGTCCATGAGGTGCTTGTGGATGGGCCGGAAGTCGCACTTGTCCAAGCTCTGGATCTTGTGCTTCTTGCCCAGCACCTCCTGGAAGCCCGCCCAGAAGTTCTTGAGGAAGATGGGCTTGCGCATGTAGTCCGACTCGATCGTGGACGCGAACATGGTGGCCACCTCCTCCTGCTCGGGGGTCAGGTCCACGGGCTGCCCCTCGTAGAGCAGCTTGACGCCGTGCGGCACGTACTCGGGCGGGAACAGCACGCCGTGGTGCTTGAGCGACGTCCACAGAATCTTGTCGCTCTTGCCTCCGCTGGAGCCGCCCTCGCCCTTGCGCGCTCGCTTGCGCTCGCCCCCACCGCCCCCGCCAGCTCCTCGGCTGCTGCTGCGCCTCCTGGGCCGGGCCTCCTCCTCGCCGTCGTCCTCCTCCTCGCTGCTGCTGCTCTCCTCCGCGCTCTCGTCGTCGTCGTCCTCATCGTCCCCGTCGCTGCTCTGCTGCGACTTCTTGCTCGGCGCCGCACGCTTCCTGGGCGCCGCTGCTGCGGGCTTCTTGGCCGCGCCGGCCTTGCTGCCGTTCGAGGCCTGAGACGCCTGCTGCTGCGCCTTGCGCTGCTGCGCCAGCACCGCCAGGGGCACCTCCTCGTCGGAAGACTCCGACATCGCCCTCCACGCCAAGCAGAGGCGGGCTGCCGCTCGGGCGCTGCTGCAATCGGGGTGCTGCTGTGTGCGCGTATGTGTGCCCGTGTCCTGTGTGCGCGTTGGGAGCTGCTGTGCGGGGTGTGCTTGGCCCGGGGAGCGCTTCCACCGCGTACCCTATCGCAACCCTGGTCCTCGAAGCGCACACAGCAACACCACCGCGTCACGCAAGAAGAAGCAGGAGCACGCCCATCACTCGTCCGGGTTGAAGCTGGCGTGCAGCGTGAGCACGCGCTCGCTCTGCATGCGCACCAGGTAGTCGGTGTTGCTCTCGCCCGCCTCGGGGTCCGGGCGGTACACCACGGCCAGTACCTGCGAGAGAGCAGAGGCGACAGCAGTTGTGACCATTGAGGCTCAAGTTGGAGGCACCGGCACGGCACACCCAGCGCACGCGCAGGGGTCGCTCGCACCTGGTCCTTCTTGATGAGGTGGTTGATGACCTTGAAGAGCAGCTCCATCTCCCGCTCGGCGTCCTCCTCCAGCTTGATGGCGCCCCTGCGCACACACGACAGGCGCACGACCTCGAGCCTCGCCCCGCGCAGCGCTGCAGTCCCACGGTGCGCACCGCACGCAAACCACAGTCCCTGGCGCACCTGGCCTGCTGGTCCTCCATGTACCAGCGCATGAGGTCCTCCTGCCGCATGCCGTCGTCCTCGTCCGCGTCGTCGTCCGCGCCGGCCTCCTGGGCCGTCCCGTCCGCCGCGCGGGCCGCCGCCGCCGCCTGCTTGGCGTCGCGCGCGCGGTACGCCGCCTCCTGGGCTTCCAACATGCGCTTGACCAGCAGACCCTGCAGCACGTGCACAGCAGGCGCCCCACACCAGCAAGCCGCGCGAGTGATGCGTGGCCAAGGGGTGCTTGCGGCGGCCTGGCCCCTGCGCTGCGTTTGCCCAGGGCACCATCACCTTCATCTGCGTGAACTTGGCAGCCGTGATCTTGGTCGTCTTCTTGCCCTCTGCCGCCGGCCGGTCGCCGGCACCTGGGGCCGCTGGCGCGGCGGGCTTGGGCGCTCTGCGTTTGAGGGAACCAGGCGCGGCACGAGAGCTCCACCTCAGCAAGGGTGCGGGTGGCGACCTGAGCGAGTGCGTCTCAATGGTGCCCACACAGGTCTCACCCGGCCGCGCCGCCCCCGCCCCCCGCCGCTCCGTTGGCCAGCCCAGGCAAGTTCTCTTGCCCGGGCCCCTGCTCCAGGCCGTCCTCTTGCCGCTGCTGCTCCTGGCCCGCCATGTCCTGGTCCTGGGCCAGGCGCTCGGCCCCCGGCCCAAAGTCAGGGTCAAACAGCGGGCGCCCAAGCTGCGCGCCACGTGGGGGAGCAGACAGCAGCGGAGGAGTGGGAAAGCACACGGCGTTTTTTCGCCGTCTGCCCCTCACCGCACACACGGCCCCGCTCCACCCAACACACGCACACCACTCACTGGGTCGTCGTCCTCGAGGTCCACGTCCTGCTGCTCAATCTTGAGGATGGAGGAGCGCAGCAGGCGCTTGGACGCCTCGACGTGCGCCGGCGTGATGCTGGGCGAGCAGTAGGCGCGCGCCGTGGCCTCGCTCAGCCGCACCAGCGCCTCGAGCTGGCGCACCGTGATGCGGTAGGCTGACGCAGAGCCGGGCATGGCGTCCTCGCTGCGCAGCTCCTTGTACGCGTGCACCTGCGCACGCACACGCACACAAGCGCGCGCACACCCAGCAATCAGGTGAGCCCGCTTCACCGCCTGCTGACACCACCCGCCTGCAGCACTGCGCCCCACGCACCAGCTTATCCGCCGCCTCCTTGGTCATCTCGGGCTTGATGGCGCGCGCGTACTTGATGTACCTGAGCGTGCCACACAGGTCCACAGCGGCGCTTGTGTGAGCGTCAGAGGGCCTGCAGGCGAGCAGGCAGCGTCCCCATCCCCCCTGAAAGCAGCGCCTCACCTCTGCAGCTGGTCGGTGCTGTAGGGCACGCTGCTGAAGGCCTCGCCCTGGTAGCGGTGCAGGCGGATGATGTGCTGCGCGATGCGGTTGTCCACCTCCTCAGTCGTCTCGTCCAGCATCACGTGCAGCAGGTCAAACCTGCGCGAGTGGGAGGGCGCGCTCTGCCCCTGGATCAGCCTGCGTCCCACGAGGCGCGAGCTTGCGCAGCTGTAAGAGCCGCTCGTCGTGGCGAGCGCACCTGGACAGGAGGGCGGGCGGCAGCGCCACGTTGTACTTGAGGGGCTTGGCCTTGTCGTACCGCCCTCCCACGGGGTTGGCGGCCGCCAGGATGGACGCGCGCGCGTTGAGCGTGGCCTGCGCGCGGTCACGCCACGTGTGCGCGCATTGTCAGATGCGCTTGCGCGGCAAGGCGGTGAGGTGCTGTGCCGCCGCGCGCCCCACCTGGATGCCGGCCTTGGTGATGGAGATGGTTTGCTGCTCCATGGCCTCGTGGATGGCCACCTGGTCCTTGATGTCCATCTTGTCAAACTCGTCGATGCAGCACACGCCGTTGTCCGCCAGCATCAGCGCGCCCGCCTCAATCGCAAACTCGTTGTTCTCCGGCTCCTGCGCGCGCGCGTGAACACATCCACGACAAGCGTGAGCACGCTGGGTGTGCGGCCTGGCCTCGCTGGCCCTGCACCAGCTGCTGCAGGAGAAGTGAGGGATGCCCTTGCCTTGACAACGGACGCCGTGAGGCCGGCGGCGGTGGAGGCCTTGCCCGACGTGTAGACGGCGCGCGGGAGGAAGCCCGACACGTACTTGAGGATCTGGCTCTTGGCGCACGCCGGGTCGCCCACGATGGCCACGTTGATGTCGCCCCTGAGCGACATGCCCTGAGAGAGCGGAGCAGGGAGGACGAGGGCACGTTGGGAGCAGCGACGCAGGCAGCAACAAACAAGCACGCCGCCAAGCAAGCACAACCGGCCGCACCTCTGGCGTGCGCTTGTGCACTCCGCCCAGCAGCATGAGCAGCACGGCCTGCTTGATGGCGTCGTGCCCCCACACGCTGGGGCAGATGCTGTGCGTGAGCTTGGCGTACACCTGCGCGCAGCCCACAACGCGTGCACAGGCGCTCGTCGCCCTGCCATTGCCCAGGAAGCCCTCTGCCTTGCTCCCCTCTCCCCTCACGCACCAAGCCGCTGCCTGCTCCCCCACCCCAGGGCAGCCGCAGGGCGCACCTGCGGGTCGTCCTTCATGGCCAGCACCTCCTGGGCGTGGCGCGGCTCGTACGACGCCAGCACGTCCTCGGGGCTCAGGTCCTCGTCCGACCGGATGTTGACCATGCCGCTGCGCACCTCGGCCGCCTGCGGTGCCGTGTGCACACACACCCAGATTCGTGGCGCCGCAGGGCTACCTGCACCAGGGCTAGCAAGCGCACACGTTGTGTGGGCCGTGCGGGCCTGCCCAGGGGCCGCACCTGGATGGTGTTGGCGATGAACATGAGGCGGTACGTCATCTCGCGCGTGCCAAACTCGCGCGTGGTGAAGCCGTCAGCGCCCGTGGCACCGCCGCCACGGCCTCCTGCACATGGGCGCGCAGCGGCCACGCAGCGCGCACTGCTGCTGGGCCATGCCACAGGCAGCGCGCCGCCATGCGCTTGCCCCAGCACCAAGCGCCGCGCTCATCTGACCTGCGCCGACCATGACCTTGGAGGGCAGGGCCATGGAGCTGACGTCGGGCACCACCACCAGGCAGCCGGTGAAGACGGACTTGTCGCCGGCCTTGGCCTCCTCCACCTGCAGGCGTCGAGCAGCGCAGCCCGACACATGTGCATGTGAGCGTTCGTTGCACGCTTGTGCCGGAGCGCAGCGGCCACCAGGTGCCGTGTCGCGCCCACCCACCACGAGCCCACCTGCTTGTTGCGCACGATGACGTCGAGCGTGCGGGGCAGGGAGCCCGCCGGCACCTCGTCCACGCTCTCCTGCACCTTGACGCGCTGCCAGTCCACAAACACGCTGTCCTCGCGCACCAGGCTCCACATCTTCCTGCGCTCGGCGCGTTGCGTGTGCCAGCAAGGGTCACGCTTGCTGGGGCGGTGCGTGCCCCCCGCAGCACCTCTGCGCGACGACCTCAGTGCCGCACCTGTTGCCGCAGGTGTGGTTGCTGCAGATGATGGGCTCGGTGTACTTGAACTGCTGCTCCACGCCCTTGACCACCGTGCCGCACTCGAGGCAGCGGAAGGCGCCCAGGTAGAGCTCGGGCCGCACCTCGCTGGTGCGCGTCACCGTGCCGGCAAAGCTGCACAGCGACCCCACCTTCTCCACCCTGCGCGGAAGAGCAGGTGCACAGGGCGGTGACCACCCTTTCACGCCACGCCATGCCTGCCTGCAGGCCACGCCTTGCTGGCCTGGTTGTGCCGCTGCACGCATGCGCTACGCAGCACGCGCCTGAGGTCGCGGAGGCGGTCGACGGCGCCGAGGTTGAACACGGAGATGAAGAAGTCCTTGACCACGCCGTTGTCGTCCTGCACAGGGACGTGTGCAGAGCGCACGCACCAGCGCGGCGCTCAGCACGGCGCCTTCAAACTTGAACCGTGCCCGCTGTCCCCCTCCGCGAAGGGGGCGGCGCACCTGCGTGTACTCTGGCATAATGTCCTTGACAAACTGCAGCACGGCCTGGCGCAGCGATGGCTCGAGGCGCAGGAAGCGCTGCGCGACCATGTCCGCGATCGCCGAGTTGTAGTCGACAAAGTGCGCCCAGTCCACGAAGAGGTTGGTGCTGTCCTCGATGCGCATCTGCTCCAGCTGCTGCGCGTAGAAGGGCCGCGCCTGCGTCTCCTCCTCGGCGTCGCCCAGCGAGTACGTCTTGAGGAACGTGTAGAACGCCTCGAGCGCGAACGACTCGAGCTGCCCGGGGTGGCCGTCGAGCGCCATCATGCCGTTGTCGTTCTGCTGCGCCTGCACCGCAGCGCCTGCGCCTCCCCCCTCCAGGTGGCTCATCTTTGAACAAGCTGCTGGGCCTGGAGCGTGGCAAAGAGGTCGCTGAGGTCAGTGAGGCGTGTGGAGCGATGGGACACGCTGCCTTCTCCTCGCCTGCTGGCCGCTGCCGGCGCTGCCTGCGCGATGTGTGGCGTGCCGATAACGGATGCATGGCGCGGTCTTTTTCGGGGTCGACCTTTTCGTCGCCTCTGGCCGCGAGAGCATGGGGAGGAGGCGGTGAGCGAGGGCCAGGGCCGCCCAGTCGTGGCGCCATGGCAGGCAGGCTCGGCCACGTCGCGGTGGCCGCGCAGCAAGGAGGTGCCGCGGGCAAGGTGGCCCCGCCAGGAGGAGCGGGAGCGAGCCGCGAGCAGGTCGCGGCCAAGAAGGACAGGGTGCTCGGCGCGCTCAGCAAGCTCAACGACAGGGACACTGCAAAGCGCGCAGCGGAGGAGCTCTCGGATCTCCTGCAGGTGAGCAGCAGTTGGCCTCAAGCAGCCCACGGCGCTCAGCAGCTGCGGCAGCTTGAAGGGGGCGCTGCGGGCGTGCGTCCTGGCCTTGAGCGTGGCGTGGAGCCTGCCCGCAGCGCTCCACGCCGCACAGCAACAGCCCTGTAGCCCTCGTGTTCGAGTTTGCGCGCTGCGGGACGCACGCCGTGTGCGTGTGCCCTGCGCCCGGCGCAGGACAAGGCGTGGCTGGATGCAGACAGCCTGCCCATGGTCGTGCACAGCCTGTGTGCTGGCGGCACGGAGCAAAAAGTGGTGGCGCGCAAGGTGCGCCACATTCGTCGGCCAAGCGGCGAAAGTCACCGGCTGTGCAGAGAAAGGGAGCCCTCACCAGTGTGCCTGCGTCGACGCCCTGCACCACAGGAGGTGGCCAGGGCGCTGGGGCGGCTGGTGAGCGGCGCGTGCCCGCAGCGCGAGGCGGCGCTCACCACGCCCCTGCTGGGCAAGGTGGTGGCCACCCTCAAGCGCTTGCTGCAGGTGAGCACACGTGGGACTTGCCCACTGCCCACCACGACGTGCGGTCACATGTGCAGCGGGCCGTGCGCGACCTGGCGCGACTGCTTGGGTGGCCTTCCCCGTACATCACGGCGTGCAGGACGCGGACAGCAGCGTGCGCGACGCTGCGGGCGAGTCCATGGCGGGCGTGGCCCTGGGGCTGGCCGAGGTGCACGCGCCCGAAGCCAGCCTGCCCACCAGCCAGCACCCCGTGGGCAAGGCGCTGCTCGAGAGCCTGCCAGACGGCAAGAGGGAACTGCAGGCGGCAGCATGCAACGCCCTGGCGCTGGTGAGCAGCGGTGCCCAGAGAGGGGGGCAAGGGCTGACTAGGGGCAGGCGACGCGGCTGACCAGGGCCCCTACAGCAGGTGCTGTGCCCGCATCAATGCTGCTCGCAGGCGGCTCAGTGCTGTGGTCAGGTGGACGCTGCGTGCGTGAGGGAGGTGCTCAAGCGCCTCAACACGCCCAGCTTCCAGGCGGCCTACGCCTTGCTGGGAGCGGTGGGGCGCCTGGACCCCACCACCACAGCGCCGCAGGGCTTGATGGCGGTGCGTGGCGCTGGGCGGGTGACCTCACCGTTGCTCAGGAGGCGGGCCCCTGGCGCCGGGCTGTGAGCGAGGCGACTTGCCTCCTTGCTCCCTGCGCAGGCCGCACCTGGGCTGTTCCAGCAGCACCTGCAGTCGCTGGTGGGCCAGCCGTCCGCCTCGCCCTCGGGCAGCCAGCCTGGTCCCCAGGCCAGCGGAGGCAGCAGCCTGGGCACGGGCCTGTGTGGCGCCCTGGCCAGCAGGGACTGGCAGACGCGCAGGGTGAGGTTGGGGGTGGGGGTGGGGGGGGACCCAGGGCGCACGCGGCACGCGTGGTTGCGGCGTCGTGATGTTTGGGCCCAATGTGCTGACGTGTGGCGGTGGGCGCAGGCGGCTGCGGACTGCGTGCGCTGCGCTGCGCTGGTGCTGGGTCCCATGCTGGACGGGGAGGGGGGCGGCTCGGCGGCGGACCCTCGCAGCCTCACGCAGCGGCTGGCGCGCGCCCTCGAGGGACCCAAGTTCGACAAGGTGAGGTGGTGGTGTGGGGGGGAATGGCGCAGGTGGGGGAGGGGGAAGGGAGGGAGGCGTCATGACCTCTTCACGTGATGACACCGCGTGCACGCAGGTCAAGGACGTGCGTGACATGGCGCGCGACGCCGGGGCCTTGCTGGAGCAGCTCACGGCGCACGGGCAGGTCGGCGGCAGCGCACCGGGGCAGGCGCCCTCACCCTCCCCAGCGCCAATTCCTCCAGGTGCAGCGCAGGCGCACCACCTGGCTCTGCGCGTGGCAGCGCCGGGGGCCCCCTGGGCATGGAGTGGCCACCTCGTCATCTGCACGTGCGTGCGTGCCTGCAGGCGGGGTGGCGCAATCGCTGGACGCCGCGCCGTTTGGTGTGTCCGCGCGCGGGGCGACCCCTCCAGGCGGCCACGGATCAGGGGGCGCGCACCGGCCTCGCGCCGTGTCCCCCGTGCGGCGCAGCGTGTCGCCGCCGCCCGCAGCAGCGCGCGGCCCCTCGCCGCCGCGCGTTTCACCCTTCCAGCGGCAGGGCTCCCTGGCGGAGCGCTTCAGGCGCGCGGCGGAGGACAAGGACGTGGTGGTGGACATATCCTCGCGTGCGCCCACCAGGTGCGCCGCGCACGTGCCAGAGGGAGCCCCTGGGTGTGTGGAGTTGCTGGTCACAGTGGCCTCAGTCACGTCGCGTGGGTCGCTTGGCACCGCAGGCCCGGCACCACGGACGCGCCCCCCGGCAGCGGTCCCCTGGACGCGGCTCAGCCCCCAGCACCCTCAGCGCCAGACGGGCAAGGCAGCCGGCCCGGCTCCCAGGACGGGGGCGGCCCGCCGCTGGCGCGGCAGGCCTCTGCCACGCGCAAGAGCGGGGGCGACGCCGCCACGGCTGAGG